>CETR01025399.1_pt1 | contig 14966 bp, 11 predicted proteins | sample 531281 | NCBI WGS metagenome assembly CETR01 (sample SAMEA2622568, study PRJEB7988) | marine metagenome | biome: marine biome (ENVO:00000447); feature: mesopelagic zone (ENVO:00000213); material: "saline water (ENVO:00002010), including plankton (ENVO:xxxxxxxx)" | depth 696 m
TGGATTTTGGCAGGAACTTCCCAGGCCATGATTACGCCCGACCTGGCCCATGGGTTTCCGCATTACCACTACCTTAAGTATTGGATTGTTCATGCGGGACTGGTCATTTTTATACTCTATGCGACGGTTATTTTCAAGATGCGGCCCACGGTAAAAAGTATTTTTAAATCGTTTTTAGCCTTACAGGTCTATTTTGTCCTCATGCTTTTGGTGAACAAAGTATTGGGCTCCAATTATTTCTTTATTTCTGAAAAACCGCCCCATGGGTCGTTATTGGATTACTTTGGCGATTGGCCCTACTATATTTTGGTCGCCGAACTCATTTTGTTCCCGTACTTTTTCCTGATCTATTTGCCTTTTCACCTGTCCCGAAAAAAAGCTACTTCGCAAAAAGCTGATCCAGGTTTTTGAAGGCTTTAAACTCCAGGGCGTTTCCGGCGGGATCCTTAAAAAACATCGTGGCCTGTTCGCCCACCTGTCCTTCAAAACGAATGTAAGGTTCGATGATAAATTGAATGTTTTTTGATTTTAAGTCGGAAGCCAACTGCTGAAAGGTCTCCATATCCAGGACTACCCCAAAATGGGGCACGGGCACTTCCTTGCCATCTACCGGATTGGAGGTGGTTTCTTCTGAAGCCGTTTCCTTTAGATGAATCACCAATTGGTGGCCAAAAAAGTCGAAATCCACCCAATGGTCACTGCTTCGGCCTTCGGTGCAGCCTAAGGTATCTCGGTAAAAATGCCGGTTGGCGGCAAGGGCATTCACGGGAATGGCCAAATGGAAAGGGCGAATCTTTTGCTCCATATTATCTATTTATTATTATTATTATTATTATTATTATTATTGCAAAAATACAAATAAGTACATGAGAAATATAGTATGTTTTGCCTTAGCTTTTGTGGGGCTTTATCAATTTACAGCACAAGCCCAGTGGGAACAGGTGGGTAATACCATAGAGGCAAGTTCTGGCTACAGGGCTGGTATGTTTATTTCCTTAAACAGTCAAGGTAATAAATTGGTTGCGTCATTTGGAGTTGATAACTGGGGGAATGAAGGATATGTTGAGGTTTATGAACTGGTTAATGATACTTGGCAGCTTTTAGGGAATCGAATTAATTTTCCGCCATTATTTTCTTCAGCTCCAATACGGTTTTTCGATGTGGACATTGATAGCTCAGGCCAAAGAATTATCATAGGTGATAGGGGGTATTCAGTTTCACCCGTTTTAACACCTGGAAGGGTCTTGATATATGATTTAATTAATAATACTTGGAATCAAGTTTTTGAATTTGTTGGAAATGGCAGTGAAGAAGTAGGGAGATATGTTTCAATAAGCGATGATGGTAATAGGGTTGTTTTTGAAAATAGGCGCTTTGGAAATGATGGAAATGGTAGAATTTTAGCTTATGAATATTCAGGGTCAAACTGGATTCCTTTGGGTAATCAAATTATTGGTAATGCTAATAATGGTCTTGGACGAGCTGTGGTAATGAGTGGTGATGGTACTACATTGGCTACATATTCTGGAGAGAGTTCAAATGAAACTGCTAGCTTTAAGGTTTATCAATACACTAGTGGTAACTGGCTTCTTAAAGGTGCTCCAATTGATTTAGTAGATGGTCAAAGTTTTGCAGCTGGTGTAGATTTAACAAATAATGGCAACATAGTTATTATTGGGGACCCTGCTGAAAACAATAATGGTGGGTATGGAAGTGCGAGAGTGTTTGCTTTTTCTGGGAATGATTGGGAGTTGACGGGGCAGCCTATTCTTGGAGTCGAAAATGTAGTTGCGTTAGGTAGTTACCCTAAGATAAATGCGGAAGGTAATATTATTAGTTTTATGACTATTGATTTAAATCCTTTTGATAAAGGAGTTAGTGTTTATAAGTTAATTAGTAACACATGGCAATTACAAAATAATATTATTCCTTGTGTTGATGGACTTACAGATAACGATATCTCATTAAACAATTACGGGAATATTACTGCAGTAAGTAGTTTTACTGGATTAAATGTTTCTAGTGAAGATGATGGGATAATGATATTTAGGAACGATCAGGTACTTGATACAAAAAGTGAATCCTATCTATCACAAGTAACCATTCACCCCAACCCATCAGAGGGGTATTTTAAAATGGAAGGATTGGATTTCCATTTGATTGAAAGCATCCAACTTTTTGATCTTTCCGGAAGATTGGTAAAGGCATTTTCAAGACAAGGATCGAATGGTATTTTTAACATGAGTGACTTGCAATCTGGCAGTTATCTAGTAAAAATAGAAAGCTCCTCTGGTGCTGCTTTTAAACAACTTATAAAAAAGTAATCTTACCCATTCCTGTTCTTTAAATAGTGAATACTCACCGTAGCTAGTTCGTTATTGGGGTATTTTGAAAAATGTTTGGGATCACTTTCCAGTCCAATCCCTTCTACCACCTTTAAAAACACGTCCAGTTCCAAGATGTATTGGTCGCTAAAGCCATGCGTAGCATCATAAGCCGTGGCGGCTGTTTTGCCCAAGTTCTGGGAGGTGATATTGGGGTCTAGGGTATGCAACTCGATGAGCAGTAAACCAAATTTTTCGATATACGGCATCCAGTTTTCAAAATGCTCTTTCAGGTTTTGCTCCACCAAAGCATTGGAGAGCCGGTCGCCACAAGAAGCAAACGCTCCCGTTGAGGTACTTTTCCAATCCGAATCAATTTCCTTGGGGAACAACCAAGGTCGGTTGTGGTCCAAAAAGGTACGCACATTCAGTAAATCGCGTAATTCAATGTCATAACTTTCTTGAATGTCCCTTTCCAATTGCTTCGGATTCGCAATATCGCCCCAAATCACTTTTGCCCAAATTTCAGCTTTCACCAAATTGGATCGGGTCACTTTCAGCGCAGCTTTGTTATAGTCGGCCCCTACCAAAAACAACGGATATTCCTCCAACATCTCCCCGCGTTTGGTTCGTTGTTCGATCACTTCAAAAAGATGGATCAAAAACGCTCCGTTTCCGCAGCCCATATCCAAAATCCCTTTAGGTTGTTCTTCAATAGGTTTGTTAAAAAGTGCCATCACGATTTCATCGATCTTTTTGAAATACGCCGAATGTGCCCCGCCGCTACCCCATACGTTCATTTCACGATCCACGTGCATTTCGGTGGCAGTAGGATCGTTGCTTTTAAAAATTTGGGCGTTTCCAAAAATGAGTTCGTCCAGTCTTCGGAAGGTAGGTAAATACGAAACGGTGACGCCATAAGCAGAAGCCCTTCGGGCGAAGAAGAGCCCTTTGTCAGTAAATTTGTAATGCCCGTTTTTCTTATCGAACCAGCCCAGATAGCTGAAAAAATCCAAAATCTTACTGAAACTTACCGGGTCTTCGTGAAATTCATCAGCACTAAAGGAGGCTTCCATAAAGTATTTATGAAACATCCCGTTCATCCCAAGATATACAATAATAGGCCCAATAAGAATGCCTTCAATATGTTTTTCTACCTGAGTTTCCATTAGGATTTCCAGGCGTTTTTCGGAAGTGCTTTTGTAGGCCCCCTCTTTAAAATGGTTAAAAATCCTATTTAACGCAGTGATTTGCTCCAGCTCGAAGTCCCGAGGTTGGAATCCTTCTGAAAGCTTGATGAACTCGACCACATCTTTATATTTTTCAGCCATTTTAAAAGCCACTTCGCTTTTCGCGTTTTTGAAAATCGTCACCCTGTTTGAGGTATTATCCACTTCGTACTCCAGCCAGCCTTGGGAGGCCATCAACCGGAGGGCGACATTGAGGTAACCCTCATTAGCTTTAAATTTTTCGGTTATTTCTGAAAGAGGGAAGGAATCTTTTGTGAGGATATAATCGAAAACGCCTTTTTCTTTTAGGGCAAAGGCGGCAGGGGCAGTGGCAATTCCGTCGAGGTGACGGAAGAGTTCCCCCCGATATAGTTTTTTTTCGGCTCTAGAAAGCATAGATTGTTTTTTTTGAACCTATAAAGTACAAATATTTGGCAAAAAAAAACCTTCCCAGGAGGAAGGTTTGTGTGCAATTTCGTTTTGAAGGATTATTCTTCAATATCCCAGCCAATCATAAAGTACTTGAAAGTCGCTTCATCTGGAATTTGGGTCGCTTCTATAGCTGCGTTATAGTTGTAGCGCACTTCTTCGGGAAGTTGTTTTTTATCGATCGTTAAATAAATATCGCTGTTTTTCAGAAAAACCACTACGGAATTAATGGCATTTTCCACATTGGCGATTTCGTAGTTGGCTTTTACATCGGCAAAAGTACTCTTCGCAGTAAGTCCTTTTTCGGTTTTATAGCGTCCGTCGAATACTTGAATGTTGGTGATTTTAGAGTTTGGATCGCTTTCATCTTCTGGAGAAATAAGCAATAATTTAGTCCCGCCTTTTTCGTAAATCTCTACTTCTCCTTGCGTGCCAATTGCATTGTCCACTGGGTTTAATTTCACGATGGAATCCTGCGCAAAAATAGAATCGATTTGCTTCATCTGGATTTCTTTGGTAAGGTTGCCAATGGCTCCATCTTTCATTAAAAACGGATCGCTTTCTTTTCCGCAGCTGGTTAATAAAATTCCTGCTAAAGCAGTGATTAAAAAGATTTTTTTCATGTACATTTTTTATTTAATCATTTTAGTTAAAATGCCCAACACACTTCGTATTACCGTTGGGCTGGTTAATACTTTTTCCAAGGCGCTTTTTCCCGATCTTCTTCGGGAGCTAGAACTTCGGGAGCTCCTTTTCTGAACCGCTTTTCGTTCCTTTTCGGCTTTTTCCTTGGCTTCCTGTTGATGAGCGGTTTCTATCTTTTTATTCAGCAGCTCATAAGCGCTCTCACGATCCAGGGCTTCATTGTATTTTTTAATAAGTTTACTGTCATCCAGCAATTCCTTCAATTCAGTATCTTCCAAGACATCCATTCGGCTCATGGGCGCACGCATGAGAGTGGCGGCCAAGGGCGTAGGGATTCCTTTTTCGTTCAAAGCCGAAACCAAAGCTTCCCCGATTCCCAGGGCGGTTAACACTTCGTCTGTTTTATAATAGTCTGAAAGCGGATAGTTCTCTGCGGTTAATTTGATCGCTTTTCGGTCTTTTGCCGTAAATGCACGTAGGGCATGCTGAATTTTTAAGCCCAACTGACTCAATACTGCATCGGGCACATCGGTAGGGTTTTGGGTCACGAAATAGAGTCCGACCCCTTTTGAACGGATGAGTTTTACAATACTTTCAATTTGGTCCAAAAGTGCGTCACTGGCTTCTTTAAAGATTAAGTGGGCTTCGTCGATAAATATCACCAATTCGGGTCTGCCACTATCACCTTGTTCGGGAAAAGTAGCATAGATTTCAGCCAAAAGGCAAAGCATGAAGGTGGAAAATAGCTTGGGACGATCTTGAATGTCGGTCAACCGAACTATATTGATATAGCCCATTCCGTTTTCGTCAATCCGAAGCAAATCGTCCGTGTCGAAAGATTTTTCCCCAAAAAAGAGGTCGCCCCCTTGTTGTTCCAGTTCTACAACTTTCCGAAGCATGGCTCCTGAAGTCGCTGGGGAAATCCTTCCGTATTCTTTTTCTAGTTCTTCTTTCCCTTCTGCGGAAGCATACTGAATGATTTTCTTTAAATCGTTCAAATCTAACAAAGGCAGTTTGTTGTCATCGCAGTATTTAAACAAGATGGACATCACGCCCGATTGCGCTTCCGAAAGATCCAAAATACGGGAAATCAAAACGGGTCCAAACTCACTTACGGTGGCCCTTAATCGTACGCCATTTTGTTCCGAAAGCGTAAGGATTTCCACTGGGAATTTCTTGGCTTCAAAGGGAATTCCTATTTTTTCATGGCGCTCGTCAATTTTTGCATGACCAGGACTGGGTTGGGCAATACCACTTAAATCCCCTTTCATGTCCATGAGCAATACTGGAACGCCTTGATTGGAAAGATTTTCGGCCAATACCTGCAAGGTTTTGGTTTTACCGGTTCCCGTAGCACCCGCGATAAGGCCGTGCCGGTTCATGGTCTTTAAAGGGACTTTCACTAATGCATTGGTAATGGTTTCCCCGTTGAGCATGGCGGCTCCCAAAGTGATGGCATCCCCTTTGGTAGTATAGCCACTGTTGATGTATTCAAAAAAAACCTGTTTGTCTGCCATGGTTTCAAATTTTAGGTAAAAATAGCAATTGTGACGTTGCTACTGAAATATTCCCAATCATAAATTTGAATGTAGGTAAAAACTCTCCTTTTAACTTGTATCTTTGCGCCATGCAAAATGCGATTCAGGAGAAAGTAAACCAAGGACTCATGTTGCCCCTAATGGAAGAATTTTATACCATTCAAGGGGAAGGCTATCACAAAGGTACAGCTGCCTATTTTATTAGGGTAGGGGGCTGCGATGTGGGCTGCCATTGGTGCGATGTGAAGGAAAGTTGGAATCCTAATCTCCATCCTCCCACAGAAGTGGAACGGATTGCTGAAAATGCTGCCAAATACTCCAAAACCATTGTCATTACAGGCGGCGAACCCTTAACTTGGGATATGGGACCTTTAACTGCTTTGCTGAAAGAAAAGGGGCTTTCCATTCATATTGAGACCTCTGGGGCGTACCCGTTAACCGGAACTTGGGATTGGATTTGCTTATCCCCCAAAAAAATAAAATTGCCTACTTCTGAAGTGTATGAAAAAGCGAACGAACTGAAGGTGATTATTTATAACAAAGATGACTTCCGCTTCGCCGAAGAACAGGCAGAAAAAGTAGGTTCGGCTTGTAAGCTGTACTTGCAACCCGAGTGGAGCAAACGGGATAAGATGATTCCCGAAATTGTAGATTACGTTATGCAAAACCCTAAGTGGGTGGTTTCGCTCCAAACCCATAAATATTTGAACATTCCATAAAAAAAACCGAAGACAAGGCTTCGGTTTTACAGGTGTTTTTTTTAAAATTTACTTATCGGTAAAAGGTACAGCGATTCTTTTGTTACCCCAACCTAAGTGCATTTTTACGCCACTTTCGGTTCCTTCAAAAGCAATGGAGAAGGCTTCCAGGGAATCTTCATCCGTGGTTACGGGAACGTTTAGTCGCGCCACATCGTTGGCTTCGTTGTAAAAGTATGAACCCCAGGTATTCAAATCTTTATTGATAATAGCGGTCCATTCATTTTCGCCTGGGATGGTATAAAAACTATAGGTTCCTGCTTTTACCATAGTATCACCCAATTTCATGTCTTTATAGAGGGTGAGTTCGCAAGCCTCGTTGGCGCCCGTACGCCAAACTTCCCCATCCTTTGCTAGGGAGCTCAATTCCCGACCCTTTAATTGGGGTCTGCTATAAACAATTTTAATTTCTTTAATGGAGTTTTTGTAATCGCTAGGATAGGTGGCAGCATCCATTGGACTTACGTCCAATTTTTTGAAATCTTGTGCATGGGTCGTTCCCAGAAAGGAAATAAAAAGCACAAAGCTTAGTAAGGCAATAAAAGTTTGTTTTTTCATTATTTATGTTTTTTTAAAAATACTTTTTTTACACATGAAATGAAAAATATTTTCAGAAAAAAGATACATCATAAAGCGGTAAAGGCTTCTTGAAAAGGTATTTAGGAGGTTTCTTTTAGGGACTTTTACGGAATCGTTTCGTGGCTTCCTTTTTTCCACAAATTTTGTTAATAACTTCAAAGGGTGAAAGGTCCAAAACCACTGATTTTATTGGGGATTTGGTTATATTTGCTTGTGACCGAAAAATTGTATTAAACAACCTTATTTTTATGAGTGAAGAAAATAAAAAAGCCAATTATGGAGCCGATAATATTCAGGCCCTGGAAGGGATGGAGCACGTACGTATGCGACCGTCTATGTATATTGGCGATGTAGGAACCCGTGGTCTGCACCACTTGGTATATGAAGTGGTCGATAACTCGATTGATGAAGCCTTAGCTGGGCATTGCGATACTATTGATGTTTGGATTAATGAAGACAACTCCATTACCGTAAAAGATAATGGGCGTGGTATCCCAGTAGACCTTCATAAAAAAGAGGGAGTCTCTGCGCTAGAAGTGGTAATGACCAAGATTGGGGCGGGAGGAAAGTTTGACAAAGACTCTTACAAGGTTTCGGGAGGTCTTCACGGAGTAGGGGTGAGTTGTGTAAATGCCCTTTCAGAGCATCTTACCGCTACCGTCCATAGGGAAGGTAAAATTTGGGAACAGGAGTATGAAAGAGGGAAAACCCTTTACCCTGTTAAATCAATTGGGGATACTGATTATAGAGGGACAATTGTAACTTTTAAGCCCGACCCGGTAATTTTCAAGCAAACTTTAGAGTATAATTACGATACTTTGGCAAGCCGTATGCGGGAATTGGCCTTCTTGAACCGAGGGATCACCATTACCATTACCGATAAGCGGGAAACTGATGAAAAAGGGGAGTTTCTTTTTGAAAAATTCCATAGTGAAGAAGGGCTGAAAGAGTTTATCCGTTTCTTGGACGGAAACCGTGAGCCTATCATTGCCGATGTGATTTCCATGGAAGGGGAAAAAAATGATATTCCTGTGGAAGTGGCGATGATTTACAATACTTCTTTTAATGAGAACTTACATTCTTATGTAAACAACATCAATACCCATGAAGGGGGAACACACCTTTCGGGTTTCAGAAGAGGACTTACTACGACACTGAAAAAATATGCCGATGCTTCTGGAATGTTGGACAAACTAAAGTTTGAAATTTCAGGGGATGACTTCCGTGAAGGGCTTACTGCCATTGTTTCCGTGAAGGTGGCCGAGCCGCAGTTTGAAGGGCAAACGAAGACCAAACTAGGAAACCGGGAAGTAACTTCCGCAGTGAGCCAAGCGGTTTCTGAAATGTTGGAAAACTACTTGGAAGAGCATCCTAACGATGCGAAAACCATTGTACAAAAAGTTATCCTTGCCGCTCAAGCGCGACATGCGGCCCGTAAAGCCCGTGAAATGGTCCAACGGAAAACGGTTATGGGAGGGGCTGGCTTGCCTGGAAAACTATCTGATTGTTCCGAGCAGGATCCACAAAAATGTGAAGTATTCCTTGTGGAGGGAGATTCTGCGGGAGGTACGGCCAAACAAGGTCGTGACCGTAACTTCCAGGCCATACTTCCGCTTAGGGGTAAAATCCTAAATGTGGAAAAAGCCATGCAGCACAAGGTTTTTGAAAATGAAGAAATCCGAAATATTTTCACCGCTTTAGGCGTGAGTATTGGTACCGAAGAAGATAGTAAAGAGTTGAATCTGGAAAAACTTCGTTACCACAAAATCGTGATTATGTGTGATGCCGATGTGGATGGAAGCCACATTGCAACGCTAATCCTAACCTTCTTTTTCAGATACATGCGTGAACTGATTGAATCGGGTCATGTGTATATTGCTACACCCCCTTTATATTTAGTGAAAAAAGGAAATAAAAAAGAATATGCTTGGAGTGATAAGGAACGGGATGCATTGAACAAGGAATTTGGCGGTAGTGCTACCATTCAGCGCTATAAAGGTCTTGGGGAAATGAATGCGGAACAGTTGTGGGATACCACCATGAACCCAGAGTTCAGAACCTTGCGTCAAGTTACTATTGATAATGGTACCGAGGCGGATCGTATTTTCTCCATGCTAATGGGAGACGAAGTTCCCCCTCGAAGGGAATTCATCGAAAAGAATGCCGTGTATGCCAATATAGATGCTTAAAAGCTTATATCTTACGGAAGAAAATACCCCCTCTGAGGGGTATTTTTTTTTGATAAGTATTGTACTATCTTTATCAAATCACTAACCAACTTAAAATCTCATGAAGTATTTTAAAATTATTATTTGTGCTTTACTTCTTCAAAATGTAGCTCATTCACAAGAATTGGAAAGTATTCTTCTGGCAGCAGAAGACGCTGAAGCACTAACTCAAGCATATATCAATCCAGCCTTAAAAGGGGTGGTTTATAGTATGAATGACGGTTGGTATACCACCGGAAAAACACATAAACTCCTAGGTTTCGATATTACTATTGGGGCAAACTTAGCAATGGTACCCGACGGGGATAAGGAATTTCTATTTCGCTCATCAGATTATAATTTCGTCTCCTCACAAATTGGAACGCAGCAAAATGTATCTACCGTGTTAGGCGATGATACGGACGGTACGATTTTCGATGTTAGAATACCGGTAGGGGATGGTACTTTTAAGGTAGCCGAGTTTGAAATGCCAGGGGGTATAGGGGACGATTTTCCCGCTAAAGGGGTTCCCGGTCCCATTGTGCAATTGGGTTTAGGAATTCCGTTTAAAACTGATTTAAAACTCCGTCTGGTTCCTAATCTTGGAATTGATGAAAAAGTAGATAATTTTTTGATAGGGCTAGGATTGCAGCATGATATTACGCAATACATCCCGGCAATGGAAGAGACGCCATTCAGTATAAGTGCTTTGGTGGCTTATGGGCATACCAAGGTAACCTATGCTATTGATGATGAAGATGCTTTGGATGATGTAATTGTTACAAATGGAGAGGCAGAATTCAAGTTGAATACTTTGTCGGTTCAAGCAATTGGTTCGGTAGATTTAAAAATTGTGGATTTCTTTGGTTCCGTAGGTTTTGGGAGGGGCGGTAGTAAGTTGGCCTTAAATGGTGACTATACCTTGAGATATGATTTGGAGGATGAGGATGGAAATATGATAGGTACCATTCAGGAAACCTTAACCAATCCATTAGACTTTAAAGCCGATGTGAATAGCCTGAGATTGGGTGTAGGAACGAGAATTAACCTAAGTGTATTCAAAATATTTGCATCTTATACGCTTCAGGAATACAGCAACCTTTCTGCAGGGATTGCCATAAGTGTTCGTTAAGACACTTGAAACTGAAACTGTTATTTTCAAAATTTATTGGTTTTGTGTTCTTTAATAGTAGGAGTACTGCCAATAAATTGGTAATTTTGTGCTGCTTTTCAATAAAGCATTAAAAATTCATTATACAACCCAAAAATAAATTTCAAATGAAAGTTACTGTAGTAGGGGCAGGTGCGGTAGGTGCAAGTTGTGCCGAGTACATTGCCATTAAAGATTTTGCCAGCGAAGTAGTATTGTTGGATATTAAAGAAGGTTTTGCTGAAGGAAAAGCCATGGACTTGATGCAAACTGCTTCCTTAAATGGTTTTGATACCAAAATCACCGGTTCTACAAATGATTATTCCAAAACCGCTGGAAGTCAGATTTGTGTCATCACTTCAGGAATTCCTAGAAAACCGGGAATGACTCGGGAAGAACTTATCGGAATTAACGCTGGAATCGTAAAAACAGTAGCCACTAGTCTTATAGAGCATTCCCCAGAAACCATCATTATTGTGGTAAGCAACCCTATGGATACCATGACGTATCTTACCCATAAAGTAACGGGTCTTCCTAAAAACCGAATTATTGGTATGGGTGGGGCTTTGGATAGCGCACGCTTTAAGTATCGTTTGGCAGAAGCTTTGGAAGCGCCAATTAGCGATGTTGACGGAATGGTTATTGGTGGGCACAGCGACACTGGAATGGTTCCTTTAACCCGTTTGGCTACCCGAAACAGTGTGCCAGTTTCTAAATTTATTTCTGAAGACCGATTGAACCAAGTAAAAGAAGATACCAAAGTTGGTGGGGCAACCTTAACGAAACTTTTAGGGACTTCTGCATGGTATGCTCCCGGAGCAGCAGTTTCTGGATTGGTTCAGGCTATTGCTTGCGATCAGAAAAAAATGTTCCCTTGTTCTGCATTGCTTGAAGGGGAATACGATTTAAATGATATTTGCATTGGTGTTCCTGTATTGCTAGGAAAGAATGGTATTGAAAAAATTGTGGAAATTGAACTGAATGAAGCCGAAAAAGCCCATATGCAGGAAAGTGCTGCTGGTGTGAAAAAAACCAACGGACTCTTAGATGTTTAAGTTTAAACTTTGAAGAGTGAATAAAAAAAAGCCGTCTCAATTGAGACGGCTTTTTTAATGGATAGGTTGGTTAGTTAATTTATCCACATTTTGAAGAGCCACAGTCTTTGCAGGTTAGGCAGCCTTCTTGGTAAATAAGTTGTGCAGATCCACAATTTTCACATTTGGCCTTACTGGCCACTGTTCCATCTGCGATGTAGCGCTTTAAAGCACGGGCCACTCCATTCTTCCAGGTATTGATTGATTCGTCCTTAAAATGAAGACCGTTAATCAAGTCTACTACTTTTTCAATAGGCATCCCATGGCGTAAGGTACTTGAAATTAATTTCGCATAGTTCCAAAACTCTGGATTGAATTTATGGGAAAGTCCTTCGATAGTGGTCTTGTATCCTCGTTTGTTTTCAAACTGAAAATCATATCGGGAAACCCCGTCTTGATTTCGGTTTTTAATGATAAGCCCTTCTTCTACCCATCTTGGTAATAAGATGCCATCTTCATCATCGGCTAACCCAGTAAAGATTTCATAAGGCTTGTCGTCTATTAAACCAATAAAGGCAATCCATTTGTCTTTGTTATTCTGAAAACGTACGACATCTGCTTCAAGAATTTCAGGGCGTTTGGTAGGGAAGGGGGTTAGTGTATCTTGTTCATCTTCCGATTTTTTCTCGTCGTTTGAAATCAATACCCCGCTTCTGGAACCATCCCGGTAAACCGTTACTCCTTTACAACCAGCTTGCCAAGCTTCCAAGTACAAATTGCCTACCAATTCTTCGCTCACATCGTTGGGTAGGTTAATGGTTACACTAATACTATGGTCCACCCATTTCTGAACGGCCCCTTGCATACGTACTTTATTTAACCAATCTACATCATTGGAGGTTGCCTTGTAGTAAGGAGATTTTTTAACGAGTTTGTCAAGTTCTTTTTGCGTGTAGTTTTTTTCCGTAGAAAAACCATTTACTTCCATCCACTCTTTAAAACGATGGTGGAAAACAACATACTCTTCCCAAGAATCACCTACTTCGTCCACAAAATCCACGCGAACATTTTTATCGTTTGGATTTACTTTTCTTCTTCTTTTGTAAACAGGAAGAAAAACAGGTTCGATTCCAGAAGTGGTTTGCGTCATTAAACTTGTCGTTCCCGTTGGGGCGATAGTTAAAAGCGCAATATTTCTTCGGCCGTGTTCCAACATGTCATAGTACAACTTCTCATCAGCTTCTTTAAGTCGAAGAATAAAAGGGTTGTCTTTTTCACTTTCAGAATCGAAAATAGTAAAAGCGCCACGTTCTTTGGCGGTATATACAGAGGCCCGATACGCTTCCACAGCGATGGTCTTGTGAATTTCTTCAGAAAAATTATTTCCTTCCTTACTGCCATATTGAATTCCTAACGCAGCAAGCATATCCCCTTCGGCAGTGATACCTATTCCGGTACGGCGGCCTTCTTCAGCCTTTTTGCGAATATTAAGCCAAAGATTTCTTTCAACGCCCTTTACTTCATTCCCTTCTGGATCGGCATCGATCTTAGCCAAGATAGCATCTACTTTTTCGAGCTCCAAATCGATGATGTCATCCATGATTCTTTGAGCGGCTGCTACATGCTCTTTAAATAGTTTAAAGTTAAAACTTGCCTTCTTGGTAAACGGGTTTTCTACATAAGAAAAAAGATTGATGGCTAGAAGGCGGCACGAATCATAAGGGCATAAAGGGATTTCGCCACAAGGGTTTGTGGAAACTGTTTTGTATCCCAAATCTGCATAACAGTCGGGAACCGATTCGTTAATGATGGTATCCCAAAAAAGAATTCCGGGCTCTGCAGATTTCCACGCATTATGGACAATTTTTTTCCATAGATTTTCGGCTTCAATTTCTTTGGAGTACTTAGGGTTTTCACTAAAAATAGGATATTTTTGAGTATAGCTTCCTTTGTTTTTTACAGCTTTCATGAAGCCATCATCTATACGCACGGACACGTTGGCTCCAGTCACTTTTCCCTGTTCCATTTTGGCGTCGATAAAATCTTCTGCATCGGGATGATTAATAGATACCGAAAGCATTAAAGCTCCTCGACGACCGTCTTGTGCTACTTCTCGCGTTGAATTGGAATATCGTTCCATAAAAGGAACAATTCCTGTAGAGGTTAATGCCGAATTCTTAACAGGTGATCCTTTAGGGCGTATGTGAGACAAGTCGTGGCCTACTCCTCCGCGGCGCTTCATCAACTGTACCTGTTCTTGGTCTATTTTCATAATACCTCCATAAGAATCACTGTTTCCGTCATTCCCAATAACAAAACAATTGGAAAGAGAGCCTACTTGGAAAGGATTCCCAATACCCGCCATAGGGCTTCCTTGAGGGACGATATGCTTAAACCCTTTAATGTAATCGTATACCTGCTTTTCGCTAAGGGGATTGGGGTATTTTTGTTCAATACGGGCAATTTCCTTAGCGATACGCCAATGCATGTCATCGGGTGTTTTTTCGTAAAGATTACCTTCCGAATCTTTTAAAGCATACTTGTTAATCCATACCCTTGCGGCTAGGTCGTCACCGTTAAAATACTCCAAAGAAGCTTCAAAAGCTTCATCTTGGCTGTATGTTTTCTGAATTGTCTTGGGGGCCTCTACCTGCATAAAGTCAAAAGTTTTTGAGAATTGTAAATTAATTTGATGTGGTGAAGATACTAAAATAAGTAACGTTTTTACGGGGTGTAAAAACAAAAGTTGTCAAACATTTATTGTTAATATACTAATAAACAGGTGATTAAATTTTTATCAACAGTAAAAAGTTGACAAATTTTTAAAATACTGATTTTTATCATTGACAATTTTTTGGAAAGAGAAGAATAGGATTTTTATTTTTGAATAGGTTTGGTGAAGTTCAGATTGTAGCGCTACAAATGGGGTGGAGAATAGGTTTTGATAGGAATTATATAATATATTAGCTAAATTTTATGGCGATGAAGATCAAATTACTTTTAGTGTACTGTGGCGTTTTGGTTATGTTCGTCTTTATTTCTTGCACCAATTCTTTAAAAAAAGCTGATAAAA
>CETR01113948.1_pt1 | contig 14846 bp, 13 predicted proteins | sample 531281 | NCBI WGS metagenome assembly CETR01 (sample SAMEA2622568, study PRJEB7988) | marine metagenome | biome: marine biome (ENVO:00000447); feature: mesopelagic zone (ENVO:00000213); material: "saline water (ENVO:00002010), including plankton (ENVO:xxxxxxxx)" | depth 696 m
TATCGACTCAAAAACATGAACCATTTCCTAAGAAAGTGCAACGACAGGACGTTGTTCTTGATCGATGAGTTCGGAACGGGAAGTGACCCCGAATTGGGTGGTGCTCTGGCCGAAGCTTTCCTGGAAGTCTTCTACGAACGAGAAGCTTATGGAGTCATTACAACACACTATGCCAATTTAAAGGCTTTGGCCAACGAATTACCACATGCCACCAACGCCAATATGCTATTCAATTCCAAAACACTGGAACCTACCTTCCAATTGGTTTTGGGCGAAGCGGGAAGCTCCTTTACGTTTGAGGTGGCCCAAAAGAACGGCATCCCCTACTCCTTGATCAACAAGGCCAAGAAGAAGATAGAGCGCGGAAAGGTCCGTTTTGATGCCACGATAGCCAAACTGCAAAAAGAGCGCAGTAAAATGGTGGAGACGGGCTCCAAGCTCAAAGAAGAGGAAAGCAAAGCGCGCGAGGAAAATGAACGTTTGGAACAGCTCAACACCAAGATTAAATCCAAGTTGGAGAGCTACCAAGAAATGTACGACCACAACCAGCGCATGATTCAGTTGGGCAATAAATTGAATACCGCTGCCGAGAAATACTTCATTGACAAAAAGAAGCGCCCGTTGATTTCGGAAATGCTCCGCATTGTGGAAACCGAGAACAGCAAGCGTAAAAAAACCACAGCAAAGAAGGCCAAGGCCAAACAGCAGGAGAAAAAACAAGTGGCCCAAGAACTCGAACAAAAAATAAAAAAGGTTCGGGTCGAGAAAAAAATAAAAAAGAAGAAAGAAATCCAGGCCGAAAAGAACAAACCCCGCCCCGTTTTTAAAATCGGTGACCGTGTTCGCTTAATGGATGGTAAGGCCGTAGGCACTATCGACACTTTGGAAAAAGGCAAGGCCGTGGTCAACTATGGCATGTTTACCACCAACGTGAGCGTGGACCAATTGGATTTGGTGGAGGCTAAGAAATAACCTGATTGTCATTTCGAAATGAGGAGGGCACCGACGATTGAGAAATCTCTTTGGTATGCTCAGATTTCTCACATCCGTTCGAAATGACACGCTGCTATCATTTTAGTGTTGACAACTCCTCATAAATCAACTACTTAGCCTATTGTATGCCAAGTTTTTTTCTACGAATTTCGTTACTTGTGCTGAACTTGATTCAGTGTGTGTTGCTAAAAATCATTGAAACATTGTGTATTGTTGTAGTTACCTGCATGCCAAAAACCTGTAACAATCTTCCAACGATTGCATCTTTACTATGAACACTAATTCAGAAATAATGCGATTATTAATAGGCATAGCCTGTATCGTTCTAGTCACAACATCTTATGGACAGACATCATTAAAAGGAATAAATCTTAAAGCAGGAGAACATAAAGTAGGCTTCAGGCATTATACAATTGATGATAGCACGAGAACCTACCGAATTCATAATGAGTTTAACAACCGGTATATCGAGAGGCCAATTCCTATTAGTATTTGGTATCCCGCAAAAATAGAAGATGAGAATTCCCAGCAGTTGACCGTTTTAAATTATTTGGAGGTTTTGAAGGAAGAGGAAGAATGGAAAAATCTACCAAACTACTTTCTGTTGGATTGGTTTCCATATTTATGGAATACCCCACAAAACAAATCACATCTTTCTGAAAAAGTAAGTGCCTTTTCCAATCCTGCATATTTAGGCGAAAATTTTCCAGTGGTAGTTTATGCACCAAGTTATCAAGCCTCTTCAATTGAGAACTTTGCATTGTTCGAATACTTAGCTAGCAATGGTTTTGTTGTGATATCAAGCCCTTCAAGGGGAACAAATACGCGCTGGTTGGAAGGCGGAACTACAAAAGATATGGAAACACAATCCAGGGATGTGGAATTTCTATTGAAGGAAATTCGAAATCACAAAAATATAGATTCGGAAAAAATTGCGCTAATGGGGTTTAGCTTTGGCGGGTTGGCCAACGCTATAACAATTATGAAAAATAAAAATATAAGTGCAATCGTAAGCTTGGACGGAACCGAAAGGTACAATTACCCTGTCTTGGAAAATTCATCATACTTTAATTTGGATAGGTTTACCATTCCTTATATCCATTTTGCTCAAAAAAAGATTCCAAAAGAAGTTGTCACTAGTGATAAAATTCCCGAAGAATTGAACTATAAATTCCAATTATATGATTCTTTAAAATACAGTACTATTTATAGATATAGATTTCACGATCTAACACATTCATATTTTAGTTCTTTTGGTGTCTTGTTCGCGAACAGAGATAAAAGACAAGATAAAAGCGATGATAAAATAATGACTTCCTATAATTTGCTTTGTCATCATACTTTACAGTTTTTAAATGCCACACTGAAGAATGATAAAAAGGCGAGGGATTTTATTGAAAACAAACCTGTTGAAAATGGCTTTTCAGAATCTTTGGTTTCCAAACAAACCAAACGGGCTATTGAGAAAGATTTCACCTATAAAGATTTCAACGATTTGGCACTTAAACAAGACTATCAAAATTTAATCCCTCTATATGAAAAAACCGTTGCCAAATACCCAAACCTTCAACTGCAAGAAGGGATGTTGAACATGTTAGGCCTTCGATTATCCTTTGATTCCAAAAAGGCAAAACAAGGGGTTAATGTCTTTTTGTTGGCTTTACATCTTTATCCAAAATCAGCAAATCTTTACGATAGCTTGGCTGAAGGATATTTATTTATGGGGAAGAAGGAAAAGGCTATTGAGAGTTTTGAAAAGTCCTTGGAATTAAACCCGCAAAATCAAAACGCTATCGACCGATTGGAGCAATTGAGGGAATAGGGTCTGCGGCTAATATTTATTTTTACTAGATACCTTCCATCATATTTTACACATATCACAAAATCCCAACGAGGCTCCGTTCATTTTTCCTTATCTTGTTTGGCAAATAGAAACTAAACATCGTAAACAAAAAATGAAGAAAACAACCAACTCCCAAAGCAGAAGAAACTTTGTTAAAAACACTGCGCTGGCATCCAGTATTTTCATTGTTCCCCGGCATGTGCTGGGCGGCCCTGGCTTCCTGGCTCCCAGCGACCGTTTGAACATTGCCGCCATTGGTGCAGGTGGTAAAGGCTCTAGCGATATTGCCAATGCCTCCGTTAATGGACGCGAAAATGTGGTTGCACTTTGTGACGTGGACTTTTCGGGCTCTGCCAAACGCTCTGTGGAGCGCTTTCCCAAGGCAAAGCTTTTTAACGATTACCGCGAAATGCTCGATACCGTTAAGGATATCGATGCCGTGACCATCAGTACCCCAGACCACGTACACGGACCCGCTGCGGCCTACGCCATGCAACGCGGCAAGCATGTGTACGTACAGAAACCCATGACCCACAACATCAGCGAAGCCCGTATGCTGACCCAAATGGCGCGAGACAAAAAGGTAGTGACCCAGATGGGAAACCAAGGCGGTTCCAATCCCTTATTGGGCATGGTCCAAAAATGGGTGGATTCCGGAAAACTGGGAAACATCAGTAAAGTGGAAATATGGACTAACCGTCCCGTATGGCCACAAGGCTATTCCATGCCAAGCCCAGAACCCGGCAAAAAACCAGAAGATTTGTATTGGGACCTATGGCTAGGCCCTGCCCCAATGCGTCCGTACACGCCCAACCTGCATCCATTTAACTGGAGAGGCTGGTGGGATTACGGTACCGGAGCTCTTGGCGACGTAGGTTGTCACTTAATCGATATTCCATACAGAACTTTGAAACTCAAATACCCAACTGCTGCTGAATGCAGCGTGGGAACCGTATTCTCCCAAATGTGGAACCCCGATTATAATCCTGAGGGATGTCCCGCAACCTCGTTCATTACCTTGAATTATGAGTCCACCGAAAAAACAGGTTCTCCGTTGACCATGACCTGGAGTGATGGAGGGATACGTCCTTCGCATCCGGAAATCATTCCTGCGGACAGTGATATTGGAGGCCCGGGAAGCTACAATGGTGTGTTGATTCATGGGGAAAACGGTGTGATTTCCACCAATATCAACGATAGTTCGCCATTGACGCCTAAACTATACCTGAACGACGGTACTACGGAGTTTGGCCCAGAGGTCGAAGAAATGGAGGAACCAGAATACGGACACCAACGCAAATGGGTGGATGCCTGTAAAGCTGGCTTTGGCAGTGAAGAACACCAAGGTCTGACTTCTTCGTTTGACTACGCAGGCCCCATGACCGAAACCGTACTGATGGGTAACTTGGCCATACGAAGCTACATGTTGCGCAGACAAAATGAAGAAGGCAATATGGAGTTCTACGGTCGTAAAAAACTCCTTTGGGATGGCGATAATATGGAAGTTACCAATTTTGAAGACGCCAATCAGTTTGTTACCCGCACCTACCGCGAAGGTTGGGAGATGCAGGATGTATAAGCTGAACACAGATACATTAAAAAGGCCGCAATTTGCGGTCTTTTTTGTTTTATGGACGGATTGCTTTGAATTGGAAGAAAAATCCCTGAACTTATAAAAACCTACTTTTTTTGATAGGCATAATTTAGAACGTATCACATGAATCAATTTTTGAAAGACTGGGGAGAAGCCGCATACACCAGCCTGGGATTTTTCTGGATGGCATTGTGGGCCTTTTCATTGGGCTACCTCATAAGTTCCATGATACAGGTTTTTGTTACCGAAAGGCGGATGCAGAAAACCATGGGCGATAAAGGTGGGAAGAGTGTATTGCTGGGCTCCTTCTTTGGTTTCATCAGCAGCTCTTGCAGTTTTTCGGCACTGGCCACCTCCAAATCATTGTTTAAAAAAGGGGCAAGCTTTGTCTCCTCCATAGCCTTTTTATTGGCATCCACCAATCTGGTCATTGAGTTGGGGATTATCATATCCATCTTTTTGGGTTGGCAGTTTGTGGTCGGGGAATATGTGGGTGGTGTGTTGCTTATTCTGTCCAGTTGGTTGCTTATCCGAATCATCAACCCTAAAAAATTGATTCAAAGAGCAAGAAAGCGTCTTGATGAATCCAGTGAAGACCATGCTGATGAAAAATCCTTGACCAAAAAAATCACTTCACATGAAAATTGGGCGAAAGTGGGCAAACAATATGGCATGGAGTGGAAAATGGTTTGGAAGGATGTCACGGTCGGGTTTACCATTGCAGGCATTGTTGCTGCGTTTGTCCCCGATTCCTTTTTTCAGACCTTGTTCATCAATACAGGAGTAGGGCAGCAATCGTTTGGTTTTTTTACGTTGCTAGAACATGTAATTGTGGGGCCCGTTGCCGCGTTTTTAACTTTTATCGGTTCCATGGGCAACATACCACTCGCTGCGCTGCTCTATGGCAAAGGCGTGAGTTTTGCGGGGGTTATGGCCTTTATTTTTAGTGATTTGGTCGTGTTTCCCGTGTTGCGCATCAATGCGAAATACTACGGTTGGAAAATGTCGCTCTTTATCCTATTTCTATTGTTTACTTCCTTGATTGCGGCATCACTACTGCTCCACTACGGATTTGACCTGTTCAGTTTGATTCCACAGGGCACCGATAAAGGTATCACGGACAAAGAACATTTTGCCATCGACTATACCTTTTTCCTGAACCTGGCCTTTGTTGCCCTATCCGGTTTGATGGCCTACTTCGGATTTTTTAAATGGAAAAATGTAAAGCACCATAAAGAAATGGCGCCTAAAAGTCCGCTCATGGAGAACATCCTAAAATGGATAGCCATGGTTTGCTATGTGTGGTTGGCTATCGGGATTGTCTTAAAATTTATGGGGTAACCTAGTGTCCTTAACTCGAAGAAGCCAAACAATACAGATGCCTCGACTGCGCTCGACATGACACATCACACCACGGGTCATTTCGATATGAGGAGCGAAGCGACGATTGATAAATCTAAACAAGAGAGATTTCTCACACTCCTTCCGGTCGGTTCGAAATGACAGAGCAGCAATAATCCGTATGAATTTGTGCAATCAACTTTATCGATGTCATTCCTGCGAAAGCAGGAATCCTAAACCCTGAATGGATTCCGCATCTTGCTTCGATTGCGCTCGACATGAAAGCACCACTATAATTGTGGGAACTCCTCAATGCTGTATAAAAACAATGGATTGTTGATAATTAAGTTAGATCATTACCGATAACCTATTGATTTTAAGTAAGAAATAGCCGAATTTGGTAATTCAACCTAACCAAATGATCAAATTCTTCAGGAAAATACGTCAACGCTTGTTGAACGAAAACAGGTTTTCCAAATATCTCCTCTATGCCATTGGCGAAATTGTTCTAGTAGTCATTGGGATTTTGATTGCCCTTCAAATCAATAATTGGAATGAAAGCAGGAAATCCCAAGAAAAGATGGACAACTATTTTGATAAAATGTTAGTGGAGATGAGGCAAAAAAGACGTGTACTCAAGGCCCATCAAGAAGGAGCTCTAAAGTTTAAGCAGGATGTTAATCGAATTGCACGGATGACAGCCGAAAAAAACCCGGATTCCATACCTGTTTTAAAAAGCTTGTTGGGAAGCCTTACAGTTGCAGGAGAAGTAAATGTTTCTTTCCCCGTAATGGATGAATTTTATAAGCAGGATTTGCAGGTAGCCGTAGCAAATGATTCTTTAAAAATGCATTTGGAGCGGCTGCTTGATCTAAGATCATTGAGAAGTCAAGCTTCAGAATTGGCACTGAATTCCTATGTGAACAATATTGAACCTTTTTATATAAAGCACATTAACTATAGTAAAACCGCTACCAATGGTTCCAAAGAAGGATATATTAATGCAGGACCCGACACGAACTACAATGACCTGATAAACAGCATGGAGTTTTGGAACATTGTTACCTTAAAACAGGAAACTAATAATTATACCGCTAACATTTATGAAAGTTTGATAGATGCTATTGAGAGAATAATCGATTTATTGGAAAATGAATTGAAAACCACCCCATAACCCATGATCAAATTCTTTAGAAATATCCGCAAATCGCTCATTAACGAAGGTAAAACCGGGAAGTACCTCAAATATGCCTTGGGTGAGATTATTTTGGTCGTCCTTGGGATTTTGATTGCATTACAGATCAACAACTGGAACGAAAATAGAAAAGGTTTGCACAAAAGAAGTGCTTATACCAAGTCTCTTTTAAAAGAGCTGCAACAAGATACCACAGACTTTAGAAAAAACACAGAAATCATTGAGAAAGAGCTTGAGATTCTAAAAGACTTTCATGAAAGATTAAAATTAGAAAGTGCAACTATAGATACAATGAAACAGATTGCAAGATTTGAATTTCGCATACATATAGACAACAAAAAAAACTACAACGACAAGACCTTAAAAGCTTTACAGTCTTCGGGAGACATACAATTATACCCTAAACACATACAAAATCTAATGCTGGAACTTACGGCAACTCAAGAGGAATACAACGATATCATAGAACTGTACTTGGCAGATTATTTACATGCGACACAAGCACAGAACCTACTGGCCACAAAACCTGAACAGTATAATTTTTTTGGAATAAACGACAACTTCAAATCAAAAACTTGGGATGCTATGGACGATGTTGAGTTTATCACGGTTTTTGACAATTTGCTAAATTCCAAGGTAGACTTTTCTACCTCAAGAATCATGATTTATGAGCTGGTTTCCGAAAAAACAGAAGAAGTCATCAATGCGCTTCAAACTATAGATGAAAAATGATCAAATTCTTTAGAAAAATTAGACAACGATTGTTAATAGAAAATAGATTCACCAAATACCTGTTGTATGCACTGGGCGAGATTATACTGGTCGTCCTTGGGATTTTGATTGCGCTTCAAATCAATAATTGGAACCAAGAACAAAAGGACCATAAAGCCGAAATAACCTATTTAAAGGAAATCAAGAACTCTTTATAATCCAACAACATCGCTTTACAATTCGGTATCGATTTTCAAAGTGAACAGCTGGAGCAAGGAAAGATTCTCTTAGAACATTAAAAAAACAAAAAACCTCTCAATGACACCATTTTATCATATTTATCCATTCCCTTAATTAGTTATCAAACCGCCTATAGCAATGTAGTGTTTGAAAATTTAAAGTCAGATGGTTTGACATTTATTTCAAACGACTCATTAAAACTTGCGATCTTTTTCATGTATGAAAGTGATTTAAAATTGGTGTTCAACGATTTCCCTGCACAAATGGAAGATCTTATTTCCAATACCTTAAATCCTTTTTATATGAAAAACTATGAGTTTGCGAGCTTAGAAAATAGAGCACTGTTAACCATTCCAAATGACTATGGCGAATTAATACAAAAACGAGAAATGTCCAACATTGTGTCCATAGCAATAAGCATGAAGATTTATGCAATTGCCAGTTATAAAAACACCCAAGAAAAATTATTGAAACTAATTGATAGAGTTGATGCTGAAGTCATAAAACTGGAAAAGCCATAACTTTAAAGCTTTAGAAGTCCAATGGGAAGTAAGACCTCGCCCATCAACTGTAAACCCAAACCACTCCTATAACAATGAACCGTAAAATTTTAATACTGATTGTTCCATTTTTCTATTGCCTTACCGCCTGTCAACCCAAACCAACCCCAAAAGAAGCGTTGGAAACCAAAGTCCAAACTCAAATCGATTCCATTGAAGGCGATGTTGCTGTGGCATTTTTGAATCTTTCTGACCCTACGGACACTCTTTTTATAAATGAAAACGAAGAGTTCCATGCCGCCAGCACCATGAAAGTTCCCGTGATGATCGAGCTCTTCAAACAACAGGCTTCAGGGAAAATCAATCTGAACGATTCCATCCTTTTGGTCAATGAGTTCAAAAGCATTGTTGACGGCAGTCTGTACCGTATGGACATCGCGGATGACAGTGATGATGTGATCTATGATAAAATAGACACCAAAGTGGCCATCAATGATCTTATGTACAGTATGATTACCGTGAGCAGTAATTTGGCCACCAATGTGCTGATTGAACTCGTGGACGCCAAAAAAGTGACCGCTACCATGCGGGAATTGGGTGCCGATAAAATCGAAGTCCTACGCGGAGTTGAAGATATCAAGGCTTATGAATTGGGCCTTAGCAATTCCACTACAGCTAAGGATTTATTGGTCATTATGGAATCCATTGCCACAAACAAGGCCGGAACCGAAACCAACTGCAAGGCCATGGTCGATATTTTAAAGGACCAACAGTTCAATGATATGATACCCGCCAAGCTCCCCAAAGCTGTTGAGGTGGCCCATAAAACAGGTTCCATAACCGGTGTGCACCACGATGCCGGCATTGTGTATTTACCAGATGGGCGTAGCTACATTTTGGTATTGCTCTCCAAAAATTTAAAAGACTTTGACAGGGGCACAGAACAATTGGCGGACATATCAAAAACCTTTTATGATTATTTGATGGAACAAAACCGCTGATTTTCCTTTTTTAGATGTAACATTTTTGATGATTCCGAGTCATATGGGCTCATCATCAAAAAACAATCAGAATGACATTCTCCAACATGGCAAGTTCATGCCTTGCCTTTATTTTTATTTCCGCCCTTTTTCTAATGGGTTCCTGCTCCGAAGACAATGGCAATGATAATTTGCCAAACAACCAATACCTATTGATTCCGGACAACTATTTTGAGCAACTACTTATTGATCAAGGCATCGATACAGATGGCACCATTAATGGGCAAATGTTACGGGAGGATGCGGAACAAGTCAATCGATTGGATTTAAACCTTGAGAACCACTTTGGCGAAATTGAGGATTTGAAAGGCATCGAAGGATTCACAAATATCACTTTTTTATCAGCTGCCGGACAAAATATTGAAGACATCGATTTAAGTTCCAACACCAAATTGGACACTCTATTTCTTCAAAACAATTACCTGACCACTATCGATATAAGCCACAATGTAAATTTGAAGGTAATCGATGTTCTGGTAAACGAACTGCATACCATTACGGGACTGGAACATGCTGGTCAACTTAAGAAGCTGAACCTCTCCTATAATTACTTTGAGGATTTTAGCATTTCCAATGCATCCATCGAACATCTGCTTATCAGCGATAACCAATTAACAACCTTCGATTCGTCCGGGGCACCCAATCTAAAAAGTGTTCTGTTGACCACTAACCAACTGAGCTCGGTAGATTTTAGTGCCAATCCATCTCTGGAGACCGTATTGATTTCAAATAATAAGCTACAGCACATCAACCTTGATGACAATCCGAACCTGATGTATTTTTATGCATCATCCAACCAAATGACCCGTTTGGATGTGAGCCAAAATACAGCGCTCATTGATTTACGAGTGGATAGAAACCCGGATTTAAGCTGTATCAAAATCCATAACGGACAGGAAATACCTACGGTATCCATATCCGAATACCAAGAATTGAACGAAGTTTGCGAATAAGGGTTAGGATAGTACAAACACCACAAACGATGTACTAGAACTCTTGTTTTTAAAGGATATTTCGCCGAAATTGAAACCCATAAAAACATCAACCTTTGAAAACAACCAACTTTACCCTTCCTTTGTTATTCGTATTCTTGCTGAGTTGTAAAACCGATAACAATGAAAGTGCTACAGCTACCCCGACCACAATCGAAAATTTTACTTCCAACGATTATCAAGACTTAGTCGCCTTGTTCAAAGAATGGAGAACGTTCGAGAATCCTCCACTTTTGAATGGAGCTCCCGATTACACCGCGCAAACCTTCGAAAAACGTTGGCCAGCTTTCAAGGAATTACAGTCAAAACTACAAAGTATTGACACCACCAACTGGTCCGTGGAAAATAAAGTGGATTGGATGATTGTTTGGGCCGAAATGAACGGCTACGACTTCAACCATCGCGTTTTACAACCTTGGGTGCGCGATCCCGCCTATTACAAAGTGGTTTGGACCGCTAAAAGCGATGTGCCGGCCCACGAGGGGCCCACCAATCACGGGACTACGGAACTGTGGACCTATAATTTTCCATTATCCACCGAGGAACGTTCCAGGTTATTGTCCGACCTAAAAGTAATTGCACCCTTTTACACCCAAGCCAAGAAAAATTTGACAGGGAATGCCCGGGAGTTATGGATCACAGGTATCCGGGATATCAAAAACCAGAGCGTTGTGCTTACCGACTTAAAAAAGAACGATGCGCTCCAAGATGATGCCGAACTACTTGCCGTTATCGATGAGGCCATAGCGTCCACCAACGACCTTGTTACGTGGTTGGAGACTGAATCCGAATCCAAAACCGGCCCTTCGGGCATTGGCAAGGATAATTACACCTGGTATATGCAAAATGTACACTTGGTGCCGTTGACATGGGAAGATGAGGTAATGATCCTAAAACGGGAACTCGCCCGCGCATGGACCTCCTTAAAATTGGTGGAGCACAACAACAGGAACCTGCCCGAACTGGAGGATGCAGACTCCCCAGAAGCCTATGATAAAATGGCCGATGCATCCGCTAAAAGCTTGATGAACTTTTTGGAGCAACAGGACATCGTTACCGTAAAGCCGTATTTCGACCCTGCCCTACGCGAGCATTTGGGGGAATTTATCCCCAAGGAAAAACGTAATTTCTTCGCTATTGGAGAACACTACGATGCCAGACCCCTCTACTCCCATTTTTACCATTGGTTTGAACTGGCACGTATGGATTTGGAGCCCCACAAAAGCGAAATCAGGAAAGGCCCGTTGTTGTACAATATTTGGGATTCCCGGAACGAAGGCACCGCCACGGCCGTGGAAGAAATGTTTATGCAGGCCGGACTGTACAACGACAGCCCACGGACCAAGGAGATTGTATACATTATGATCGCCCAGCGTGCCGCCAGAGGTTTGGGCTCGTTATACGCCCACGCCAACGAAATGACCATGGAAGAGGCCGGAGGCATCCACAGCGAGTACACTCCGCGTGGCTGGATGAAGACCGAAAAAGAACTGCTCATTTTTGAGCAACACCTCTATTTGCGCCAGCCCGGGTATGGATCTAGCTATATTACCGGTAAATATTTATTGGAGGCTGCCTTAGCCGATTATGCCCGACTACAAGAACTGGAGGGCGAACCCTTTGCCCCAAAGGATTTTTTTGACACCTTGAACAGCATCGGAAACATCCCTATTTCCTTGGGACATTGGCAAATGACGGGCTCGGATGAGCATTTAAAAATCATTACGGAATAAAGCGCTCGGAACACAACTCGCCATATCCTATTGGCGTTGTACGCCATTACCATCAAGATATTTTCATATGAACAAAATTGAAAGATTAAAAAAGTTCGGATTACTGTTAATAGGAATGCTGACGTTTCAGTTAGCACTTTCTCAGGGGAATTATTTTCCGGGATATGTAATTAAAAAAAGCACCGATACATTATATGGATACATAGACTATAGAAACTGGGATCAAAATCCTGACAAAATTAATTTTAAAACGAATACTGAAAGCAATCCGATTTCCTTCAATCCGATTGATATAATTGAGTTCAAGGTTGATGGAGAACTTTATGTGAGCGGAATTATAAAAACTGAGGTTTCTCCAACACAAACTAACAGGTTGAATTATAATCCCCGAATGAACACAAAGGTCGATACAACTTTTCTTCAAACGCTTTTTAGAGGAGAAAAGAGTTTATACTATTATAAAAAATATGATGGTGGAAGGAACTTTTATATTAAAGAGAATTCAGGATTTAAGCTATTAACTTATAAAAGGTATTTAAAACAACAGGATGGTAAGGATGTAGTAACCGAGAACAGAAATTATTTGGGTCAATTGAGTTTATATCTCAATGATTGTGAGACAATAAATTCGAAACTTGAAAATACTTCGTACAAACAGAAGAGTCTAATAAAGCTCTTTGAATATTATTATGAATGTTCACAATCGGATGTTTCGTTTCAAAAAGAATTAGAAAAGATACACGTAGAGACAGGTATATTGGCAGGTGCTTCATTAACTTCTTTAAAATTCAGCGATGCTTTGCCATATCTCGTTGAAGCAGATTACAATGAGTCCATTAACTTTTCTGCCGGTATATTTTTCGATTTCATATTACCAAGAAATCAGGGAAGGTGGTCAATCAATAATGAAGTTTTATACACAACATATGAGGTCAACGGTAGTTATGAGGAATATCAAAATGAAAATTTCTATTCACTCACAACAACGGAATTCGAATATACCTATTTAAAAATCAATAATTTAGTTCGATTTAAGAATCCAATCGGTCATTTGTCTTTATTTTTTAACGGGGGAATTTCAAATGGATTTGTCATAAACGAAAAAAACTATAAAAAAGAAGTGTCAGTATTTTACCCAGAAGAAAGAGTTGTGGAGGAATTGGCCTTAAATGACACTCGAAAACATGAGCTAGGCTTTCTCATTGGAACCGGTCTCAAGTACAATAGATATTCTTTAGAGGTGAGATACGAAAAAGCAAATGGAATGTCGGACTACGCAACTCTAAGTTCTTCTACCGATAGACTTTATGTTTTACTTGGCTTTAGATTCTAAAATTTCGGCATACCACAATAGTAACCATTGACGAGTCTTTGAACAGTGGGAAATAAGACCTCAAACAAGCTAGTTTTTTAAGTCGCCATGAGAACTTTGCAAATGAAACAAAGGTTACCACAGAGTAAAAAAGGGCCGTAAAAGGCCCTCCCTCCTTTATCCCTTAACCATAAACCTTTTCACTTTTACTTTTTCACTTTTAACTTTTCAAAAACAATCCGCTCAATACACTCCCACAGCCCTTTTACACTGTAGAGCGCATCTTTTTCCGCCTCATCCAAAGGTTCGGAGGAATGATACACCGCAATATTGTGCAGCAATTTTAGGGATTTTACCAGATCGGGACCATCCAACGCATCGGCGTAGTCCAACAATTGAATTTGTGCTGGGCTGAGCATTTGGGAAATTTTGGGAGCGCTTTGCGCATTGGCACTACTGCATTGGGGGCAGCTTTTTTGACCATCTTGTGTTGACATAAATAAGTAGGTTATTAATGAAACAAAAAGGGAAGGTCACCGTCAACACATTCCAAGCAATGCTCAGATAGGTCTCGGGACTTGCACCCGTATGCCTTCCCAGTTTTTTCTGTTTAAACCGATTTTGAAATTTTCGCATTGCGAGATTATTAAAATGTGTTGACGACTCAAATATACATTTTATCCCGAAACTGAAAATAGCGGGTTGGTTGATAACTTCTTACAACTTGACAGGTTAACTTATTGATTTTGAGGGTAATTTCGATGAAATTAGAGGTTTAATGACTTTTTTATCAATACGAACAAATATTTGATTTGGAATTTATATTTAAAATATTACAAGAAAATCCTGAAGTTGGCACTCTCTTTATTGCAACTACTTTTGCCGCAATAGGTTTTATTTTTAAAACATTGATTGACGCAATTTTGGAAGGTAGAAAATCTAAAAAGGAGCTTAAAAAAATCTATTGGATTGAACGAATTAATGCTGCTAAAAAAGCATCAGAATATTATTACGAGCAGCAAGAGTTATTTGGCTTGATGATTCATAAAATTGATGTTGTTTTGCGTCAGAACGGACCTGGGAGCCTACCTGAAACCATTCAAAACACAATAGAAGTAATATCTCAGAGAACTAAAAACCCTACTTCGTTGGAACATCACCATGTTCATATGTTTTATGATTTTGATACCGATGTAATAGACCAACTGAATACTAAATCTTTTAATATAATTCAAGATTTGCAAAAAATTGAAATATTCGAATCAGACTCCACAGAATGTATCCATGACAAATTAAATAAGGGACGGAACTTATTAACAAGTTTAAAATCAAATCATCAAGAGCAAAAAAAA
>CETR01015584.1_pt1 | contig 14774 bp, 16 predicted proteins | sample 531281 | NCBI WGS metagenome assembly CETR01 (sample SAMEA2622568, study PRJEB7988) | marine metagenome | biome: marine biome (ENVO:00000447); feature: mesopelagic zone (ENVO:00000213); material: "saline water (ENVO:00002010), including plankton (ENVO:xxxxxxxx)" | depth 696 m
GACTTTTTCAAATAAATAAAAAACCCCACAAAGTTTTGTGGGGTTTTTTTATGATTTTTAAGGTAACAGAGCCTCAAAATGTTTTTATCACTTTGCTATATTTGTGAATATAATTTTTGATGAAAAAATCACTACTATATTTCAGCTTGCTTTGTGCCCTGTTTTGTTTCACCACACAAAGCATTTCGGCCCAAACTTTAACCACAACTTATGAAACTTCAAAGGGTTTAAAAACCGCAACTTATGAAGAAGTAATCGCGTATTACCTAGCACTGGAAAAGAAATTTCCCTCCATTACTGTTTTTGAAATGGGCCAGACTGATAGTGGTTTGCCTCTGCATCTCGTCATTTTTGATCCACAAATTAAAAAACATTCAAAAGAGAACTTTTCTAAAAACGGAAAAAACCTATTACTTATAAACAACGGAATTCACCCAGGAGAACCCGACGGGATTGACGCAACGATGCTTCTTTTTAGAGATTTTGCCGAAAATAAAATCACAGCTCCGCATAATACAATTATAGCAACAATTCCAGTTTACAACATTGGCGGGGCTTTAAATAGAAATAGAACAAGTAGAACAAACCAAAACGGGCCCGAGGAATACGGTTTTCGAGGAAATGCCCGAAACTATGATCTAAACCGTGATTTTATAAAAAATGACACCAAAAATGCCCGTGCTTTCGCCGAAATTTTTCATTGGTTGAACCCAGATTTGTTTATCGATAACCACGTTAGCAACGGTGCTGATTATCAATATGTACTCACGCATCTCTTTACGCAGCACGATAAACTGGGCGGAGCTTTGGGCGCTTATTTGCACAATTCTTTGTTGCCGCAATTCGAAGATTCACTACATCAAAAAGATTGGGATATTACTCCCTATGTAAATGTTTTTAACCAAGTGCCGGAAAAGGGTTTTACGCAATTTATGGATTCACCACGATATTCCAGCGGCTACACTACACTATTCAACGTTTTGGGATTGATAGTAGAAACGCATATGCTAAAACCCTACAAACAGAGGGTTGAAGGCACTTATGAATTGATGAAAACATTTATAGAAATAGTAGATAAAGATGCCGAAAAAATAAAAGCGCTTCGCAAAAATGCTTTGGAAAAATACAAAGTGGGAAACTATTATCCACTTTCGTGGAAAGTTGACTCTTCAAAAACTTCGACATTAAAATTTAAAGGTTTTGAAGGAAAAATGATTCCGAGCAAAATTACAGGCGCAGACCGCTTAAAATATTTCCGCGATAAACCTTTTACAAAAGACGTTACATATTATAATCATTTTAAGGCAACGGATTCCGTTACCATTCCTTCGGCATATATTGTTCCGAAAGGGTATTGGAATATTATTGAACTCTTGAAATTGAACAAAATTGAATTTTCAGCATTTTTAAAGGACACAACAATTACTGCGGAAGTGTATCACATTAAAAATTTTGAAACTGTTAAAAATCCATTTGAGGGACATTATCTTCATTACAATACAGAAGTATCAAAAAACACAGAAAATGTTTCCATTAATGCAGGTGATGTTCTGATAAATACGCAACAACCGGGTGTACGTTATTTATTGGAAACGTTGGAGCCAGCTGCGCCCGATTCATTTTTCAATTGGAATTTTTTTGATGCAATCCTGCAGCAGAAAGAAGGTTTTTCACCCTACGTTTGGGAAGATATGGCTGAAAAATTTCTCAATGAAAATCCTGAGCTAAAAAAAGAATTCGAAACCAAAAAGAAAACAGATCCAGCATTTGCAAATAACTGGTATGCACAGTTAGACTGGATTCATAAACAATCGCCCTACTATGAAAAATCACACCTTCGTTATCCTATCGTTCGGGTGGGTGGTTAAATATTCTTTTGGAAATAAGAGTTTAATATTTTCGTAAGAATCCTGAAGGGCTTTCTGTGATTTTTCAAAATCCTTCCATTTCACTTTTTTGATGCCTTCTTCGGGCTCAGGAATTAACGGCCCGTCGTAATCGCTGAACATTTCGTACCAATACGTAATTTTCAGCCTGAATTTATCATTGCGTGTGAATACGTGGTAAGTGGTCATTAAAAATTCGCGAATCTCAAGGTCCTTTACGCCAGTTTCCTCGATAACCTCCCTTATGGCTGCTTCACGATGGGTTTCACCTTTTTCGATTTTCCCTTTGGGAAGGTCCCATTTTTTGTTCCTTCTTATAAAAAGAATTTCCTTTTTGCTGTTATAAACCAGTCCGCCAGCAGCCTCCACCACTTTTATTTTCTTTCTAAGAAAACGTTCCAGCTTTTCGGCATTCTTGTGGTAAAGATTTACATAGAGCAGTTCGCCGTTGTTTATTTTTTTCACCAATTTTTTAAAACGTGCTTGTTTTAAAGGGATGGTAGTATAATGCTCCCCAATATTTTTTTCCGTGGAAAGAATTATGGGAATTTCTTTTACAAAAACTTTATACATTTGCACAATGATATTAAACAAAGAAACGGCGCAAAAAACCGCTGCGTTACTATTGCAAATTAATGCAATTAAATTGCAACCACAAAACCCTTTTACATGGGCATCGGGATGGAAATCTCCAATTTATTGCGACAACCGCATTACCCTTTCCTACCCAATGATTCGCAACTACATTCGCGAGAACCTCGCAAAACAGATTGAGGAACTCTACGGAAGGCCCGAAATGATTGCTGGCGTTGCTACTGGAGCCATCGGGATGGGGGCCTTGGTAGCTGACTATTTAAATGTGCCGTTTTGCTACGTGCGTCCTGAAGCAAAAGGCCACGGAAGACAAAATAAAATTGAGGGTCATTTAGAACCCAATACCAGCGTGGTAGTCGTGGAAGATTTGATAAGCACCGGAAAAAGCAGCTTAATGGCCGTTGAAGCCTTAAAGGAAGCAAATGCGCACGTAAAAGGTATGATGGCTATTTTCAGCTATGGCTTTAATATCGCGGAAGAAAATTTTGAAAATGCAAAAGTTACATTAAACACTTTGAGCAATTACGAAATGTTGCTGGAAGAAGCCGAAAAATCAAGGTATATAAATGCTGAGGAAGCTGTTTTGCTTTCTGAATGGCGGGAGAATCCTGAAAGTTGGGGGAAATAAAAAATAAATGAATAAACTATGAAACTTAATAGTAAAAAAGTAACCACCCAAAAATCCGCAGCCGAACTTTGTGATTTTTTGGCCGATGTAAAGAATTTTGAAAGCCTGATGCCAGAAAACATTAGCAAATTTGAGGTTTTAAGTGAAAAATCTTTTGTGTTTGCTCTAAAGGGAATGCCCGAAATAGCGTTGGAAGTAAAAGAAGTTGAAAAACCGAACAAAGTGGTTTTGGGAGCAATCAGCGATAAAATTCCGTTCACATTAACGGGAAATATTGAAGACGTTTCTGAAAATAGTTCAACCGTTGAACTTCTTTTCGAAGGAGAGTTCAATGCGATGATGGCAATGATGGTGAAAGGGCCTATTTCAAAGTTTATTGATACACTGGCTTCAAATTTGGAAGAGGTTTAATAAATCAATTTCACTTCTTTCATTTGGAATTTTTGCAACGGATTATTTTCCGTTTCCACCAAAAGTTCGCCGATGTCTGAGACTCCCTTTATTATTCCATTGAATCGCACTCGTTCGGGAGTTTCAAAGACCGAAATTTTTTCTTTTCGAAATAAATTGTTTTGGAAAAGTTGTTTTATTTCTGAAAATTCGCTTGTAGAAAGATTTTTTAAGCTTTTGAAAATATTTTTTAGAAGTGCATCAAGTACTTCTTCCAACTGAAAATTTTTACCCGTTTGAAGCTTTAGTGAACTTGCTTGTGGCAAATTAGGAAAATCTACTTCATTCACATTCAGCCCAAGTCCTATTACTGAATACTTCACAAACCTGCCATCAAGTACGTTTTCAATTAAAATACCTCCAATTTTTTTATTGGCTGACAATATGTCGTTTGGCCATTTAATAGATATTTGGGGAACATTCATTTCTTTGAGAGCTTTCGCAACTGCTATTGAAACAGCCATAGAGATTATAAATTGACCTTCAGCCAACAACCCTTCATAAGTTTGAAACATACTGAATGTAAGGCTTTCGCCCTCTTTGGAATACCACCCATTGCCCATTTGTCCACGTCCAGCAAGTTGGTTTTCTGCCACTACTACCGTTTCATTTGGCAAAAGCATTTCTTTTGCCAATTGCTTCAAGTAAGTATTGGTAGAATCGATGGCATTAAGTTTGATTAAGTTCAAAACAATAATTATGTTTAGTATTACGCCTTTAAGGCGCTTCAAGAAACAAAAAAGTAATAACTTTGCACAATAGAAAAGAAAAATAATTAATGCAGCAAAAACAAGCAGGAACAGATCAACTTATTACTCAAATAATACGAGGGATTGAAGATGTTAAAGGAAATGATATTGAAATTCTTGACCTAAGAGATATAGAAAATACCGTTTGTGACTATTTTATAATATGCAATGGTACCAGTAACACACAGGTTAATGCCATTGTAAATTCCGTTCAAAAATCAGTAAGCAAAGCACTTAAGGAAAAACCGTGGCACGTTGAAGGCAGCGATAACTCGGAATGGGTACTTATGGATTATGTACACGTTGTGGTACACGTATTCCAAAAGCACATTCGTGAGTTTTATGATATTGAAGGGCTTTGGGGCGATGCAAAATCGGTTAAAATAGAAACAACACACTAAAAAGAAAAATGCCCTATGGCCGACGAGAATAAAAATAAAAAGAACGAATCTAAAAGACCGAAACCCAATTATTATTGGATTTACGCGGCAATAATACTATTGTTTTTTGGCATCCAGATTTTTGGTGGCGGAAGTTGGTCGCAACCCGAGAAAACAAATCAAGCAAAGTTTGAGGAGTTTTTGAAAAATGGCGACGTTGAAAAAGTAGACGTAATTAATAAAAAAATTGCCAAGGTCTATCTTACTGATGCCGCTAAGGAGAAAGAGGTTCATTCCAAAAAAGGAAATACTCCATCATTTTTGGCCCCTGGCCCAAATGACCCTGATTATCAATTTGAATTTGGTGACCTTCAGCTATTTCAAGAAGATTTCCAGAAGATAAAGTCTGAAAACGGTCTAAGCACTCCTTTAAATTTTGAAACAGACAATAATGTTTGGGGCGATATTTTAATGGGTATTTTACCATTCGTCATCATTATTGCTATTTGGATTTTCATTATGCGCAGAATGTCTTCGGGCGCAGGCGGTGGTGCTGGCGGGCAACTTTTTAACATTGGGAAATCAAAAGCAAAACTTTTTGACGAAAAAACGGATGTAAAAACTTCGTTTAAGGATGTTGCAGGTTTGGAAGGTGCAAAAGAGGAAGTTCAGGAAATTGTAGATTTTCTTAAAAACCCAGACAAATACACTTCATTGGGAGGTAAAATTCCTAAAGGTGCTTTGTTGGTAGGCCCTCCAGGAACTGGTAAAACCTTATTGGCAAAAGCTGTTGCGGGTGAGGCAAAAGTACCTTTCTTTTCCCTTTCAGGTTCAGATTTTGTTGAAATGTTTGTGGGTGTAGGAGCTTCTCGTGTACGAGATCTTTTTAAACAGGCGAAGGACAAAAGTCCGGCTATTATATTTATTGACGAGATAGATGCCATTGGTCGTGCCCGTGGAAAAAATAATTTCAGCGGAAGTAATGATGAACGTGAAAACACATTGAACCAACTGCTTACCGAAATGGACGGGTTTGGCACAAATACAAACGTTATTGTTCTTGCCGCAACAAACCGTGCAGATGTTTTGGACAAGGCTTTGATGCGTGCCGGTCGTTTTGACAGACAGATATATGTAGACTTACCAGACGTGCGTGAACGTAAAGAAATATTTGAGGTTCACTTGCGCCCTATCAAAAAGGACGAAGATTTAGATACAGATTTCCTTTCAAAACAAACCCCAGGCTTCTCTGGAGCTGATATTGCAAATGTTTGTAACGAAGCTGCGCTTATAGCCGCACGAAATGGAAAAAAGTCTGTGGGAAGACAAGACTTTCTTGATGCCGTAGATAGAATTGTAGGTGGGTTGGAAAAGAAAAACAAAATAATGACAATGGACGAAAAACGCGCCATTGCATTTCACGAAGCCGGCCACGCAACCGTAAGTTGGATGCTTGAGCACGCTGCGCCTCTGGTAAAAGTCACCATTGTTCCGCGTGGACAATCTTTAGGAGCTGCATGGTATTTGCCGGAAGAAAGACTGATAATTCATCCAGAGCAAATGCTCGATGAAATGTGCGCCGCGTTAGGTGGTCGTGCTGCCGAAAAGGTAATCTTTAATAGAATTTCAACCGGAGCATTGAGCGATCTTGAAAAAGTAACAAAACAGGCACGCGCAATGGTAACCATTTACGGCTTGAATGATAAAATAGGAAATCTTACCTATTATGACAGCAGCGGCCAGTCTGAATATAACTTCTCTAAACCATACAGTGAGAAAACTGCTGAATTGATTGACAAGGAAATTTCAGCACTTATTGAAAGTCAGTACCAACGTGCAGTAAAACTTTTGGAAGAAAATAAAGATAAGTTGACAGAATTGGCAAATGTACTTCTTGAAAAAGAAGTAATATTTAAAGACAATCTTCAAAAAATATTTGGAGATCGTCCTTTCGAAAAGCCAGAAGAAGCACCAAGAGTGGCAACAAGCTAAATGTTGCCATTTTTGGTATTGTGTTTAAACTTTAATTTGCACGTAACAATACTTCAGTATAGATTTTATATATTTGAAGTTTAACGTATATATGAACTCCTCAATTCATTATTAATGAGTCTATTCAAAAGACTTTTAAACCCTAATTATAAAAAATCGGAAGAGAAGGCCAAAAGAGCCGAGAAAGCCGAGCACAGCAGTTATTACCCGGAACAGAAACTTCCTATAGACGAAAAATTCACTTATAATTTCAAGAATAACGGCGGGAAGTTTATTTATTGTGAAAACTGGGAAGAGGTAATAGATGCCTTTGATAATATAATGATTGAAAACGATTGGTATGAGCAGGATGTTTTCTGTATACATGATCAACTTTGCCAAAAGTTTGATGGATTCAATCTCAACTTCGTTAAAAATACCGATTCAAAATTTTTTCTCACAAAGTGTGAATCGCTTATTGCAAACAATGGATCTATATTGCTTTCTTCAAACCAAATAAAGGAGAAAAAGCTAAAAGAACTTCCTTTTAATGTTATCATTCTTGCAACTACAAGCCAAATTGTAGACACCATTAGCGAAGGGCTGCGAATCATAAAGAACCAAAGTTCCAGTTACATCCCGAGTAACATTACTACCATTCAAGACTTTGAAACCGAAAAAGAAAAGGATTTTATGAGTTATGGAAGTAGCACAAAAAACCTATATTTGTTGCTACTGGAAGACTTATAATATGAAGGAAATTCTCGTGCGTACCATTTCGGGCGTATTATACATTTCGATCATCATTTTTGCAATGTTTACTTCGCGTGAATGGTTTATGGGGCTTTTCTTTGTACTTGCAGTTATTACTTTAAGTGAATACTTAAAACTGGTTCACCTCACCAGTTATCTTGCATATTTTCTACTGGCTGCGGGTTTTTATTTTTTAAGTTATAACGTTTTTGCCGATAATGCAGTCTATCTCTTTTTGATATTGAGTGGTTTTGTAAACCTTTATCTTTTAAAAGATGTACTCTGGACGAGCAAAATACCAATGTTTGAAAAGAAAAAATACATCACGGTTATATTCTACATTATTAGTGGTTTTATATTTCTTACCCTTATACCCGTTATGAATATTGACGGCAAGTTTATGCCCGAATTAATCGTTGCAGTTTTTATTTTGGTCTGGAGCAACGATACCTTTGCCTATCTTATCGGGTCAAAATTTGGAAAAAACAAGCTGTTGGAGCGCGTATCACCAAAGAAGACCATTGAAGGGTTTGTAGGCGGTATGCTGGGCGCTCTTTTAGCAGGAATTGTTATCTTTAAGGTATTGGAAAATTATAGTCCGCTGGACGCAGAAAAGTACCCACTGTGGATATGGATAGTTATGGCAATAATAGTTTCTGTATTTGGTACCATTGGTGATTTAATTCAATCAAAATTTAAAAGGCAGGCAGGTGTTAAGGATAGCGGTATTATCATGCCAGGACACGGCGGCTTATATGACAGATTGGATAGTATTATTTATGCCAGTCCGTTTGTTTATGCATTTTTATTAATTGTTGACAATGTTTCATAAAGAAGGTTTCAAAATTATATTTACAGCGCTGGTAGTTGTTATCGGCCTTAGTCTTTTGGCAAATGTTTTTGTTGAAAATCCCACCATTCGCGGTGGAATTATCATTGCACTGATTATTCTTTTGCTCTTGGTTTTACAGTTTTTTAGAAATCCTAAACGGAATTTTCTGGTTCATCCTGAACGTGTGCTTTCTTCTGTAGACGGAAAAGTGGTGGTTATTGAGGAAGTTTTTGAAAAGGAATATTTCAACGATAAGAGATTGCAGGTTTCAGTTTTTATGAGCCCTATAAATGTACACGTTACACGTTATCCTGTAGGTGGAAAAGTGGTTTACAGCAAATATCACCCCGGGAAATTTTTAGTTGCGTGGCACCCTAAATCTTCTGAAGAAAACGAACGTACTACTGTTGTGGTAAACAACGAGACATTTGGAGATGTACTGTTTAGACAAATTGCTGGCGCCATGGCAAAACGCATCGTGAATTATGCCGAAGCGGGCCAAGAAGTAGCGCAAGCTACGGATAGTGGGTTTATAAAATTCGGGTCGCGGGTGGATGTATTTCTTCCACTTGATGCAAAGATTAAGGTAACTCTTAATCAAAAAGTTAAAGGTGGAATCTCAATAATTGCAGAAAAATAATGACCTCAGAAGAGCTTGACATAGCTTTTAAGAATGCCGTGAAGAGCATAAATGAACACACGGAACCCTTTCCGGCAGATGTGCTATTGCGCCTGTATGCGTACTATAAACGCGCAACGAACGACGCCGATATTCCTACTGGAGGAAAACCACACATTTCTGCATTTAAAACCAATGCGCTTTTCCAAACACGGGGCTTAACTGAAGATGAGGCCAAACAACTTTATATTGAGGCCGTTAATCAATACTTTTTGTACCGAAAATAATCAGGCCTGTTGTGCCTTGTTGAATTTTATTTCGTACTCCTCAATAGCTTCACGGATTTTATCAACATTTTCTGACGCACGCTCATGCGCGCCCTCCATTGCCTTTTCTAGGTCTTTATCGGGATGCTGAAAAAGATCTGTAATTACGTGGTTGATTTTATCGATAATACTTTTTTGGCTATTCTTGATGTCTTCCAATTTGTGAAGCATCCCTTCCATTTGTTCATACTTTGCTTGGTCCATAATTTTGATATTTGAAAGGCAAGATAAACGTAAATGCTGCATCAGCCGAAGCAATTAACCTCTCTTTAAAACAAATTAAGAGTTTTTAACTGTTATAGCACAGGCCTTTACAATCATTCCGTTGTTGCAATTGTACCTTCGATAGTTGGGATTGCACGTTCGTTAGTTGTGAGTGCACGTTTGGTAGTTGTGAGTGCACGTTCGGTAGTTGTGAGTGTACGTTCGGTAGTTGTGAGTGCACGTTGAGTAGTTATGAGTGCACGTTCAGTAGTTATGAGTGCACGTTCGATAGTTGCGAGTGCACGTTTGATAGTTGCGAGTGTACGTTCGGTAGTTGTGAGTGCACGTTCGGTAGTTGCGAGTGTACGTTCGGTAGTTGTGAGTGCACGTTTGATAGTTGCGAGTGCACGTTTGATAGTTGCGAGTGCACGTTTGATAGTTGCAAGTGCACGTTTAAAAATAGATCTTACATACTTTCTTAATGATTGATTTTACAGGCTTTTCTGAAAATAGCGCTGATTTTTAGAAAAAATAAAATTTACCGCAAACCGTCCAGACTGGCCTTTAGGGTTTCAATCTTTGCAAGGGCATCTGCTTCCTTTTGTTTTTCCAGAGCAACTACCTTTTCTGGTGCGCTATTTACGAATCTTTCGTTTTTCAATTTGCCCTGCACGCTTTTTAAAAAACCTTCGGTGTATTTAAGTTCTTCGGTAAGCTTTGCTATTTCTTCTTCTACGTTTATGGCGCCAGATATGGGTATGAAGTACTCGTTGCTCTTTACGCGGAACGTGAGGGCGCCATCCAATTTTTCGGAAATGTAGTTTAAGGATGAAATGTTGCCGAGTTTTTCAATTACGGAATCAAACTCCTTTGAAGCACTATCATTGTTAAGCACTGAAAGGGTGATTGTATCTTTGAATGAAATGTTTTTTTCTTTACGGATGGTTCTAATTCCTGAGATTACTTCAGCAGCAAACTCGAAGTTTTTAATTATTGTTTCATCAAAAGCTTGCTGTTTTGGCCACTGGGCAATGATCAAGGCTTCGGAAATGTCGCGCTGGGTGATGTGCTGCCAGATTTCTTCTGAAATGAAAGGTACGAAGGGGTGTAATATTTTTAAGTTATCTTCTAAAACGGAGATTACTTCTAAATAGGTTTTTTCTGAAATTTTTTCGCCAAAAGGTGGTTTTACCATTTCCAAAAGCCAAGAACAGAAATCGTCCCAAACGAGTTTATAGGTGGCCATCAAGGCATCGCTTATGCGGTATTTGCTGTAATGGTCTTCAATTTCGGCAAGTGTTTTCTGGAATTTGTTGCGATACCACTGTAGTGCTATGATGTCGCTTTGTGATTGTTCTTTTTCCAAATCAACTTCCCACCCATCAATTAAACGGTAGGCGTTCCAGATTTTGTTTACGAAGGCACTCCCCTGCTTGCAGAGGTCTTCGTCAAACATTAAATCATTACCTGCAGGGGAGCTTAAAAGCATCCCTACGCGCACGCCATCTGCACCGTAGGTGTCCATCAAATCTATGGGGTCTGGCGAATTACCGAGGGATTTGCTCATCTTACGACGCTGCTTGTCGCGAACAATCCCTGTTAAGTAAACGTTTGTGAAGGGCTTTTCTTTTCTGTATTCATAGCCCGCAATGATCATTCTGGCTACCCAAAAGAAAAGGATTTCAGGTGCTGTAACCAGATCGTTTGTTGGGTAGTAGTAGTTTATTTCTTTATTATCGGGCTCCAAGATTCCGTTGAAAACGCTGATGGGCCACAGCCAGGAAGAGAACCAAGTGTCTAGCGCATCTGGGTCTTGTTTTAGGTTGCTGGTTGTTAGTTGTTGGTTATTGGTCTTTTCTTTTGCGAGTATTAGGGCTTCTTCAATATTTTCGGCAACTACGAAATCTTCTTTCCCATCGCCATAAAAATAGGCGGGAATTTGCTGCCCCCACCAGAGTTGGCGGGATATGTTCCAATCGCGGACATTCTCCATCCAGTGGCGATAGGTGTTTATGAACTTTTCGGGAACGAGTTTAACCTCTTTTTGCAGCACGGCATCTAGAGCAGGTTGTGCAAGCTCTTTCATTTTTAGGAACCATTGGTCGCTGAGTTTAGGCTCGATTACGGCGCCCGTACGCTCGCTTGTACCAACTTTGTGCATATGGGTTTCAATCTTTGCAACTACGCCCATTGCTTCCAGTTCTTTTACAATTTCCTTTCGCACCACGAAACGGTCTTTCCCTTCGTAATGAAGGCCAAAAGTATTTAAGGTTCCATCGTCATTGAGAATATCTACAATTTCAAGATTGTGCTTATCGCCAAGCATCTTGTCGTTTTCATCGTGTGCGGGCGTAACCTTTAAACAACCCGTACCGAATTCTACATCTACATACTCGTCTTCAATAATAGGAATAACACGGTTACAAACAGGAACGATGGCCTTTTTACCGCGAAGGTGTGCAAAGCGCTCGTCATTTGGGTTTATGCAGATTGCGGTATCGCCCAGAATAGTTTCGGGACGTGTGGTTGCGATTGTTAAGGTATCATCACTACCTTCAATTTTATAGTTTAGGTAATAGAGATTGCCTTGTTTTTCTTCGTAAATAACCTCTTCATCAGAAAGGGTGGTCTTGGCCTGTGGGTCCCAATTAACCATTCTATAGCCACGATAAATACTGCCTTTTCGGTATAAATCTACAAATACCTTTATCACGGAGGCTGACATATCTTCATCCATGGTGAACTTGGTACGTTCCCAATCGCAGGAAGCTCCCAATTTCTTTAACTGCTCTAGGATTATCCCGCCGTGTTTGTGTGTCCACTCCCAGGCGTGCTCCAGAAATTCTTCACGAGAAAGGGTTGCTTTGTCAATACCTTCGGCTTTCAGTTTTGCAACCACCTTAGCCTCTGTAGCGATAGAAGCGTGATCTGTTCCTGGCACCCAACAGGCGTTAAAGCCCTTTAAGCGGGCGCGGCGAATTAAAACATCCTGCAGGGTATTATTGAGCATATGGCCCATGTGAAGCACTCCGGTAACGTTTGGCGGCGGAATAACGATTGTGTATGGCGTTCTCTCATCTACTTCTGAATGGAAATATTTATTGTCCATCCAGTAGCTATACCACTTGTTTTCAGTTTGTTTTGCATTATATTTTGCCTCTAAAGCCATACTTTGGTCTGGTATTTGTGTAATAAGTTGCAAAAGTAATTATAACTAAAGGATAATAAAAGTGAATAAGTTATTTTGCTTGTTGTTCAAAAGTTATATACTTTAGCAATCATTAAAAAACACAAAATCATGAAAAAATTAGCTCTAATGGCTCTTGTTGCCTTTATCGGTTTTGCCGCACAGGCGCAACAAGCAAAAATCAGTTTCAAGGAAGACACCGTGGATTATGGCTCTATCGAAAAGGGTAGTGACGGAGTTCGCGTATTTGAGTTCACTAACACTGGCGATGCCCCGCTTATTATTAGTGATGTAAAGTCCAGCTGTGGCTGTACAGTCCCGAAAAAACCAGATGGCCCTATTGCTCCTGGAGCAAGTAGCACTATCCAAGTTAAGTATGACACTAACCGTGTGGGCCCAATCAGAAAAACGGTTACAGTCTATTCCAACGCCAGCGAACCTATGGTGGCTTTAAAGATAAAGGGTGAAGTAATGAACGATACCACTGGTAGCGTGCTAGAAAAAAGCTAGAAAACATTACTCAAAAAAAAGAAAATCCGGTTTTAGTAACCGGATTTTTTTTTAGAATACACTTTTAAGATTGAATTTGAATTTATTTATATAATCTCCTCTTTTAATTTCCATCGAAATTTTTCTGCCTTCATCTGAAGAGAACATTTCAATCAATTCATACAGTTTATACTGATAGCAAGGTTTTCCGTTTATGGTTAAAACCTCATCTCCTTTTAAAATACCTGCAATTGCTGCAGGGGAACCTTCGCGGACGTCTGCTACTACATATTTTGGAACCAAAGAAAAATGCACCTCTGTTGTAATGGAAATGCTATTCATGGTGAGGCTTTCATTTTGGTTTATTCTGTTGGTATTTACATTTGCCTGTCGCTCTTCTTTTACAAGTTCAAGGCCTTCGTGCTCCAAGGTAAGACCGCTCATGTTGTAATTAAAAGGCTCTTTAAACTTTCGGTTTTTTTTAAAGCGAACCACTTGATTAGCATAATCAAATGTAACCGTAAACCTACTTAAAAATCCTCCCCCCACACTACCGTCGCGTTCTTCATAATTACGCGCTTTGATAATTGCCTCTTCTTCCGGAAACGATGTGTTAACTTCATTTAAATGAAAACTGCCTACCGACAGCTTAGGAATTCTTGCACGTTTTCCAAAAATATTACCGCTTAATCCTAAGCCCAAGAAATCCTTAAAGTAATTTGGAGGTGACTCTTTTATGAAATCTGCCTTATCAAAAAGCCACATAACATCGCTGGAGCCAGAATCTACCAAAAGCGTTACATCTTCTTTTGTGCTTTCAGATTCAACTTGTAAGGAAATATATGGCTTGCCCCCTACAAACTTTAATGGCAAATCCTCACATTTTTTGCACGGCTTTAGGTTGTATTTCTTGGGGTTATATACAGTTATGACTTCAGCCGTATAATTGATTTTCACAATAAAATTCTGGAAAAACTCATTTCCCAAAATACCATGGACCGGTATGCCCATTCGGGGCGAGAAGTTTAGTGTACTATCAAAAATTATGTAAAGATCATGATCATTATCTATGACATCACCCACTTTTACTTTATTGTTTAAACTTCTTAAGGCCTCTACCGCCCCTCCTGCCCCAAGGCCCTGCAACATAACCGGAGTAGTATTGCGAAGCTGGAGGCTGTCTGCCTCTTCCAAACTAAATAGAATAGTAGATTTCACCCCAGTATCTAGAATAAAGGAAAGCGGGGTGCCGTTGATTTCTATTTGAATTATTGGTAAGTTGTTTACAAGCTTAAAAGGTATTTTATCCCTCTTTTTATTCGACTGAAGAAAAAAACCTGTTTGTGCCCCTAGGACAGCAGAGAAACAAAAAAACAAAAAAAATACAAAGGCCTTACGCAAAATTTTAAGAGTTACTTCGAGAACAATTGAAGATATAAAAAAAAGCCGAATGTTGTTTGGGGCATCGTGATTTTATAAAATATATTTTGCAACTTTGCCATAAACAAATTCACTATGCCGACAGTTTCACACAAAGGGAAGAACATGCCGGAATCACCTATTAGAAAGCTGGTTCCCTACGCCGAAAAAGCCTATAAAGCAAACAAAACCGTATACCACCTTAACATAGGCCAGCCCGATATAAAATCGCCAGAGATAGCCATGGATGCCGTGGCGCACCACCATTTGGAAATTCTTGCCTATAC
>CETR01098769.1_pt1 | contig 14773 bp, 14 predicted proteins | sample 531281 | NCBI WGS metagenome assembly CETR01 (sample SAMEA2622568, study PRJEB7988) | marine metagenome | biome: marine biome (ENVO:00000447); feature: mesopelagic zone (ENVO:00000213); material: "saline water (ENVO:00002010), including plankton (ENVO:xxxxxxxx)" | depth 696 m
TATTTTACAAAAATACTAAAGAAATCGACTTATTTTTGATTTATGTTCATTAATTCGCTTTAATAGAACTTTCAAAAGGCACCCTGTTGATGATACTTCTTCCCAAAGTAACCTCATCCGCATATTCCAATTCATCTCCCACGGAAATTCCTCTGGCAATCGTGGAAGTGGTCACTTCGGTACCTTCCAATTGTTTATAAATATAAAAATTAGTGGTATCCCCTTCCATGGTGGAACTCAAAGCCAAAATCAATTCCTTTACCGTTCCGTCCTTTACCTTTTTTATCAAAGGGGCAATGTTCAGGTCTTGCGGGCCAACTCCCTCCATAGGCGATATTTTTCCTCCCAGCACATGGTACAGTCCATTGTATTGCGAGGTGTTTTCAATGGCCATTACGTCCCTAATGTCCTCCACTACACAAACCGTGGTCTCGTCACGTTTGGGATTGGCGCATATTTCACACAGTTCGGTATCGGAAATATTATGACAGTTTTTACAAAAATTGACCTCACTCTTGAGTTTCAGCAACGCATGGGCCAATAGCTCGGTCCTTTCTTCGGGCTGCTTTAGCAGGTGAAGTACCAAGCGCAATGCCGTGCGCTTACCGATTCCCGGCAATTGCGACATTTCGTAAACTGCATTTTCCAATAGCTTCGATGAAAATTCCATAGCATCAATTCTCCTACAAAATTACGATTTTAGAGTTACCAATTTACTTTCGTACTTTGCAAATCAAATTGCATATATGTCAGCCACACAAATTCTGTTGTTGATAGGGGCCTATTTCTTGGTGCTTATCCTTATTTCTTATTTCACTGGTAAAAACGATTCCAACGCCGATTTCTTTAAAGCTGGCAAACAATCCCCATGGTACATTGTGGCTTTCGGGATGGTCGGGGCCTCATTATCCGGGGTAACCTTTATATCCGTACCGGGATGGGTACAGGACAGCCAGTTTAGCTACATGCAGGTCATCATGGGATACCTTTTTGGCTATTTTGTGGTGGCGTTCGTGCTTTTGCCCCTATACTACAAACTCAACCTGACCTCTATCTACGAGTATTTGCACGACCGCTTTGGAAAAGTGAGCCACCGAACGGGGGCTTTCTTCTTTTTTATATCCAGGGTTCTCGGTGCAGCGTTCAGGCTGTATCTGGTAGCCATTGTGCTACAGCAATTTGTTTTTGATGATTTGGGAGTTCGTTTTGAGTTCACTGTGGTCATTTCCATATTATTGATTTGGCTCTACACCAACAAAGGGGGTATCAAGACCATTGTTTGGACCGATACGTTACAGACCCTTTTCATGATTTCCGCTGTGATTCTTTCCATAGTGATGATCAATCAGGAACTCGGATGGAGTTTTGGTGAATTTATGGCATCGGAAGAGTTGAAGAATTACAATGATATTCTCGTAACGGAAAGCTTTTTGGACCGAAACTATTTCATCAAATCCTTTGTTGGCGGTATGTTCATTACCATTTGCATGACGGGATTGGACCAGGACATGATGCAAAAGAACCTGACCTGTAAATCCTTGAAGGATGCGCAAAAGAATATGATTTCTTTCAGCTTTGTTCTGGTGGGGACCACATTTTTGTTCATGTTGTTGGGCGCCTTGCTCTATATTTTCGCTCAACGGGAAGGCATCGGCATTCCTTTGATGGACGGCTCTCCAAAAACCGATTTGCTCTTTCCTGAAATTGCTCTGAACGGTGGCTTGGGACTAGCTCTATCCATTACTTTTATGCTGGGTTTGATCGCTGCAGCCTACAGTAGCGCCGATAGTGCGCTTACCTCCCTGACCACTTCATTCTGTGTGGATTTCTTGGATGTTCAGAAAAAAGACGACAAAGAGCAAAAACGTATCAGAAAACGCACACACATAGCAATGAGTATTGCGCTGGTAATTGTGATCATCGCGTTTAAATATATCCTAAGCAGCAATGTCATCGACAGTTTACTGACCGTTGCAGGATACACCTACGGGCCATTATTGGGACTTTTTGCCTTTGGAATTCTTACCAAACACAAAATCAAGGATGGTTATGTGTGGATAGTGGCCCTGCTATCGGTAGTCACCATCGTTTTGATTGCCAGTGTTCCAGCGGAATATTTAGGAGGTTATCAGGTTGGCTATGAATTGTTACCACTCAACGGATTGTTGACATTTATCGGTTTATGGCTGATCCGAACTAAAAAATCGATTCCATCAACTAGTACTGCCCAGTAGCCAACAGTACCAGCGTACAGGCAACTTCCACTTCAATCCCAGCGTTTTCAAGGATTTCGTAAAATTCAGGGTTCTCGGTGCCGGGGTTAAAAACCACACGTCTGGGCTTCAAGTCCACAATCGATTGATAATATTCCTTTTGATTTTTTGGACTTAAATATAAAGTTACGGTATCAATATTTTGAAAATCAACCAAGTTGTCTTTAATTTGTACCCCTGATACAGTTCCCCCACGTATCCCAAATGCGGTTGTTTCAACATTGTTGTCAACCAACCTACGAATTGCTGTGTTACTGTATCTTCCCGGGTTTGTAGAAGCCCCTACGACAAGTGTCTTTTGCATTTGTTAATTTTTGTGTTAAACTTTTATATAGACTGTAATTTTCAATTGAAAATGTCGTCTATTATTCATAACTTATTGTCATTGGTAAGACTGTATTTTTATAGTTAATGGTTAGTGTTTAGTATAGCTTATCAATGTATAACCCCGGTATTTTTTACCGGGGTTTCTTCTTTTCATAAGCTAACCGAATAGTCTTATCCAACCCTGCCACCTTACAAAGGTGGGGAATCCACAGCGCTTTCCTGTTAAAGAATGTTAAAATAATTTTCTGCTGTAACATTCCACGAGCCAAGGCGTCTTAAAAATGACATCAGTCAATCATCAATCATCAATCAAAAAACGAACTACTCATGAGACATGTGAGCTTTCTATTTGCACTATTTCTGTGCATGACATCCCCATTTTTTTTATCAGCTAAAGAATCCGATACCGCGCTCGGTGTGGTCAACGGAAAAGTTGTGGACAACACCACCAATCAGCCTGTTGCCTATGCAGCTATTGTCATCAAATCCGAAGACGGTGCCAAAACCATAACCGGCGGCATCACTACAGAAGAAGGGGACTTTGAAATCAAAAAACTGCCCGATGGCACCTTTATTTTTGAGGTACAATTCATCGGGTACAAAACCTATTCACAAAAGTTGGTCATCGCCAAAGGAAAGCGTAACCTCAATTTAGGAACGGTAACCTTGGAAGAGGAGACCAAAGAGCTCGAAGGCGTGGAAGTGGTTGCCGAGCGCACAACAATTGAACAGCGTGTGGACCGAAAAGTAATCAATGTAGGGAAAGACTTGACCACTGCAGGTGCTTCGGCATCTGACATTATGAACAATATTCCATCGGTAAATGTGGATTCCCAAACGGGCGACATCAGCCTTCGCGGAAATTCCAACGTCCGGGTAATGGTCGACGGGAAACTTTCCAATGTTCCCGTAGCACAATTGCTAAAGCAAATTCCTTCCACAGCGATAAAATCCATTGAATTGATCACAAATCCATCGGCCAAGTACAATCCGGAAGGGATGAGTGGTATCATCAATATTGTACTGCACAAAAATGCGAACATTGGTTTCAACGGAAACGTAAATATGGGCCTTACCAAAGGTATCGAAGCCAAATTCAACAGCTCCATCGATTTGAACTACCGCAATGGGAAATTCAATTTTTACGGAAACTATGGCAACAATATCGGCAAATGGGTAAACGATGGAAGTATTCTTCGCTTGGAGGAAAACTCCCGTCAAAAGTTTGACTTTTTCAACAACAACAAATCACATCTATACAAATTGGGGGTAGATTTTTACCTGAACGACAAAAACACGGTTTCCTTTTTTACCAATCAGAACATCTATGAAGGGGAAGGCACGGGAAACACGGAAGTATCTTATTTCAACAATCCATCCCGAAATGTGACACAATTGTTCTTGGACGATTCCAATAACCAAAGTGAGCAATACAATTTTGACTATAAATTGGATTTCAACAAAGAAGGGCACAACATTGAATTGGAAGTGGACCACAACCAGTTTGAAAGCGAACAAGATGCGGATTTCAGGTCCATTGGAGCCTCTACCTATCCTGATTATATGGATTTTGTGGATACCGAACGTACCCAGACCACGGCCAACTTGGATTATGTAAACCCGCTGGACAGTATCTCCAAATTGGAGTTAGGGCTTCAATCAAGGAGTTTTGAGACCAAGGTTGACTATTCCTCCACAGGGCAATCCTTTAATTCCAACGGCAACTTGGCACCTACACCGTCCACTAAATTTGTGTACGATATGGATATTTATTCGGCCTATGCGACTTTTGGTCAGAGCTACGAAAGATGGTCCTACCAAATGGGCGTGCGTATCGAGGATGTGCAGGTAAAAGCAGACACCAATGCTGTACGTGCCTTTACCGATAAGTATACTGAAATATATCCCTCTGCCTTTGTTACCTACAAACCGAACGAAAAGGATCAACTGCAATTGAGCTATAGTAGACGGGTGGATCGACCTGGGTTGCAGCAGGTAAATCCCATCAGGGAATTTGCCACTCCATTGATCTCATCCTTTGGAAACCCGAACTTGGTTCCCCAGTTTACCAGCTCCTATGAAGTGAACTACACGAAAAGAATCAAAAATGGAAGTGTAACCGGTGGTGTTTTCTACCGAAGAATTTCGGATGAGATCAATAGGGCCATTTATGTGGACCGATTGGATTTGAACAAGACCATCCTTACCTATGACAACTTTGACAAAACATCCGCCTACGGAGTTGAATTGTCCACCAATTACCGCCCTGCCAAATGGTGGAACATCAATGGTAGTTTTGATATGTTCTCACAAACACAAAGAGGTCTTACGGAAACTTTGAGCACCACAGACCCTGAACCAAGCGAAGCAGATATTCTGGAACAACGGGTAAAGGTTGACAATACCGCTTGGAACCTTAGAATGAACAATAGTTTCACGGTAAGCAAAAAACTGACGCTTCAAGCTTTTGGTTTCTACCGAGGACGCAACAAAAGCATACAATTCAATGCAAAGCCCATGTACTTTGTAAACATGGGAGCTCGCTACAGTTTTGCTGAGGGCAAGGGCACATTGAGCTTTAACTATAATGATATTTTCAACACCATGCGCTTTGCCTTTGAAGGGGATTACCCTTACGCACAGGAAGGTTCCTTTAATTGGGAGAGCAACAATGTGTACGTAGGACTATCCTACCGATTTGGAAGCGGAAAAAACCGAGCGAAGCAACGTAAGAGAAGAGACAACAACACCAAGCAAGGTGGTGGCGGAATCCTATAAATATAATTGATGCTCCATACTTGAGTGTTGGTTGGTTATCTTGTGAGAGCATCAATGAAAAACCCCGATCCATATGGATCGGGGTTTTATTTTTAGCTCTTTTTTGATGGAATTACCAGCGAATGATCACACTGCCCCATGTAAAGCCACTACCAAAAGCAGCAAGCACCACCAAGTCACCTTCCTTGATTTTTCCAGCTTCCCATGCTTCGGTCAAAGCGATCGGAATCGACGCGGCCGTAGTGTTTCCGTATTTCATGATGTTGTTGAAGACTTGGTCATCCTTCAAACCAAACTTCTTTTGGATGAATTGGGAAATCCGTAAGTTGGCCTGATGCGGAATCAACATATCAATATCCTGAGGGCCCAAATTGTTTTTCTGCAGACCTTCCATAATGACCTCACTGAATCGTACCACTGCATTTTTAAAAACAAACTGGCCGTTCATATGAGGAAAATAGGATGTATCCTCAGGATCATTATCCTCAATGATGTCGTTTACCCAACGTTTCCCCATACCGGGAGCTATCAATGAAAGCTCTTCGGCATGTTGTCCTTCCGAATGTAAATGGGAGGATAAAATTCCTTTGGAAGTGTCTTCTTCGCGGGTCAAAACGGCAGCCCCGGCACCATCACCAAAAATAACGGACACCGCCCTACCCCTTGTGGTCATGTCCAAACCATGCGAGTGCAGTTCGGAACCAATGACAAGTACGTTCTTGTACATACCACTTTTAATGTACTGATCGGCAACGGATATCCCATATACAAAACCAGAACATTGATTTCTTACATCAAGTGCCCCTACGGTCTTTATACCTAGGTCACGCTGCACCAAAACACCGGGGCCGGGAAAATAATAGTCGGGACTGAGGGTGGCAAAAACGATAAAATCAATCTCATCCTTGTCGATGCCAGCACGCTCGATTGCCTTTTTGGCCGCCTTTACGCCCATTGAGGTGGTCGTATCGGTGCCTTTAACAACATGGCGCCTCTCCTTTATCCCGGTACGCTCTTGTATCCATTCGTCATTGGTGTCCATCACTTTGGACAGATCGTCGTTAGTGACCACATTTTCAGGGACGTAAAATCCCAATCCTGATATTCTTGAGTTATACATTACAAAGTGCTTTAACTATTGAATCTTTAAAAAAAGATAGGCTAATTAACGGAAAATTAAAAAATATATCACAAGAACTGGATATATATTAAAGAAATTAGTCCATGTACTTTTCAAAATGATTTACCTCAACCTTGGCTTTCAAATCATGCAAGAGATTATAAAGTCCAAAGAATGTGCGGTTTATGTACAAGAAATGTTTCGAACCTCGGTTCCCGTTCATTTTTCGGATTTGCTCGTCCTTTGAATAGCGTTCACTGAGATTGGCGATTTTCGACCAGAAGCCTTTATCCCCAAAATCAAAAGTCTCTTTATGGAAAGGCGATGTGAAAATGGTCAGCATTTCTTTGAACAAGGCTTTGAAAAACTGTAATTCTTCTTCGGAATCTGTTGGTGTTAAAATCTCCAGTTCGTACAATTTCTCCATGAAGATTTTATCGTTATTGATATTCTCTTCTTTAGCCAATTCAAAATAGGGCACATAGAAATCCTCTGGTATTTGCTTGATGCACCCAAAATCGATGGCAATCAATTTATCATTGGAACTGACCAAGAAATTACCGGGATGCGGGTCGGCATGCACGCGTCTTAATTTATGAATCTGAAACATATAGAAATCCCAGAGTGCCTGACCCAACGTAGTGCCAAGCTCTTTATCGAAATCGGTCTGGGTAAACTCCCCCAAATGGGTCCCTTCCATCCAATCCATGGTCAAAATACGCTCGCTTGATAATTCACGGTAATATTTTGGAAACTGCATGTTAGGGATTACAGCACATTCCGTGGTAATTTCGTGGCTTTGCTCCAATTCCAAAATATAATTGGTCTCCTCGACCAGTTTATGCTCTACTTCCTTAAAGTATTTTTCGGAATCCTTACCTTTTAAATTGAACATTTTAATGGCCACGGGCTTTACTAGCGCCAAATCGCTGCTAATACTTTCGGCCACCCCAGGATACTGGATTTTGACCGCCAATTTTTTACCATCTTTTTCGGCACGGTGCACCTGACCAATGCTTGCAGCGTTCACGGAGTCCTTTTCAAATTCGTCAAAAATGTCCTCTGGATACTTACCCAAATATTTTTTGAAGGTCTTGCGCACCAAAGGTGCGGACAAAGGGGGTACTGAAAATTGGGATAAGGAAAACTTTTCCACGTAGGCACGTGGCAAAAGGTTCTTCTCCATACTGAGCATCTGGGCCACTTTAAGGGCACTGCCCTTTAAACTTTTGAGCCCGTCGTAAATATCCTCGGCATTGTCCTGGTCCAAGGTATCTTTTGAGGTCTCCGGGTCCACGAGTTTTTTACCGTAGTATATTACGTAGTTCCCTCCTATTTTAACCCCGGTTTTAACCAGCTTTCCTGCTCGCTCTATTTTTCCAGTGGGGATGGTATCCAAACTCTTCATTGGCCTTATGCGAATTTCTCTTTATAAAGGAATTTTCCGAAATCCACGATTTTTTCCAATGGTGTGCTTTCGAAAATCTGAAAAATAGTAGTCACGGATTTTTCAATGGCGATATCGGTCTTCTCAAAACCTGGAGAACCATCTTCCATCCAAAATTTTAGGATGAAAAGGAACTGCAACCAAGCACCTTCTGAAAACAAGGGGGCGTTATATTTGAAAATCTTCATGTTTTTCTCCTCATTTCGCCCCTCTATCAAAGTAGAGGCAAAATCCTTGAACCTCTTGCGCAATCCCTTCAACTGGGCCAAGCCTTCCAACGAATACTTGTGCTCTTTCATAATGAACAGCACATAGCTCCTGTTCAAGGTGATATTCTCGAAAAACGTAAAGAAAAAGGTTAGCATTTTCTCCTCATTCGTCATGGAGGCATATTGCTTGTTTTTTTGCATTACCCCGTAACTATTGTCGAAGAATTTATTCCAAATGGATTGCTGTAAGGATTCAAACGAACCAAAGAACCCATAGAATTCGTCTTCTTTTATTTTATGATCTTTACAGAATTTAAATACCGAGCTTGGCACCTTTTCATTTTCCAAGACGGATTCCATAAAAAGGCTTACAATTTTATCCTCGGTGATTTTGGATTTAGTAGTATTTGCCATTTTGGTATTTTTTTGAAGAATTAATACGGCTTTGTTGCGCAATCCAGCTTTTAAAGAAAATGCACTTTCTGGCGAAAGTGCATTTTCACAACCTAACCAATAAATAAACAAACTTGTTATAGTAGTACTATCTCATAGCAATTTTTATCCTATAACACCGCTAATATAGTTATTTTGTTTAACCTTTATCAATATTAAATAAACAAAATTATGTTAAAATTGATGTATGTCGCTCATACTGCCTTTCAAATGTCAGTTTGTCAGATTTGACACTATGGTATTTTTTTTGACCATCAGCAGTAAAAAGCATAAAAAACAAAACGATGGCTACAGGTAAAATCAATGTTTCAGTAGAGAACATTTTTCCCTTGATCAAAAAATTTCTTTACAGTGATCACGAAATTTTCTTGAGGGAACTTATTTCCAACGCTACGGATGCAACCTTAAAACTTAAGCACCTTGCTTCTATCGGGGAGGCGAAAGTCGAATACGGAAACCCGATGATCGAGGTAAAAGTGGATAAGGACAATAAGCGCATCCACATTATAGACCAAGGTATCGGTATGACCGAGGAGGAAGTGAAAAAGTACATCAACGAAGTGGCTTTTTCAGGTGCAGAGGAATTTTTGGACAAATACAAGGATGCGGGTAAGGATGCCGGCATCATCGGGCATTTTGGGCTTGGTTTCTACTCTGCCTTCATGGTGGCGGAAAAAGTGGAGATCATTACAAAAAGTCACAAAGAAGAGCAAGCCGTGCACTGGAGCTGTGATGGATCCCCAGAATTTTCCATTGAACCGAGCGACAAAACCGAAAGAGGCACCGAAATTATACTTCACATTGCAGAGGATTCCACAGAATTTTTGGAAGATGCCAGAATCCGTGAACTTTTAGTGAAGTACAACAAGTTCATGCCCATTCCGATCAAATTCGGAACAAAAACGGAAACGCTTCCAAAACCCGAAGGTGCCAAGGAAGATGACCCAGCACCGACCCAAGAGGTGGACGACATTATCAACAATCCAGATCCTGCATGGACCAAACAGCCCACAGATCTTAGTGAAGAGGATTACAAAAGCTTTTACCGAGAGCTCTACCCCATGCAGTTCGAGGAACCGTTGTTCCACATCCATTTGAACGTGGATTATCCTTTCAATTTAACGGGTATTTTATATTTCCCAAAGTTGACGAACGACCTTAGCATACAAAAGGATAAAATTCAATTGTACCAAAACCAAGTGTTCGTAACGGACAACGTAGAAGGTATTGTTCCCGAATTCTTGACGATGTTGAAAGGGGTGATCGATTCCCCGGATATTCCATTGAACGTTTCACGGTCATATCTCCAGGCTGATGGTGCTGTAAAGAAGATTTCTTCTTACATCACAAGAAAGGTAGCAGACAAATTGACCTCCCTCTTCAAGAACAACCGCGAGGATTTTGAACAGAAATGGAACGACATCAAAGTGGTTATTGAATACGGAATGCTGTCCGAGGATAAATTCTTTGACAAAGCGGACAAGTTTGCCCTTTATCCATCCGTTGATGGCGACTTCTACACCTTTGAAGAGCTGGAAGCCAAGATCAAGGACAATCAAACCGACAAGGATGACAAATTGGTGGTATTGTATGCTTCGGACAAAGAGGCACAGCACAGCTACATTGAAGCTGCCAAGAAAAAAGGATATAAAATCCTCTTGTTGGATTCCCCAATTGTGCCCCACTTGATGCAAAAACTGGAAACCTCTAAAGAGAACCTATCCTTTGTACGGGTGGATGCCGACCATGTGGACAACCTCATCAAAAAAGAGGATACGGCCATTTCGAAATTGTCCGAAGAGGAAAAAGAGAAGTTGAAGACCGAGATCGAAGAAGTGACCAAGGACAAAGGATACACCATTCAGATGGAGGCCATGGAGAGCAGTGCTTCACCTTTTATTATTACCGAACCCGAGTTTATGCGAAGAATGAAGGAGATGCAGCAAACCGGTGGAGGTGGCATGTTCGGAATGGGGAATATGCCGGATATGTACAACCTTATTGTTAACACCAATCATGAGTTGGTCAGCGAAATCCTGAACACCAAGACCGCAAAAAAACGGGAACGATTGATCAATCAATCTTTGGATTTGGCACGTCTATCCAAAGGGCTTCTGAAAGGCGAAGAGCTAACGAACTTTATCGCTCGAAGCTACGATATGATCAAATAAGCTTACATTTTCTATAATCAACACGCAAAACCGCTCCAAACGAGCGGTTTTTGTATTTTATGATTATCTTGGATGGGTAAACCAATCAAACCGTGGGCGCCAACAACGATTACAACAGTCCTTCATTTAAAAAATTATTGGACTCCTTGCAGCAGCAAAGCTGGGAACTGGAGCTGATTATTTCCGGGTTTGCCATTTTTGGACTCTTTACCGCCTACGAACCGCTTCGTATCGAAACGGTCAATGCGGAGAACGAACAGCAGATCTATCGGTTTGTGGTCTATCTGATCCTTCAGATTTCCTGCTCTATTCTATTATTCAATTTATTGCTGCACGTCATCCTTCGAGGACTTTGGATTGGTTCCTTGGGCCTTAGGTACGTTTCTGGGGATATAGAATTTGAAAAACTCCGGTATTCCGAGCGCTTCACTACATATTTAAAAAAGCGAATCATTTCTTTTGATCGGTATATTGCCAATTTGGAAAATTATTGCAGCGTTCTTTTTGCGATTTCCTTTTTGCTGATTTTCTATGTACTGGCCTTGACAATGATTATCCTGTCCATTGTGCTCGTGGCCCATTTCATCATTGAGAGCGATTATCTGCCGCAGCGTTTTGCCAGCGTTTTCGGGGCAATACTCATCATATTTATCATCACGGGCATGTTCTTGACCTTTTTTGATTTTCTGACACAAGGCTGGCTCAAAAAGAAAAAATGGATATCCAAGATCTATTTTCCCGTCTATTGGGTCTTTAGTTTCCTCACACTTTCCTTTCTCTACAGACCTTTGGTCTATAATTTTTTGGACAACCGTTTTGGGAGAAGACTCATACTGTTTTTAGTACCTATTTATATCGCCATTTTAATGATTACCAGCTTGGAGTATCGTAGCTCCAATTATTTGGAAAAGGATCAAAACTCATCCAGCACCTTTGCCAATAAGGAAAACTATTTGGACATGCTTACGGAAGATGATGATTTTCCAGGAAACATGGTAATCCCATCCAAAGTCATTACTGATCCCTATTTACAGGTTTTTGTTCCATTTTCCGAAAATCTGGAAAATCGTGTTTTTGACTACAATGATTCCTTGAGGCCAAAAAATGATCGTAGGGGACTTTCCTCAAGTATGAGAATTACCACTAATTGGAGCGACCAAATTACCAGTGCACGTCAAAAGGACAGTATCCGCAAAGTCTACCTGAAAACTTTCAACGAAAGTTATTCCTTTAGAATAGATACGCTTGATGTGGACGAAGATTTCATATTGACCACAGGAATAAACGACATTCTTGGTTTTGAGACCTTTCTTGACATATCGCAATTGAAGGAAGGCAAGCATCTTTTAAGGCTTCGTCGCAAAAGAAAGGAAAAAGATGCGGTAGTGACCGTTACAGATGTTACCTTACCGTTTTGGTATTTTAAAAATTAGAGATTTATGGCTCCTTGGCACCTTTATGTAATGGCCGGCATGTACATTTTTGCAGGTTTGATGCATTTTATCAAGCCGAAGATGTATATGCGCATCATGCCCTTATATCTTCCAAACCATAGGCTTTTGGTCTACTTAAGCGGCATCGCTGAAATTTTGTTGGGGATAGGTGTTTGTTTCGATGCCACCCGAAAACTGAGCACATTCGGTATTATTCTAATGTTGGGCATGTTTCTATCGGTACATTTTTACATGCTATCAGGCGAAAAAGCGTCCGCCGGCATTCCCAAATGGATATTGATTCTTCGGATTCCCCTACAATTCTTTTTGATGTATTGGGCATATTACTATGCTTATATCTAGAAAACAGTCTTCTGCATTTGCTTTTTTAACCAAGGGACTTGGGCAAAAAACAGTAATCCAAAGGATAGGAAAGCATATACCGTTACTTTAGAAAAAGTAAAACTTTGTACCCATCCCCTATCTGCATGGAACCACTTTTCCATATTCACGTTTTTAAACCATCCTTGACTGTTATCCACTCCAAGTTGGGAACCCATTATAATAAGTAAAGCGATAAAAGCAATAAATACAGCCGACAACACTTTCCCAGATACGATGGGTTTGTATTGAAAAACCTCCTTCGGAGTATCAACTTCGAATTTGTGCATCACATTTTGGGTAAAATCCACAGAAGGGGACTCCAACGGAGCTTCTTCCATGAGTTTATCCACAAAAGCTTCCAGTTTTTTATCTTCTTGTTCATCCATTGCTTTGCAATATTTCTTTGTTCACGCTCTTTTCCATAATACTGGCCAATCGTTTTCTGGCCCTGTACAACCTTACCTTCAGTGTATTTACTGGAAGACTGGTCGCTTTTTCCATTTCTTGCAGATTCTTTTCCTCAAGATAAAACAAAGTGAGGACTCCTGCATCTTCTGCCGATAGTTTAGACAGACATTGATTAATCAACCCACTCCGTTCGGTCTCCAGCATTTTCTGAAATGCCGTGTCCAAATCCGCGTAGGCGATTTGATCGATGTGTTCCAAATCGGTATGGATTCGTTTCTTTTTTATTTTTCTTATTCTGTCCAAACAAGTGTTATAGGCAATTCTATACACCCATGTGGACAGCTTGGAATCACCTTTAAAATTCTGCAAGGACTTAAATACCTTAATAAATACGTCCTGCGAAACCTCTTCAGCCTCTTCCCTATTGCCCAACATTCTAACGGATAATGTAAAGACCATATCCTTATAGCTATCCACCAAATCGGAGAACGCGCGGGTATTGCCCTTGCGCATTTCCGAAATGAGTTGTTTTTCCTTGTTGGTCAGCATTGTACATTGGACGCCAAAAGTTGGATTCAGGTTACACAAAAAATAATTTTTGTAAAAAATGTAACCTCATCCAAAAAACCGTCGTCATAGCTTATGAACAAATAAATTACGAATAATCATTAAAACGAACAGTTATGGGATCAGAAGTAATCATCATACCAATTATTTTCGGGGTCATTTTCGCCATTGCCTACCTTTATTTTTCAACACGGAACAAGGAACGCTTGGCCTTGATAGAAAAAGGGGCGGATGCCAGTATTTTTGTCAGGGGCAAGAGAGACAAGGCCGCTCCGGTCTGGAAAATCATCATCCTAAACCTGGCCTTGTTGCTCATGGGCATTGGGGCAGCCATTTTTGTAGCTTCCATATTGCACTATAGTTTAGGTGTGGATGAGGAAGTTGCTTATCCAGGAAGTATCTTCTTGATGGCCGGTGTAGGACTTTTTGTTGGCTTCACAATGACCAAAAAATTAGATCAAGAAGATTGATTTCTACTTGAATTAAAAATGAAAGACCACCGTCATCAGCGGTGGTTTTTTTATACCTTGCCATTATGAAAGTTATCTCCACAAACCTAGGCAAACGCACCAAAATCATTTGGAACGGCAAGGAAACCATGACGGGCATTTACAAATATCCAGTTGAACAACCATTATATTTGGATACAGATGATGTACAAGGCGATACCGTTGTAGATAGAAAATACCATGGTGGTACGTACAAGGCTTGCTATTTATTCTCGGCAGATAACTATCCGTATTGGAAAGAAAAATATCCCCTTTTGGATTGGGATTGGGGCATGTTCGGAGAAAATCTTACCATTGAAGGTCTGGACGAATCACAAGTAAGAATAGGCAGCACCTATAAACTCGGTAATGCCTTGGTACAGATTACCCAACCTCGGGAACCCTGTTATAAACTGGGCATTCGGTTTGGCAACCAAGATATCTTGAAACAATTCATTGATCACGGATTTCCGGGCACTTATATTCGTGTGCTACAACCTGGAAAAGTTGCCATTGGTGATACTATGGAAATGGTGGAAGATTCAACAGCCACTTTGACCGTTCAACAATACTATAACTTGCTTTTTGCCAAAACCAAAGACCAGGATGTGTTGCAAATGGCCATACAAAATGAAGCACTGCCATTGGAGAAAAGGGAGAAGCTTAAAAAATGGGCATAAAAAAAGGGGGCCTCTCGACCCCCAATGCACATAAA
>CETR01022080.1_pt1 | contig 14716 bp, 14 predicted proteins | sample 531281 | NCBI WGS metagenome assembly CETR01 (sample SAMEA2622568, study PRJEB7988) | marine metagenome | biome: marine biome (ENVO:00000447); feature: mesopelagic zone (ENVO:00000213); material: "saline water (ENVO:00002010), including plankton (ENVO:xxxxxxxx)" | depth 696 m
CGTATTACCCGTCTTAGAACGTAGCCACGGCCTTCGTTACTAGGTACTACTCCGTCGGCTGTCAAGAATGTAGAACTTCGTGAGTGTTCTACCACTGCCCTTATTGCATAATCCATTTCGAGATCGTCACCGTAGGTCACGTCAGTCATACTAGATACTTGTTCTATCATGGCGGAGAAAATATCGGTCTCGTACATAGTTGCGGCATCTTGCATTATTATCGTGGCTCTTTCTAGGCCCATTCCCGTGTCAATACTAGGCGCAGGCAACGGATCTCTACTACCATCGGGATGGTGATAGAACTGCATAAAAACTAGATTCCAGAGTTCGACATATCTATTGCATTGTTCTCCAGTGGACATTTGGTTTTCACAATTGGGCGTGCAGTCTTCGCGCAAGCAGCCTCTCGACTGACCGAAGTCATAGTGGAGTTCACTGCAAGGACCACAGGGGCCCTCTTCTCCATGAATTGGTGGTCCCCACCAGTTATCCTCATCTCCAAATCTGTAGATTCTGTCTGGGGGGACTCCCACGTTTTGCCATAACTGATGGGCCTCGTCGTCAGTCTCATGGATGGTCATAGCAAAACTCTCAGCGCTTAGTCCCAATTTTTCAGTGACGAATTCTAGTGCGAAAGCAATAGCTTTTTCTTTGAAATAGTCCCCAATACTGAAGTTTCCAAGCATCTCAAACATTGTGTTGTGAGTAGCATCTCCAACTATATCTATGTCAGGAGTTCTGAAACATTTTTGGGCTGATGTAAGGCGTTGATTGGGAGGTGTCTGCTGTCCGGAAAAATAGGGTTTGAACTGGTTCATGCCGGCTATTGTTAAAAGTAGCGTAGGATCACCTACGGGAATGAGGGACGAACTTGGGATTCGTTGGTGTCCTTTGCTTTCGAAAAAAGAAAGGAATGCTTCTCTGATCTCGTCGCTCGTCATTTTTTGAACCATGTTGGAAAGTGTCTCCAAATATACAAAAGAAATTGCGAAAGTAGCCCAACGTGAAGGATATTTTATCTTTATCAGTGAACAATTAATATACCAACAGATAACCTACATCAGACGTTGGAAGCGCAGCGAAACCCTAAGTTTCCCGTAGAACTATCGGGAGTGTTAGAACTTCTGGCAGCGACTCGATACCTGTTGCAATACGAGTCGTGGCATAGATACGAGCCACCTTTTACGGTCTTTGAGGAGCCTATTTTTGGTCCTGCAGGATTTATGTGTACTCCGCTTCTGTGGTAATCGGTAGTGAACCAATCAAATTGCCACTCCCAGACGTTTCCAACCATGTTAAAGAGACCAAACTTGTTGGGGAAATATGCATTTGCCGGAGCAGTAGAGTCGTATCCGTCAAGTTTCGTGTTAGTTATAGGGAATTCGCCCTGCCATATATTGCAAAGATGCTGGTCATCAGTGCCGTATAATTTGTTTCCCCATGGATAAACTTTTTTATTCAAACCGCCTCTTGCAGCAAACTCCCATTCCGCTTCTGTTGGTAGTCTTTTTCCTGACCATAAGCAATATTGCGTTGCGTCATTCCATGAAATGTGAACAACGGGGTGTGTCATTCTGTTAATTATTCCTGATCCTGGCCCTTCTGGATGTTTCCATGAAGCCCCGTCGACCTTTTTCCACCATGGGGTATTGGGAGGAGACTGGGTAGAATAATTTCTCACTTGTTTTTCTATGAACATATGAAAAACAAAAGACCACCCATATTCCTCCGCCTCGGTCCTGTATTTCGTTTCTTTGACAAACTTTGCAAATTGCACATTTGTAACTGCTGTTGCACCTATATAGAACGGGTCTATATATACTTCTCTAGGAGGCCCTTCACCATCTCCGGGGAACCCGTTTTCATAGTTTGTACCCATGAGAAACTTTCCGCCGTATATTAGGCGCATGTCATCATTATTGAAACTACTAGATTTATTGTGATTAGTTGTTTTGGTGGTCATAATTCTTATTGCAGATGTTTTTTCTCTGGAAACCATGCAACAAGGATTTGTCTGGGATTCGATCGATATATATTTCAAGTGGCAGTGATCTTAAATGAGAGGTTTTATAGTATTTGTATTTCGTTGACAGCTTATTGCTCAGAGTATACTATCCACCGCGCTATGAGACATGCTGTACGATTAAATAAGTATTATTTTAAGGGCTCCGAAGCCCTGCCCGAGAGGCACAGCTTGTTGGCGTAGATAGGATGCCAAATAAGCAAAGAGGGCCTCGACCGGCAGTGGTCGAGGCCCTCTTTGCTTATTTGGAGTTAATAAATATTCACTTAGGGAGAAATTCATTATATGAATACCCATCAAAAAAGCCACGTAGAGGGACTAGGGTTTTCGGCCGCTCGTATTTTTAGTCCACTAGAATTGGTGGATCGGATTCCAAGAAGCGAGGCAGCAGCAAAGACTGTTGAAGAGTCCCGTGGGATTATTCAGAATATCTTGAATGGTACTGACGACAGGCTAATGATAATAACCGGGCCTTGCTCGATTCATGATGAATCTGCAGCTCTTGATTATGCTAATAGGCTTGTTAAGCTTAGGGACTCTCTAAGTGAAAGAATTTATATAGTGATGCGAGTATATTTTGAGAAACCAAGGACGACTGTAGGCTGGAAAGGTTTTATAAATGATCCGAATTTGAACGAAACCTTTGATATACCGGCCGGTTTAGAGCGTGGCAGACGTCTCCTCCAGAAAATAAATGAGATTGGTATCCCTACTGCCAGTGAATTTTTAGACCCAGTTGTACCCCATTACATAGAGGATTTGGTTTCCTGGGTAGCTATAGGTGCCCGGACCACCGAAAGCCAGACTCATAGGCAGATGGCAAGTGCGATTGGTATCCCTGTAGGTTTTAAAAATGGAACCGATGGTAGCTTTCAGACGGCAATAGATGGAATTTCGGCAGCGAGTAAGCAACATTCCTATGTTGGTACTGGACCAGATGGACATGTTTGTGTGCTACGAACTGAAGGTAACCCTGATGGGCACCTCGTTTTACGTGGGGGCAAAAGCGGCCCGAATTATGATGCCGAGTCTGTTAAGTCAGCGCAAAGTGATCTGAGTGATGGCGGATTACCTGCCAACCTGGTGGTGGACTGTAGTCATGGGAACTCCAATAAAGACCATGAGCAGCAGCCTGCTGTTTTTGAGGATGTTGTTGGTCAGAGGATTTCTGGTAATAAAGGTGTGGTAGGTGTCATGTTGGAAAGCCACATAAATCCAGGGAGTCAAAGTTTAGGCGATGATCCTTCTGTACTTGATTATGGTGTTTCTATAACCGACGCGTGCGTTGGTTGGGACAAAACGGAAGAGATTATCCTTTGGGCGGACGAACGATTGAATATCGTGTAGGTTAGTCTTTCTACCACAAGGTCATCGAATCGATGAAGAGTTGTGTTAAATCTTTTTCATCAACTGGCCGAGGGGAGAGTTTTATAACGCGATGTTGTGGCAAGGCTCCTTTTGCCAGTGCCTCAGCATCTGATTCAGAATATCCGACTTCACTGAGGCCATTCGGGATATCTATTTGTCTGATGAGATCTATAATTGCATCGGCCAATATATCTCCTGCATCCTCGGGATTGGCATTTTCCACATCCGCTCCCATTAGTCTGGCTGCTTGCAAATGTCTCTCCGGATTCATGGGAGCTGTAAACCTGAAAACCGCCGGTGCATTAAGTATTACCGACATTCCGTGAGGAACTATGGGCTTTCCTTCCGGATATCCTTCGACAAAGTTATTTTCCACCATACCCGCCACCGGATAAGACATTCCATGAGGTAGATGGCATCCAGCATTTCCGAAGCCCACTCCAGCAAACGTCGCAGCTAGCATCATCTGACTTCTGCTTTCGTAGTCATCGCTGTTATGAACAGACGAGACTATATTTTGGGTGCACATTTCAATTGCTCTGGTTGACCAGACGTCGCTTATAGGATTTGATCCTTGGTATGAGGGCCTTAAACCTGGATTTTCAGGTGCTTCTCTAGTGTGGAAAGGAATGGCTGTGTATGACTCTAGACCATGGCATAGGACGTCTAATCCGCTACATGCTTGAACCATTTTGGGCATTGTTCCTGCGTTATCTGGATCTACTAGTCCCATGACAGGCCGTAAAGATCTGTGGGCTATTCCTGTTTTCGCCTTCATGTCTAAAAGATCAAAGATTGCCACTCCAGTGGTTTCACTCCCTGTACCTCCCGTGGTTGGAATGGCTATGAGAGGCTTTAGTGGTCCTGGAACTGGCAGACCTTTCCCTATCGGGGCGTTTACATATGTTAGAAAATCGGCCGGATATGTGGCGTATAGGTTAGCGGCTTTTGCTGTGTCAATTGTGGAGCCTCCTCCAATTGCAACATAGCCGTCAAAATCGCCCTCCGCTGCAAATGCTATAGCGTCTTTGAAGGACTCATCTGTTGGCTCCACCCGAACACGATCATATGTGGTGATTTCAATGTTCTCCGAGGCCAAGGACTCTCGAGCGAGTTGTACTGCATTTGTTGTGACTATGTTGCTGTCAGTTACGATTAGTACTTTTCTAGCCCCTAATCGTGCCATCTCATATCCAACTTCTCCTGTTACACCTGGACCATATTTGATTGAAGAAGTATCTATCATGAAAGCTGTGTCAGTGATTACTGGGTCGTTAAGCGGTGACATTGAGTTCTCCCACTGTATTCTGGTTCTTTCCAATAAAATCCATGCTAGATTTTTAGAACCTGATTTTAGCAGAACCTGAATCCTGCTCTCTAGTCGAACTAAATTAGAATTTAGCAAGGTAACCTTTATAGCAGTAGAATCTTAGATGGAGTGTTAAAAACTTGGCTTATGGGAGGTCCCAGTTGGAATATTTACTGGAACAATTTGTAGAGGACGTAGATAGTGCAATTGACCAATATGGCGTTACAGTTGAAATGCAGTGGTCGTTGGGAGCAAAACTTCAAAGATTGGTTCAAGAGGGTGGGGACTTGATCGCTCAAGGAGTAGCAAGTCAAGGAAGTACTGGATTGGCTGGCAGAGTGCTTCACGAGGATCCCCAGGGAAGATTCCGCCTGATAGTCGCACAGTTTCCATCTGGGGAGCCCACTCCAGTTCACGCCCACAGTCGCTGGGGCTTGGAGTGCGGATGGTCTGGTAGAGAAAGATTTACCGTGTACAGACGTGTTGATGACGGATTTGACGATTCAAATGCCAAGCTTGAAGTTTTTTCGGATCACCACATTGAAAGAGGTGATCTTGGTTACTGGTATGACTCTCCGCGTAACATACATCGCCAATGGGCTGAGGGCGGTGATCCCTCCTGTGTGGTTATATTGATGGGTGGTGACGGGGGGAGAGATGGTACCTTCGACATGGAAAAAGGAACATTTCAACCTACCTAAAATCGGTTTTAATTCAACAAATTCATGGCTGCACATTTTTGGGTACATTGGATGGGGGTTTTCCATTCACATAAAGACCAAGACGAGCTCCACCTAGGATCTGCAGGTGAGCGTGGGACTGAGACTGCATTCCATGATCCCCAAAATTGGAAAATATTCGATATCCGTCTGGACATTCACGTTTGCCGATATCGTTAGCAAACATACACAGTTCTTCAATTAGTCCGGCGCTTGACCACATTTTGTCTTGACTCATGTGGTTCTTCGGCACAAGTAATAGCTGTACTTTGTACCAGTGAAGGTTATTCTCGAAAACTACAAATTTCTCGTCTTTATGATAGAAACTTGCTGGAGATGTCCCAGAGATTATTTCGCAGAAGATACAATTTGTAACTTTCAAATCAACTGCCTTTCTCTAGCGATAACCTGGGACGTTTAACTCAAACACCAGCCCGAGCCTCGAATCTTGAATTCGAGATGCTATCTCGCTACCCTCCGCAGCTTCCTTTTGTAGGTCTATCCGAGTTGTGACTATCGTGGGCATCATGTGATTTTGCCTATACGTTATGATCTCTAATAGTCTTCTTTGAGCCCATTCACTTTCTTTTACGAGTCCGTCCAATATGAGTAATTGGGTAGACTTCACCTGTTCCATGATAGTGAATGCATCCACACTGCTAAAGCGAGATGAACCTTCTCTAAGCACAGAAATTAAGTCCGTAACGTCGGCAAAACATACTTTGCCCCCACGAGCAATATAATCATTTGCTATTGCTGCTGCCAAATGGGTTTTCCCTACTCCGGTGTTGTTGTTTTTGCTTACAAATGTGAGCCAGTTTCGCTCCTCAATTTCTATGTTTTTTGCATAAGTTTCAGATGCTTCAAGAGCCATTTTCAAAGTGGTTAATGCTATAGAGTCTAAACGAGGCCTTTGGATATCGAATTTTTTGAAACTAGCGTTGGAAAATAGCTTGGGAACTTTCCCATACAGCTCAGATGAATCTGGGATTTGCACTTTGGTAGCTGTTTGTACGATCGTTCCCAGATCTTTATCTTCAAGTCGACTTCTGATGAATGGATCCAGGGTCGAGATATCTTCAGATGTTGTGATTACAGTTGGTAATTTCCCGTTAGCTCTATGATTTAAAATCTGCATTAATTTTTCTTGAGCCCACTGCGTAGATGACTTGGAACTCAGTCCATCAAGAATAAGTACAGGGATATTTCTCACTTGATGTGATGTATTTTCAGACTCTGTATCTTCTTGGTAAGAAAGATTTGTACGAAGATGGTCTAGCAGGTCAGATACGTAGATGAAATAGGCAGGGGTTCCAATCCCTATGCATTTATTGGCAATGGAAGCTGCGAGGTGAGTTTTTCCGCTGCCGTGGGGTCCAGTTATTGTGAGCCATCCTGACGGCGATACAGAGAAGTCGGATGCTTTGCTGAAGGCGGTGAGGAACAGTTCTGAGTCGCTTGAGGTCTCGCCTCGTCCCCTCTCATCCAAATTTTCGAAGGAGTACCTATGCAGATATCCTAGGTTACTGTGGGCGAGTAACCTTTTGGTAATTTCGCCATCTCTCATTTCTTCCCGACACGAACAGGCTTTAATGGATCCGAAGTCCGGGTGGCCTGTAGGGACATTAGGTGTAAGCCAACCTTTTCCTCCACATATTTCGCAACGAGTCCCATCATCCTCTTCCAAATATGGAGAATATTGCTGGTTACTATATTCTTTCTCGGTGAGTTTATAAGAGTCTATCGATTTTAGTATATCTCGGAGGTTTTCCATCTCCACTATCGCCCCTACCTTCTGTGTACCATCTTTCCAATATGCGTGATATGTATGCCCAACTTCTGTGGTTTTGCTCAACAGCAATCCCAACAGCTTCTATTATCCATTCTGTTGGATATTTGTCCTCAGCTTCAGTCAACTTTTCGGCAATTATTGGGGTCAGTATGCCTACGTTCTGCTCGTAAAGCGAGTATATTTTTGGGGAGTTGTTTTCAATTTCCCATGGCTCAGTATAAAGGTCAGTACCTTCATCAATTGATCCTATGCTAGATACTAGGTGATGATCCTCCTCAAAATTCAAGATGAAAACATCAGAGGCGTTTTCTCGCTTTATTCGAAGCAGTATCCCCCCACGTACAACTGAATCAATACTAGTTTCAATGGAATCCTTGTTTCCCAATGCCCTGGATAAAATTTTATCTCCATATAATTCCTCAGAAGCAACGAATCTTATACGCCCCTTTTTTTGCTGAAGCATCCAAATAATCCTCAGAGTTATTATGAATCCTGACGCATCTTTGATTTGTTCTAAAAGCGGTCCAAAGACTGGGGCCGGAACGGGCAGATATCGGACACCACGCGGGAAACCTTTGAAAGTCATTTACTTAACACTGTGGAAGTTATTGGTAGACTGTAACGGGGTTTTGGTCGTAGACGGCAAGGTTCTCAAATTTGACGAACTGCTCCTGGAAGTAGAGTCTTAGAGACCCCACTTGTCCGTTCCTGTGTTTCGCTATGATCAATTCCGCTATATTGGCTGGATATTCCTCTGTGGGATGACGTTTCTCCCAGTTTTCTTCGTTAACATATCTGTCTTCTCTATGTATAAATGCAACGACATCTGCGTCCTGTTCAATACTACCGCTCTCCCTCAGATCAGATAACATCGGTCTATGGTCCGGTCTTTGTTCTATGGCTCTGCTTAACTGCGAGCAAGCGAGGACTGGAACATTAAGATCTCTCGCAAGGCCTTTCAATGACCGAGAGATTTCCCCCATTTCTTGCACCCTATTAGAATTCCTTGAGCCACTACCTGAAATAAGCTGAAGATAGTCGACGATGACTAAATCTAGTCCTTTTTCAGCCTGGAGCCTTCTCGCCTTACTTCTCATTTCCACTATGGTCTGCATAGGAGTGTCATCAATATATATTGGGAGATCTGAGAGTGTCCCGATGGCATCAATGAGCCTGTGTTCCTCTTCGTCTCGATAAAGCTGCAGTCTAAGTCTGTGCCCGTCCACATTTGCTTCACTGGCTATAAGTCTGTTCCCAATTTGCGTAGCGCTCATTTCTAGACTGAATATACCGACGCTGTTTCCCACTTTTGCAGCAGCAGTCGCTATGTTAAATGCGAGAGTTGATTTGCCTAAGCTTGGCCTGGCAGCAAGTATGATCAGATCGGATCTTTGGAGTCCGCCAGCAAGAAGCTGATCAAAACGATCAAAACCACTTACAACAGGGGCTATCGAGGCCATATCAGGACCCTGGAGACTTCCCTCCATATACTCGTCTAATATGTCCCTTATGTGTGAAAAATCTCTTGATCCTCTATCCGATCTTATTTGAAAAAGGATTTCCTCTGCCCTACTCAAGGAACCGTCAGTGTCTGTAGAGTCGTCGTATCCAATTTTTGCTATCGATTCTGCAGCCCTAATAAGCTGCCTCATTACAGATGTTCGATGTACTAGGTTTCCATAATGAAATATATGGGCGGGACTAGGAACCTCATTTACCAAAGCTACTAGGTACTCTGTACCTCCAACCGACTCCAGTCTTTGGTGAATTGAAAGCTCGTGGGATACTGTAACTTGGTTGATGATTTCATTTCTGGAGGCTAGGCTTAAACAGGCTTCATAGCAGTACCTGTTTTTTCCCTGATAAAAATCGTTAGGCTTTAGAAATGCCGAGACTCGAGTCAAGGCATCGCCGTCTAACAACAGCGATCCTATGACGGAATTTTCTGCCTCTATGTCGTGCGGTGGTATTCTGTCGGTTGTCACTGGTTTTGCCTTTGAGACGGGTAAAGCCCCTGTTGCCACTCACAGCATAACCAGTTCAGACATAAATCTTGTGTAGGACCGGTTCAACGAAAAAAGTCCTGGCTAAGACATAGCCAAACGGGACCTCATTGGTGGCACCCTTAGTTTTCCTCGGAGTCAACTTCGGCTGATTCTTCTTGTGTCTCCAAAGATTCAGAGTTTTCAGAAGATTCACTCTCCTCGGAGTCTATAACAAGATCAGCATCTTCCGCCACTGAACCCTCTTCGAGGTTATTCGAGGGTGCAATCGAGACTTCATCATCTGAAGCGTCTTGATCTGGCTCTATCCCGTTGTTGTCATCTTGGTCCTCTAAGGGATCTTGGCCTGTTGCGTGAACTATAACTTTGACATTGGCTGACACGTCGGAGTGGAGCCGTATAGATACATCGAACTCGCCTGTTTCTCTGATGGGATTGTCAAGTTGGACCCACCGCCTCTCTACGTTTACGCCGGTTTTGTCGCTGACTGAGTCAGCAATCATCGTCCCAGTAACTGAACCGTACAGTCGATCGTTGGCTCCCGCCCTCATTTCCATGAAAATCTCTGTACCACTTATCCCTTCGGCGACAGACTTCATATCCTCTAATTTTTCAACACGATTCACATTCGCCTGGCCACGAAGTTTTTCGATTTTTTGCAGGTTGTTATGAGTGGCTGGCGCCGCTAGGTTCTTGGGCAGTAAATAATTTCTAGCGAAGCCGTTTTTCACGTCCTTTACTTCTCCCCCCTGCGCCACTCCTTCAACGTCCTCAAGAAATACTACTTTCATAACTATCCTCAGCTAGTGTTATATCCTGGAGAGCTTCAGCAGGAGAACGTTCGGTACCGCTTCTAATGCCAGTACCGCTAGATACCTTAGCTTCTCGAACTAAAATCAAAATCCAAGGACCCATTATAGCATGGGATCAGCCACTATTAAGAAGGCTACATCAGTCGTGGACAGCATACTATTTTTTGGTGTCGTTTTCGTCCTCTATAACTCGGTACACACCATCGACGACGTCGCCTTTCGGTTTATTAACGTGTTCTTTACCAGGTTTATGTGCAGAAGAAAATGCAGTAGACGAGGAACCGAGCCTTAGGAAGATCAATGTAGCCACTATAAGTATTGCTATGTCATCTATCCACCCTACAATCGGTATGAGATCTGGTAGGAAATCCCACGGGAGAATGGCATATCCAATTGCAAGTAATGGTAACAATTTCAATTTCCACGGGACTCGTCTATCTAACATTAACCTGAAGAATAGGGTCATTAGCCTTGTCATACGTCACTTGGAAAATTGATTACCCGAACTATATGTTTGTAGGTATTATAGATAAACAAAATAGATTTTTATTTCTAATGATGATTTTTGTGGCTCATATTAGTTTTGATTGGATGATGAGGGCATTTCTTGATAAGGGTTTTTTACGGCAAAGATGAATTTTCCATCCACGAAAGGATTAAGGAAATTCGTTTAACAGCCTTCTCCTCTGAACTTGGTGATATCAATACAGCTTTTTTGGACGGAAAAGATCTGTCCAGACAGGAATTGATATCAACCGCCTCAACTGTCCCATTTATGTCTGAAAATCGCTTAGTAATAGTGGACAACCTAGCTAAAAAATTTGAATTTGGCAGAGGTGTCCCGAAACCCAAATTGGGTGATTGGGAAGGTATTGAAAGCGATCTTGGGATCATTCCTGAAACGACCGATCTTATTTTCCGTGAGGGAGATCTAAATCCTAGAAATCCTATGATTAGTGCATTGAAAAACGTTGCCAAAGTGATTTTTTTTCAAAGTCTACGGCATCAGGAAGTTATCGGGTGGATTATTAATCGAGCCGATTATCTGAACGCTATGATAGATCGCTCGGCGGCTTCTCTTTTAGCTGAGTCTATTGGCGGCGACCTTAGGATACTTAATACAGAGTTAGAAAAACTTTCCCTCTACAAACAGGGAGAGACTATCGGACGGCAAGATGTTTCAGATCTTGTGCCTTACGTACGAGAACAAAGTATATTTCGAGTCGTAGATGCTGCAATCGAAGGGGATACTGGGCAATCACTAAAAATGGCTGGTCTTTTAATAAAGGCAGGATCGTCACCTTCGATGGTTATTCGCATGATAGAAAGGCAAGTACGTTTACTGTTACTTGCAAGGGACATGAAAGCTCGTAATGTCTCTACCTCAGATATTGGTAAGAAACTTTCCCTTTCCGGATACCCTCTTCAAAAGACCTTAGACATGGAGAGGAAGTTGACTAAAAAGTCATTTTTATTCATGCATGATTTGATTCTGGACACGGAATTAAAAATAAGGGAAGGCTTTTTATCAGAAGAGCTTGCTCTGGACCTATTAATTGGTCGGATTGGGCATTAAAAATCTTTTTTTAGTTAGACAGAAACTATTTTGTTTCAGAATTACGGAGGGGTCTAACCCTTTCGGCAGAGAATTTTCCCGACTTAATACACCTAATTAAATCGCTGAGGTTAGTGACTTTTTCTTCGAATCTCGTTGCGAAAGTTCCTATGTCACTTAGCTTGTGGGCATCACTGGCACCAGTGCCAGACATATTAAGGTCTTTAGACAGCCGCTCAGAAAATTTATTTTCTAGTTCAGATCCTCTACCATTTCTAATCTCTACCCCATCTACCATGTCAAAAACTGTGTTTCTTAGAGCTCTTGTCAACATCTCATCGTATGATTTTGGGTCCTGTGGGGCTGTGTCACGGTAAACCCTTCTGTATGGGTGGGCAACAACGATGGCTCCTCCTTCCTCCCTGACAAGTTCATGAACGAATGAAGATTTATGCATTCCAAATATGTATTCTGATAGGCCGTATACAAGTAGGTGCCCTTCTTCGGTAGTTACCTCACATCCTGGAATAACTAGATAATCATTGTCCTTCCCCAGCTTCTCCACATCGCGCGGGTCCCAAAATCCATCATGGTCAGTGAGGCATATTCCATCTAATCCGATTCTTTTTGATTCGGCGATGAGCTCTTCAGGTGTTAACTCACTATCGTCGGAAGTAGGGTAGGTATGGGTATGTATGTCTATGAGCATTTGATTAGTTCCCGAGCGTACACAAACTGATACGAAAAAGCACTTATATGGGATTAGTCCTAAGTTAAGATTTCCCGATTGTTGATCAAGTTGAGTTGCTCCGTATCAAGGTAGTTGATATAATTTTTTGTATGCAGCCACATGACGTGTTTAAAGTCTTATGGAAGGCCATCGGTCGATTCTATGCAGTTAGAGCATGGATGTACAAGCAATAAAATAGTGACCACATCGGTCAAATGTACTACTGGAACTAAGCGTTAAAAGAATAACTAACAAACATTTTGAACCGATAGGATTTCATGGAGGACCAACATGGTGTTAGGACCCGAGCGATTCACTGAGCGGGCTCAGGAGTCATTGAATAATTCGCAGTTAATACTCAGTAGATACAGGCATAATCAATGGGACTGTGAACACATTCTCATGGCTCTGATCGAGCAAGAGAAGGGAGTCCCAGCAGAGATTCTTAACGAGCTTGGAGTAAATATTAATGTATTCCACAGCCGCCTTCACTCAATGTTGGAGAATTCAGATAAGACGGGGGGGCTGTCCAATCAGGTCTATGAAACTCCCCGCCTAAATGAGCTTTTTGCTAGAGCTGATGCAGAGGCAAAACGACTGAACGACGAATTTATAGGAGCTGAACATTTATTAGTTGCTCTCACTCAGGAAGACACTGGTGAGGCATCGGAGGTGTTAGAAGAATTTGGTATCTCTACTGAGATGGTCTACCAGGCTCTTCAAAAGGTTAGAGGTGGGCACAGGATCACGGACCAAAGATCTGAAAGTCGTTACGGATCATTGGAGCGATTTGCTACTGATCTTACTGTTCTGGCGGAGGATGGAAAATTAGACCCTATTGTGGGGAGAGATGCTGAAATATCCCGTGTAATGCAGACCTTGATAAGGAGAACGAAAAACAATCCTGTTCTCATAGGAGGAGCAGGGGTCGGTAAAACTGCAATTGCGGAGGGTCTTGCTCAACGGATTGTATCGGAAGACGTTCCTGATGATTTAACAGGGAAAAAGGTGCTTTCGTTAGATATGGGCTCCTTGGTCGCAGGGTCTAAATTCAGAGGAGAATTTGAAGAGCGTTTAAAGGCCGTTATGGACGAGGTAAAGCAATCGTCTGGACAGATAATTCTCTTCATTGACGAGATACATACTGTGGTTGGTGCTGGTGCTGCTGAAGGGAGTGTTGATGCCAGCAATATGATGAAGCCCGCTCTGGCAAGAGGGGAACTACAGTGTCTTGGGGCCACAACTGAAGATGAATATAGACGTTACATTGAATCTGATGCAGCTTTGGAGAGACGATTCCAACCGGTCTTGGTAGAGGAGCCGGATTTGCCAACAAGCGTGGAGATGCTTAAGGCGTTGAGACCCAAGTATGAAGCCCATCACAGGTTAGAGATACTGGATCAAGCATTGGAAGCCGCGGCTTTGCTCAGCCAAAGATATATATCCGGTAGATTGCTACCTGATAAGGCTGTGGACTTGATCGACGAGGCGGCTAGTAAGATTCGTATAGATTCACAACTTCACCCGACTACATTGCGTGAAAAAGAATCGAGGTTGAGACAACTTGAGATAGAGGAAACTGCGGCGTCTGAGCGCTCTGACTTTGAGAAGTTAGCAGAATTGAAAACTAGGCGTTTGAAGATGCTTCAAGAATTTGAGGAGGAACGTTTGGCTCTGAGCGAGTTACGGGGTTCAGCCGAGAATACCGTAGATGAGGAAGATATCGCTTCACTTATCGCTTCTTGGACCGGCATACCTGTTTCAAGATTGCTTGAAAACGAGGCTGATAGATTGGTCAACATGGAAGACCGACTACATGAGCGTGTGGTGGGCCAAGAATCAGCAGTCAAAGCTGTATCGGATGCCATACGACGGGCCAGGGCAGGATTAAACGACCCAAATAGGCCTATAGGAAGCTTTATATTTTTGGGTCCTACAGGAGTGGGAAAAACTGAACTTGCTAAGGCTCTGGCATGGTATTTATTCGATGATGATGAAAACATGGTGCGTATAGATATGTCTGAGTATATGGAATCGCATTCGGTATCTAGGTTAATTGGAGCCCCACCAGGGTATGTTGGTTTTGAGGAGGGAGGACAACTGACAGAAGCTGTGAGGAGGCGCCCGTTCCGAGTCATTTTATTCGACGAAATTGAAAAGGCCCACCCAGATGTGTTTAATTTGTTTTTACAGTTGCTGGAAGATGGACGCCTTACCGACAGTCGAGGGACAACCGTCGATTTTCGAAATACAGTGGTGATAATGACTAGTAATCTGGGAACAGGTGTAGTGGAGCCAGAAACTTTGGGATTTATTCGCGACTCAAAGGACAAAGATAGTGGAGCTAAGCTACGTGAGTCTATCGAACAAGCTCTTAAGAAGTCATTCAGACCCGAGTTTCTCAA
>CETR01016920.1_pt1 | contig 14673 bp, 12 predicted proteins | sample 531281 | NCBI WGS metagenome assembly CETR01 (sample SAMEA2622568, study PRJEB7988) | marine metagenome | biome: marine biome (ENVO:00000447); feature: mesopelagic zone (ENVO:00000213); material: "saline water (ENVO:00002010), including plankton (ENVO:xxxxxxxx)" | depth 696 m
GCAGGTGTAATAAGAGAAGATGGTGTTTTTGGAAACTGGATTTGGTGGAGCTTTCTTTTAACAGGCATGTTGACTGTCTTTTTTTATGCCAAGTTATGGAGAAGAAGTGGTATAACAACAGATTTGGAATTTTACGAACTGCGCTATAGCGGAAAGAGCGCCGCATTTTTAAGAGGGTTTCGAGCGATTTATCTAGGTGTTTTTTTCAATATTGTTATTATGGCAAATGTATGCCTGGCAGCTATTAAAATTGGACACGTAATGTTTGGACTTTCTTCTATCGAAGTCTTGCTGATAGCATCTCCCGTAGTGGTTATCTATTCTGCTTTTGGAGGCTTAAAAGGTGTTTTACTAACGGATTTTGTGCAATTTATAATTGCGATGGTTGGAAGTATTTGGGCAACCATTTTTATTGTAAATATGCCAGAAATTGGAGGGATTGAAAAGCTTCTCTCAACTCCTGCCGTTGCCGCTAAAACTGCGATGCTACCAGATTTTTCAAAACCTGAGTTATTGATTCCGTTACTTATTGTTCCACTTGCCGTACAATGGTGGAGCGTTTGGTATCCGGGTGCTGAACCTGGTGGCGGGGGTTATATTGCACAGCGAATGTTGGCAGCAAAAAACGAAAAGCATGCAACTTGGGCAACGCTATTTTTCAACTTTGCCCATTATGCGCTTCGCCCCTGGCCTTGGATTGTTATTGGATTGGCATCGATAATAATTTATCCAAACATTGAAAGTTTACAGGCTGCTTTTCCAAATTTAAATCCAGCCTTTGTTAAAAATGATCTATCCTATCCTGCCATGTTAACCTTTTTGCCAGCCGGGTTATTGGGGATAGTAATTACTTCGCTCATCGCTGCATTTATGAGCACAATTTCAACGCATTTGAACTGGGGAAGCTCTTATGTGGTTAATGATTTTTATGTACGTTTTCTTAGGAAAGAAGCCACAGGTAAAGAACAGGTTGCCGTTGGAAGAATTTCCACCGTTGTAATGATGCTTTTTGCAGGCATATTGGCATTTTATTTAGAAGAAGCGCGTGATGGTTTTAACTTGCTCTTGTCTATTGGAGCTGGTACAGGTTTACTGTTTATTTTAAGATGGTTTTGGAGTAGGATCAACCCCTATAGTGAAATAGCCGCGATGCTCATTTCGTTTATAATAGCAGCCTTCTTTTTTATAAATGGAAAATTGGAAACTCCAATGATTGAAATGGCAGGCCATTGGCAATTGGTTTTAAGCGTGGCGATAACAACTATTGGTTGGGTGATTGTAACTCTAATGACACAACCTTCAAATGCAGAAACATTAAACAGTTTCAACAGCTTAATATTTGGAAAAGAATCCAAATTCAAAGGGTTTGGAATGAAAATCCTCGGGTTCTTTGCAGGTGTAGTTGGAGTTTATTGTTCTTTATTTGCTATTGGAAACTTTATTTATAGCAACACTCTTTTGGCTTTTGGTTTAACTGCAGTGGCCGTGATTTGCGGCTTGGTGATTATTAAATCTTTTCAAAAAACCAATTCGTAACTGGTACAGGAAACATTTGTTCTATAGCTTGAAACATTCGTAATATTCAAAATTGCACAATAGTCTTACTATTGCATTGAAACATGTCATTTTAGACTAAAAATTTATCGAATATGAAAACTAAATTATTATTTATCTCATTATTGTTTGTTTCAGTTTTTGTTACAAGTTGTGAGGAAGAAGATGCACGAGAGTCATGTTTTGACTTAGGATGTACCTGGGAACAACCTGTAGGTGAAGATGCATATTGTCAATGCTAAAGCTTCAATATTTAAATATTAAGTATTAAGCATTTTTTACCAATAGAAAATCATGCTTGCGATTTATTCTCTGGGGCAATACCACATTTGCTACTAAAAATCACATCAATTATTCCCCAAAATCAAAGGCAATCCACTCTCACCAGAACCTACCACTACTACTTTAGCGTTTGGTGATTTTGCAAGTTCTAGTGTTGCATCAATACCTTTATCCTGAAGGATTTTATCCGTAAGGGAAGCGCTCAATATCTTGTTGGCGTCTGCCTTTCCCTGTGCTTCAATACGCACTTTTTGTGCTTCTTTTTCAGCAGTTACAAGTCTAAATTCATATTCCAAGGATTCCTGCTCTTGCCTTAGCTTTCTTTCAATGGCATCCTTTATGGTATTTGGTAATGTTACATCACGGACCAAAATTTCATTAAGCTGTACGTATTGTTTTTCCAATATTTTTTTGGTTTCCTCAAAAATTTCATCCTGGATAGCATCTCGCTTGCTGCTATAAAGTTGTTCCGGAGTATAGCGCCCCACAACACTACGCGCTGCACTACGAATAGCGGGCTGTATAACACGTTCCAAATAGTTTTCACCACGCTCCTGATGCAGTTTCCCTAAATCTGAATAAACAGGTTGGTACCAAGCCGAAGCATCTATCTGAATTTCAAGACCATTGCTGGAAAGTACCTTCATTTTTTCGAAAAGTTCTTGTTGGCGTACTTCATATTCAATAACATCATTCCATGGCGCAATAATATGAAAACCTTCACCAAGTGGTGGTTCATCTGTAACTACTCCATTTCCAAAGGTTTCATAAAGCACTCCGGCTTCCCCTGCTTTGATTGTGATTGAAGATTTTGCAACGATGATTATCAATATAATGATCCCGATAATTACGGGTATGGTAAGTTTAGGTAATTTTTCCATTGTAAATGTATTTGGTTGATTAGATAAGGCCATTGTATTTTCTGATAAACCATTCCGCAGCAAGGGCTAGAATGATGAGTGCAAGGAGATATTTCCAGTCTACCAAAGGTACCACTTTTTGTTCGCTTCGTTCAATGTTTTGGTAATTAGTATTTTCAACCAATGATTGAATTAAAGAATCGGACTGTGCTGCAAAATAAGCTTTTCCGTTAGAATTTTGGGCTATGCGACGAAGTTTGGATACATCGGCATTGAGGAATTGTTGCTCTACATTAAAATCTAAAATAGTGAAGTTGCCACTGCTGGAAACCGCTTCTTTTGAAACTGAGACTGTATAATTGTATTCCCCTGCTGGAAGGCTGTTGAGATCTACCTCATAATAGTTATTTCGTAGAAGCATCGGGAAAACGGTTTGTTTATCTGTTTCTTTATTTTTTACCGTGATGTTCAGCGCTGCTCTATTGTCGAAATTATAATTTTTATCAAAATATTGCGCTAAAACCTTGATTGGGTTGTTGTTGTAATAAAATGTTTCCGAAGTGACCTCCAATCTACTTCGGCGTTTGTTTGAAGCCAAATACTGAACAAGATTCCCTATAAAATCATCAAAACTTTGAAAGCTTTCCGTTTCTACAAAACTACGTGCGCGCCAACGCCAAAAGCCTTCCCCGTCCCAGATAGCATCGCGCTTGCCGTTTATTTCCATAGTGGCAAGCAAAGGGTTTCCATTGCTAATACCGCTAACGGTTTGTTCCAGCATTACTTCGTTTGGCACGCTAATGGCCAAAGTGCCAAATTCAGTATGTAACGGTGGAAGGTTGTCAAAGCCTATATCCTCCACAGCAAAGGTTCCATAGTTGTTATTTAGCTCTGCTTGTATATCTTCACTCTGTGTGGATGCTTCTTTAATAAAATTATCCTGCGCTCCGTTCAAGAAATACCAGTCTGTTTGAAGTCCAGAGATTATCAAAGTATTTTTGTTCAACTTTTCTATTTCTGAAAATACGGAAGCAAAACTTCTGTCAGGCTGATACAAAATTACAAGTTGATAATCATTCAAAATACTTGCTGCTTCCGCAGGTTTTTTGAAAGATACCGTACGCTGTTCGTTAGTTGTAATTGCTTTTTTGAGGGCGCCCAAATCGGGGTGTGCTATTTTGCTCACGACCAAAACATTGGTCGCCTGGTCTATCACTTCCACAGCGAACTGCTTGCTGTTGTTGGACTTGTTCTTTTCATCCGCAAGTGGAAGAATCTGCGCATTGTATTTTTGGAGGCCCACCGAATTTGCATAAAGCGTAAAGCTTAATGTTTTTGAAGTTTCATTTTCCGAAAACGAAACATTTGAACGGTACAAAGTAGCAGCTCCCTGAGTTACCACAAACTCAGAATTTACTGAACTCGTGCCGCTATAAGTTAAAATGACTTCAACAGGAAATTGGTTTTTAAGAAAAGCATACCGATTGGTGTTTAGCTGCTCAATTTTTAAGTCTGTGTATTTTATGGAATCTCCTAAAATTACCGGATAGATTGGATTTTTAAAAGTTGCTGAAGAAAATTCGTAATCATTGCCCAGAGTTTGGTTTCCATCTGTTATTACAATGGTGGGCGCTGTTTGGTTTTTAAAAAGTTCATTGGCTGAAGTGAGCGCTTTGGAAATGTTTGTGTTCTTTTCATTAAAGGAAAGAGAATCGCTTTCGCTGAAATCATTTCCGAAGGAATAATAAGTAATATCAAATTTTTCGTTTAGTTCACTGCTCTCTTTTAGTTTTTGAAGTAATGCTGAAACATTTTCCGTTTGTTCCAACTCCCCTATTGAAGAGGAATTATCAATTAAAATAGGTAGTTTCGGTTTCTCAATGGTATAAGTTTCACTTTTGAATTTGGGGTTGATAATCAAAAGTAAAATTGAAAACAAGGTAATAAAACGAAGTATTGCAAAAACCCATCGCAACGGGCCTGTTTGCTTTGACCTATATCCATACATAAAAACCGCCGCAGCAATGGATATTACTCCGGCGATGATTATGTAAAGTATGGTTTCTGTGGTCACTAAAGTGGTTTCAAGATTAAGTTTTTACCCTTCGACAGCGAAGGGTTCAGATTTAAAGGTATTATAATACTGAATACCAATTTTAAGTAAGCATTCCCCCATCAACATTTAGCACCTGCCCAGTAACATAAGCCGAAAGATCGCTAGCCAAAAAAACACAGGCATTAGCTATATCTTCGGGAGTGCCGCCACGTTTTAATGGAATGGCATCGCGCCAACCTTGTACTGTCGCATCGTCCAACTTTCCTGTCATTTCAGTTTCAATAAAACCAGGTGCTATGGCATTACAACGGATATCACGCGAGCCCAGCTCCAAGGCAACAGATTTTGTGAAACCAATAATACCTGCTTTTGAAGCCGCATAGTTAGTTTGCCCCGCATTACCCTTAACACCAACAACGGAACTCATGTTGATGATAGAGCCTTTGCGCTGTTTCAACATAGCACGCTGCACGGCCTTAGTCATGTTAAAGACTGATTTCAGGTTCACTTCAATCACCTTATCAAAATCTTCTTCAGAAATACGCATTAAGAGGTTGTCCTTGGTAATTCCAGCGTTGTTAACGAGAATATCTATGCTTCCGAAATCTTTCAATACTTCTTCTGCCAGTTTTTGTGATTCGTCATAGGAAGCCGCATCGCTTTTGTAAGCCTTCGCTTTTACACCAGTTTTAGATATTTCATCAGCCAAAGCGTTTGCTGCTTCTGCCGAAGAGCTATATGTGAAAGCCACATTAGCACCATGTTGAGCAAAGGTCTCTACAATTCCTTTTCCAATTCCACGACTACCGCCAGTGATTATTGCTGTTTTTCCCTCTAGTAATTTCATATTTTTTATTCGTTTTTTGATGGTTGGCAAAAACCTACAAGGAATGGAAGACCCTGTAGGTTCTATCGTATAGGTCAAATATAACAAAAGGTTGCGGGTTCTCCATAAAAAAAGCCCTGCGAATTTTGCAGAGCTTCATTTATATGAATTAAAAGAATTAGCCTAAAACTTCTTTTACTTTTTTTCCAATCTCGGCTGGGGAATCCACAACGTGAATGCCACATTCGCGCATTACTTTTTTCTTTGCTTGAGCGGTATCATCACTTCCGCCAACGATTGCTCCTGCGTGGCCCATAGTTCGCCCTGCGGGTGCAGTTTCACCAGCAATAAAGCCTATTATCGGTTTTTTGATTCCACTGTTTTTGTACCAATTGGCAGCGTCTATTTCAAGTTGGCCACCAATTTCGCCAATCATAACCACAGCTTCACTTTCGGGGTCATTGATTAGCAATTCCAAAGCTTCTTTAGTAGTGGTACCAATGATTGGATCTCCACCAATTCCAATAGCAGTTGTAATACCAAGGCCTTGTTTTACAACTTGATCGGCAGCCTCATAGGTAAGTGTTCCTGATTTTGAAACAATGCCCACCTTTCCCTTTTTGAAAACGAAGCCAGGCATAATACCCACTTTTGCTTCGCCTGGAGTAATAACACCTGGACAGTTTGGACCGATTAGTCGACAATCTCTGTCTTTAATGTAATTTGAAGCAGTGATCATATCTTTTACTGGAATACCTTCGGTAATAGTAATAATCACTTTAATGCCTGCGTCTGCAGCTTCCATAATGGCGTCTGCAGCAAAAGCCGGTGGCACGAAAATAATAGTGGTATCGGCGCCCGTTTTTTCAACTGCTTCAGAAACTGTATTGAAAACTGGCTTACCCAAATGTTCTTGACCACCTTTCCCGGGCGTTACCCCTCCTACTACATTGGTTCCGTACTCAATCATTTGTTCGGCGTGAAAAGTACCTTCACTACCAGTGAATCCTTGAACTATTATTTTTGAATTTTTATTTACTAAAACGCTCATTTTTAAGTATTTTCTGTTGTTTATTTATATTTATGCTCAAAAAGATATTTTGATTTTTTTTCTTTAGAATAGCCACAAAGATACTGCTTTTGATAAGGCTTTTAAAAGATATTACACCTTAACTCGATGATAACTTTCGTTAGTATCATCTTTATCTGTAACCGGCTGGCTCACTTGGTAACCACGGTAAAGCTTATCATCTTTAACCTCCCATATAGCTATAAAATGTGCAATACCCAACTCCTCATCAGGATTTTCCATAGTGCGGATATAATATTTATACCGAATGGTCACATGGTTATCATCTTGCAGCAAGTGGCTTACCTCAATTCTTAAATCGTTATAAGACCTTCTTACTTCACCAAAAAAGTTAACGATATCGTCATAATTCATGATGGATAAGCCGTTTGCACTATTCCAGATAAGTATTAATTCTGGATGAAAGAAACGCTCCATTACGGTCTCATCCCTTAATATATCTGATCTGTAAAAATCTCTTACAATCTGTTTTGCTTTTTTACTCATGGTAATTTGTCCAATTTTTCAATGATGTCTGGAATAAGCTTAATGGAAGCTAATTCCTTATATTTTTTTCTGAATTCATCTGCAGGAGTTCCGAAATATGCCTTATGGCCGGGCAGCGATTTACTCACGCCACTCTGTGCTGAAATTACTGCCTTTTCACCTATAGTGATGCCACTGGTTATACCCACCTGTCCCCAAATGGTAACAAAATCCTCAATCAAAACACAACCCGCAATACCAACCTGGGAGGCAATCAAACAACGTTTGCCAATAACAGTATCATGACCTACATGAACTTGATTATCAAGTTTAGAGCCCTCTCCAATAGTGGTTGAGGCAGTAACGCCTTTGTCAATTGTGCACAACGCGCCAAGGTCAACATTGTCCTCAATTACCACGTTGCCTCCGCTTAAAAGTTTATCGAATTTTTCTGGGCGGTTTTTATAATAAAATGCATCGCTTCCTAGAATACTGCCTGCATGAATAGTGACATTATCACCTATTACCGTATTATCGTAAATAGCAACGTTGGAATAGATTAGGCAGTTTCGCCCAATTTTTACATTATTACCAACAAATACATTGGGTTGAATTACCGTACCCTCACCAATTTCAGCTGAATCTGAAATTGCTCTGTTAGCACTTTGGAAAGGTTTAAAATAATGTGTGAGCTTATTGAAATCGCGAAACGGATCATCGGAAACCAACAATGCTTTCCCAACGGGGCAATCTACCTTTTTATTTATAAGTATTACCGTTGCCTGTGACTCCAGAGCTTTGTCGTAATACTTTGGATGGTCCACAAATACAATATCTCCCGGTTGAACCACATGGATTTCATTCATCCCAAAAACTGGAAAATTAGGTTCTCCCACATAATCGGAACCAATTATAACAGCTATATTTTCAAGAGTTTGGGGAGTTGGGAATTTCACTTTTTCTGATTAATAGATTATTGGATTGTTGAAACGATGGAATATTATATTCCCGTTTACTCTTTCATTCGTTCCTGATACTGCCCTTTTTCAGTATCAATTCTAATTTTATCACCTTCGTTTATGAAAAGTGGCACATTAATTTCAGCACCAGTTTCAACAATTGCAGGTTTGGTAGCATTGGTAGCTGTATTCCCTTTAACGCCAGGTTCGGTGGAAGTAACCTGTAAAACTACATGAGCTGGCATTTCAACTGAAAGGGGTGCGCTATCTTCGGTGTTGATTAGTACTGTTACTATTTCACCTTCTTTCATCAATTCTGGAGTGTCGAGGATATCTTTCATCAACCTAATCTGCGAATAATCGTCAGTATTCATAAAATGATACATATCACCTTCGTTGTACAAATATTGAAATTTATGTGTTTCAACACGCACATCGTCAATCTTATGTCCTGCTGAAAACGTATTGTCAATTACTTTTCCAGTAGTAACGCTTTTTAGTTTTGTACGAACAAAAGCAGGTCCTTTTCCAGGTTTTACGTGTAGAAATTCAATTATTTTATAAATATCGTTGTTATAGCGGATGCAAAGTCCCTTTCTAATATCTGATGATGTTGCCATTACTAGGTTTGTGGTTTAATTTTTTATTATTTACGTTTAATTTGAATTGAAATAGCCTTTCATTATTCCACGTTTGGAATTTTTTATGAACTGAAGTATTTCGTCCCTTTCCGGAGTGGCCTCCATTTCGGCTTCTATAATTTCCGAAGCTTGTGAGGTGTTATAGTTTTTCTGGTATAGAAGTCTGTATATGTTCTGAATTTCTGTTATTTTTTGGGAATTGAATCCTCTTCTTCTTAAGCCAATAGAATTAATACCCACATAACTAAGTGGTTCACGGGCTGCCTTTACAAATGGCGGAACGTCTTTACGTACAAGCGAACCTCCGGTTACAAAGGCGTGGTTTCCAATCATACAGAACTGATGGACTGCAGTCATCCCGGCTAAAACAACGTGGTCACCCACGGTTACGTGCCCAGCAAGAGTGCTATTGTTTGAAAAAATGCAATTATCGCCTACGATACAATCATGTGCAATGTGGCAATATGCCATTATCCAACAGTTTTTTCCAACTACAGTTTTGCCACGATCCACGGTACCGCGATTTATTGTAACATATTCACGGATGGTGGTGCCGTCGCCAATCTCTACAGTAGTATCTTCATCTTTAAATTTTAAATCCTGTGGTATTGCAGAGATTACAGCTCCAGGAAATATATTACAGTTTTTCCCAATGCGCGCGCCTTCCATAATAGTCACATTGCTGCCAATCCAAGTTCCTTCACCGATCACGACATTATTGTGAATAGTCGTAAAAGGTTCAATCACAACATTTTTGGCTATTTTTGCGCCCGGATGGACGTATGCAAGTGGTTGATTCATCTATAGATTTTTTGTTTTTACCATTTGGGCCATCAGTTCGGCCTCTGTTACTAATTTGCCATTTGCGTATGCATTTCCTTGCATATGGACAATTCCGCGACGAATGGGAGAAATTAGTTCCAATACAAAAATTAAAGTATCACCAGGATTAACCTGTTGCTTAAACTTAACATTGTTAATTTTCATGAAAAAGGTGAGATAGTTTTCAGGATCTGGCACAGTACTTAATGCCAATATACCTCCTGTTTGCGCCATTGCCTCCACTATCAATACACCAGGCATTACAGGAGCCCCAGGGAAGTGGCCAACAAAGAACGGCTCGTTCATTGTCACATTTTTAAGGCCTACAACACTAGTCTCGGTCATTTCCATAATCTTATCAACCAACAAAAATGGCGGCCTATGCGGAAGCATGGCCATTATTTGGTTGACATCTTTCACTGGTGGTTGGTTAATATCAAATTTTGGAATATTGTTTCTAGCTTCCAGCTTTATAATTTTAGAAAGTTTTTTTGCAAACTGGGTATTAACGTGATGGCCTGGTTTATTGGCGATCACTTTTCCGCGTATGCGAGTGCCAATTAAAGCCAAATCTCCTATCACATCCAAAAGTTTGTGCCTAGCAGCTTCATTTGGATAGTGTAGGGTTAGATTGTCCAAAATTCCATTTGGCTTTACGGAAATAGTATCTTTTCCAAAAGCTGTACGGAGTTTGTCCATGGTGCTGGGAGAAAGTTCTTTATCTACATACACTATGGCATTGTTTAGATCGCCTCCTTTTATTAAGCCATGCTCCAGCAACATTTCAATCTCGTGTAAAAAACTAAAGGTTCGGGCATTTGCAATTTCATTCTTAAAATCAGAAATATTTTTAAGTGAGGCATTTTGAGTACCCAAAACTTTGGTGCCAAAATCAACCATAGTGGTTACTTGGTATTCATCAGCTGGCATTACTATAATTTCACTTCCAGTTTCTTCGTCTAAGAATGAGATCACTTCCTTTACCACATATTCTTCTCTCGGGGCATCTTGCTCTACTACTCCTGCTTTTTCTATTGCTTCAACAAAGAATTTGGCAGATCCGTCCATAATGGGAGGTTCGGAAGCATTGAGCTCCATTATGCAGTTATCAACCTCCAGCCCTACCAACGCAGCTAGTACGTGTTCAGAAGTTTGTATTTTAACCCCCTTTTTTTCGAGGTTTGTACCGCGCTGTGTATTTACCACATAATTAGCATCAGCTTCAATGACAGGGTGGCCCTCCAAATCGACCCTCACGAATGTATATCCGTGATTTTCAGGTGCAGGTTTAAAAGTGATAGTAACCTCTTTACCTGTATGCAAACCCACTCCGGTAAGAGAAATCTCTTTACCAATGGTGCGCTGTTTTACAACACTTTCATTCATTATCGAGTTTTTTTTCAACTATATTGAACCTTTCCATAATTTTCGGAAGGTTTTTAAAATATACATAACTTTTATTAAAATCACCATAACCAAACGCGGGAGAGCCCTGTAAGGTTTCGTTGTCTTTTACGTTTCTTCCTATTCCGCTCTGGGCCTGTATTTTTACGTTATCGCCAATGGTAATATGTCCGGCAATTCCAACTTGCCCACCTATGATGCAGTTTTTTCCTATTTTGGTAGAACCGGCTATACCTGTTTGGGCAGCGATAACAGTATTTTCTCCAATAATTACGTTGTGCGCAATTTGAATTTGATTGTCGAGTTTTACCCCTTTCTTAATAAGCGTGGAGCCTAGAGTTGCCCTGTCTATAGTGGTTCCAGGGCCAACATCTACATTATCTTCTAAAATAACATTACCCGTTTGCGGAACTTTATTGTATTCACCTTTTTCGTTTGGAGTAAAGCCAAAGCCATCTGCGCCAATAACCACCCCGCTGTTTATTACGCAAGATTTACCAACTACTGTCTCAGAATAGAGTTTAGCGCCTGTAAAAATCACGGAGTTGTCTCCCACTTTTACATTATCGCCAATATAAACGTTTGGATAAATTTTTACATTATCACCAATCTTTACATTTTCACCTATATATGAAAAAGCACCTAAATAAATATTCTCACCGTATTTGGCGGTTTCTGAAATAAATACCGGGTTTTCAATTCCGGTCTTATTCATTTTTACTTGGTTATAATATTCCAACAATTGAGAAAAAGCCTTATAGGCATTCTCTACCCGGATTAGGGTTGTTGATAAGTCTTGCGAGGCTACAAAATCATTATTTACGATGGTTATTGAGGCCTGTGTGGAATATATGTAATGTGTGTATTTTGGGTTGGCCAAAAAGGTCAAGCTGCCTTTGCTTCCCTCTTCAATTTTTGCAAGTTTTGAAACTTCTATACCTTCATCGCCATCAACGGTTCCGTTAAGGATTCCTGCTATTTGGGCAGCTGTAAATTTCATTTGGCGTCAAGGTTTTTTTTAACCGAAGTACATGTAAAAAGCAACCACAATGTAATAAATTTTAAATGAATTGGTTTTCGGTCGTTCGTTTTCATTCTTGCAAAAATAGAAAAAAAGGATTTAGCCTCGATAGCTATCCTTATTGTTTTTTGGATAACACATATAGTATTTCACCACCGACTTGGAAAGGGCTTCCAAATTAAGCTGGTCGCTTGCCTTTGCAACATCTATTATCTTTCCATTCTTCTTAAGGAGGTTGATAGTATCTTTTTCCATACTGTAGGCTTGGTTTTCAAGTTTTCCCTTAAAAACAAAAAAGGATGCCTCCGCTTCAGAAATAGCATATTTCTCAACCAGTTTTTTCCTTTTTTCATCAATTTTTTGATCTGAAAAATCCTGTGGCTTTACTTTAATCTTTAGCAAATCGCGATTAAGAAGCATCCTGGAAAGATTTTTTAAAACGAAATCGTCGTTGCTTACCCAAGTCTTCATAGCAGAAATAATATCGTAATCATCTAACTTTGAAAAGGTATCCAGCACCTCTTCCGAAAAATCATTGATATTTATATTGTTGTTCAGAAAAAACCTTAAACTATTGCTTGCTGGAAGTACTATACCTTGGGCAGAAAGCTGTTTTGCACGTTTAAGAACACGAACCAAAAGCTGTTCTGCGACAATACCAGTTTTATGCAGATATACTTGCCAGTACATCAAACGTCGCGCAACGAGAAAATTCTCTACCGAATAGATGCCCTTCTCCTCGACCACTAACCTATCATCCTTAACGTGCAGCATTGCAATTAGCCGTTGGGCGTTTACCGTGCCTTCTGGTACCCCGGTATAAAAACTATCGCGTTTAAGATAATCCAATCGATCCATATCCAATTGCCCAGAAACTAACTGATGGAGAAATTTGCGCGGGTGCTCATCCTTAAATATTTGAATGGCGAGCGTTAATTGCTTGTTAAACTTTCTGTTCAAGGCCTCCATAAAAAGAAGTGAAATTTGCTCGTGGCTTATGTTTTCAACAATACTATTTTCCATTGCGTGGGAAAACGGACCGTGCCCAATATCGTGTAAAAGAATCGCCAAATAAAGCGCTTCTTCTTCCTTCCCGGAAACAGCAACTCCTTTTGATTTAAGTACTTGCACGGCTTTCTGCATCAAAAACATAGCGCCAAGTGCATGATGAAAACGCGTGTGATGCGCGCCCGGATAAACAATATATGAAAACCCCATTTGCGAAATTCGCCGGAGTCTTTGAAAATATTTGTGTTCCATCAAGTCAAAAACAAGCTTGCTGGGTATGGTAATAAAACCATAGATTGGGTCGTTTATAGTTTTGTACTTTGTAAGGGTTTTCAAACTTTAACTTTAAATTAATAGCTTCAAAAATTTTTTGAAATAATTCAGAATTATTTTTGAAGAAAATTCTTCGCTAAAGTGCAGAATTATTTAAAAAATTGAATTTAACAATACTCCCACGCTAAAGCTTCGGAGTATAAAGACAAATATACATATATGAGCGACATAAAAGTACTATGGGTAGATGATGAGATTGATTTGCTTAAACCACATATTCTTTTCCTAGAAAACAAGAATTATAAAGTAACCACAGCCCAGAGTGGCACAGAGGCCCTTGAAGAAATTAAGAAAGAAAATTTTGACATTGTCTTTTTGGACGAAAATATGCCCGGATTGACTGGACTGGAGACCTTAGCTGAAATCAAGGAACAACAGGCTTCTGTTCCGGTAGTGATGATCACTAAAAGTGAAGAAGAATATATAATGGAGGAAGCCATTGGTGCTAAAATAGCCGACTATCTTATAAAACCGGTAAACCCAAACCAAATTCTATTAAGCCTGAAAAAGAATTTGGACCACAGTAGATTGGTTTCTGAAAAAACCACTTCAAGCTATCAACAGGAATTTAGAAAAATAGCAATGGATCTTTCCATGGTCAACAGCTTTGAAGAGTGGAAAGACCTTTACACAAAGCTTGTTTATTGGGAATTAGAACTGGAGGATATTGAAGATTCTGGAATGTTTGAAATTCTTGAATCACAAAAAACTGAAGCCAATAGTCAGTTTTGCAAATTTATAGATAAAAATTATCCAAAATGGTTTGAAGATCCAAGTGAAGCACCTATTATGTCCCATACGCTTTTCAAAGAAAAAATTCAACCCCAATTAAACCAAGGAACACCAACGCTACTAGTTGTTGTAGATAATTTGAGGTTTGATCAATGGAAGGCTTTTGAGCCTACAGTTGCCAATATTTATAAAAAAACCAACGAAGAGCTTTTTTGCAGCATTCTCCCTACTGCCACCCAGTACGCCCGTAACGCTATTTTTTCAGGTTTAATGCCAAGCGAAATGGAGAAACTTCATCCAGACCTGTGGTTGAACGATACCGAAGATGGTGGAAAAAACATGAAAGAGGAAGAGTTTTTAGCCGCTCAGTTAAAGCGCTTAGGGCTAAAATTAAATTGGAGCTATCATAAAATATCAAGTTTGAAACAGGGCAAAAAACTGGTTGAAAATTTCAAAAGCTACAAAGATGAAGACTTAACCGTTGTAGTGTATAATTTTGTAGACATGCTCTCACATTCAAAAACCGAAATGGAGGTGATAAAAGAATTGGCTTCTAATGACAAATCATACCGCTCACTAACCCAGAGCTGGTTTAAAAATTCGCCTTTGTTGGAAATTAT
>CETR01129795.1_pt1 | contig 14613 bp, 7 predicted proteins | sample 531281 | NCBI WGS metagenome assembly CETR01 (sample SAMEA2622568, study PRJEB7988) | marine metagenome | biome: marine biome (ENVO:00000447); feature: mesopelagic zone (ENVO:00000213); material: "saline water (ENVO:00002010), including plankton (ENVO:xxxxxxxx)" | depth 696 m
TGCGGGTGCAAAGATACTAATGTAACCGATTGTAAAAAATATTTTTTCGATTTCTTGTCTTTTTTATCACAAGGCCGCTACAATCGGTTACACTGGATTTTATTTAAACCCTATCTCCTTCAATCCTTTATGGCTGATTTTAATGACCTCCAAAGGTTTCTTGTCCCAGGTCATATCCTGTTCAACAAAATACTTTTTCATGCCAGAGGTCTTCTTTTCCTTCAAAATTCTTCCAAAATCTATGGTTCCTTCCCCTACTGGCGCAAATTTTCCCTCTTCGTCCATGTCCTTTACATGCCATAACTTGAATCTTCCCGGATATTTTTCAAAATAAGTGACCGGGTCGGCCCCTGCTCTCGTTACCCAATATAGGTCCATTTGGAAATTCACATATTTTGGGTCCGTGTTCTCCAACAAATACACGATTGGTTTTATCCCGTCCTCATTGTCCTTGTACTCAAAATCGTGGTTGTGGTACAACAGTTTCAATCCTGCCGCTTTACATTTCTTCCCCAATGTGGTAAGAACGTCAGCAAACTCCTTCATGGTGCCTTTCATTCCCATGGTCCTGTTCTCTCGATCAAAAGTGAACATCCCCATGGGAGGAACGGGAATGGTAAAATATTCGAATCCAGCAGCCTTGGTATCCGCTATTTGTTGGTCTGCATTTTCCAAGGTCACACCACCCATGTGGGTACTTACCGGTTTCAGCCCAATACTCTTCAAATAGGATTTGAACTCCTTGGGCTCCATACCATAAAATTTTCCGTCTTGGTACCCTGCCGCCTCAACGTATGAGTAGCCGGCATCAGCCACTTTTTGCAAAGTGGCCTTGGCATCCTCGCCCATATTTTCCCTTACCGTATAGAGTGCAAGTCCCCCAAAATTGTCCTGGGCATAAATCGAAAGTGTACATAATGTAATTGCAAGGGTTAGAATACCCTTTGTGGATAAAAATCTGTTCATCATTATTGTTTGTAGTTAATTTCAGTTTCCTATGTGATTCACAAGATACTGATTATTGGCTTTATGAAATATGTGAAAAAATAAAAAATCCGTTAGAAAAATGGATTCCAACGGATTTTTCATACAGACACGAATCTAAAGATCAGATTTCGCTCATCTGCAATGTCAAATGGACCTTAATTTCATCATCCACCTTGATCATGCCCAACATTTTCTTGGGGGCTTCCAGTTCAAAGTCACTGAGTCGTAACGTAAGGGTACCATTGACACAAATGTTTTTTGACTGATCACAATGAAGTTCGGTTTTATATGTACGGGAAACACCCGCTATTTTTATTTCGACACCAACATCAACCATACTTTGGTCTGCTGATGGTGGTTCCACATAAAGTAGTTTAAGACCTACTTGGGGATGTTTTTCGGTTTTCAACAGCTCTTGGAAATCCTTGTTGATGGCCCTTCCTCCACAATCAAAACAGTCGTTGACCAATTTAAGTTCCGCATTTCTGAAAAGAATTTGATCGGACTTTTCGTCATATTCCAATCTTATCGGCATTTCCTGTTCCTGTAAATTATAGGTGCAGGTAAACTCATTGACATTGGTGGTACCTGCAATAATCACTTCGCTATCTGGAGCGACCCTGACCTTGGTTTCCCGTTCAGGATCGTTAAAGGTAAATCCGTAAACAAAAATCAGTCCCAATAATAGGGTTTTAGTGATATGTGGCATTGAGGTCAACATGATACCTAATATACTATTTTTAAGATTAAAGACCTAGGGCATTGCTACCCTAGGTCATTTTCAAAAACAAATTCAATCTAGAAACTAATTACAGCTTCCAATAAAAGTCCTTTGAACTCACCATCATGGAAGATACTAGTGGTATCGTATCCATCATATTGCTGGTTCACATATTCTATTTTGGCTAGGATGTTCTTGGTCAAGAATACACCACCTCCCAATTGGAATCTATCAATGGTTACTTCAGATCCGGATGGGTCATCAGAGGTTACTGTATTGTAACGAGTTGCCAAGTAGAAGTTTTCACTGCCTCCGAACCTGTAGATCAACTCACCGGCCAATTGGGTTGCATTCCTGTCACTGGTTTCAGAATCGCTTTTACCAGATGCTGTTTCAAATGTTCCAAAGAACTCCAATCCTTTATACTTTACAAATGGATTGATCATAAAGGCTGTGATCTCATTATTGAATCCAGGGTTGTATCTACCTGATCTAAAGTTGCTGGATGTAGAAGCCTCTGTATTCTCCATTACCAAGTAATATCTAGATCCTGAACGGTCTGCACTATAAAGATATACGTGACCTGATTTTCCAGTACTGTACATGGAACCTGTGATTCTAAGTCTCAAATCCTCGGTAACTTGTCCATCGTATCCCAATTTGGCCAAGATGGATGCGCCAGTAGTCTCTGGATTGTTGACCGCTTGGTTCAATTTACCATTGGATAGACCGAACATACCGATGAATCCATTTTTCCTGAAGTAAACCTCACCGCCAACCTCTGTGGTAAACCCATCCATGATCAAGTTTCCAACAAACGGGTTGTGCATGGCCTGAGCGTTGTCTGTTCTTCTAAAGTGGGCATCACCGTAGTTGTTTTCCATGTGTCCCACTTTAATGGTAAGGTACTGCATGGCATCTTCCAAAAACCCAGGGCTGATGAAATCCAAGTTGTCCACTTGAAAATATCCACCTTTCACATAAGGTTCTGGGTGGTGGCGAGAAGACAGGTAAGTTCTCAAGTGCATTCTCACACCTTTGGCCAATGCCACATCCAAATCCAAGTTTGCGGTTGCCAAGTTAAAGTTATCTCCAATCGGGATAAGCTCCACAGCTCCTGAGTTTTCATGATCTATGGCTTGAAACTGTAATGTGGATGACCCACCTACCCTTACTTTTACACCATCAAAGGTGGAAACGGTATCTTTTGGAGCTTCAAAAACATTCACTCCATTTTTGTCCGGCGAACGGAAATTGTCAAGTTGACGATTTTGGGAATACCCCGATAGGCCTACCAAGAAAGCGGCAGCCAATAGTCCGAATTTTGTGTATTTCTTCATTGTTGTAGATTTATTAGTTGAGTATTAAGATTAATTATTTCCAAACGGTGTTATAGTGGACTTCAATGTCATCTCCCGTAGTAATGGTCCCCAAAAGCGCTTTGGGCGGGTCAACGTTGAAATCGGTCATTTTCAAAGCTTTTTTACCTTCCAACAATACTGTTCCATTATTCAGTGTCATGTTAAATGGAAGATCGATGGTATTGGTGCTTCCGGCTATAGTAAGGTTACCTGTGGCAACTACCTTGTATTTATTGGAAGCAGAGGTTACGGGCGAAATACTTTTCACACTTTTCAACTCGAACACGATTTGTTTGTGTTTCTTGGTTTCGAGGGCTTTGTAAGTATTCTTATCCATGGCCCCTTTTCCACTCTTTAGGCTTTCGGCTTCCACCGTAAACTTTAAAGTGCTGATCTTTGGAAGATCACCTGTATTGTCCAAAGTGATCGTACCTGATTTTTGCTCTGCAACCTCTTCCCAGTCATGTAGGGTCGAAGTTCCTGTTACCATTACTTCCCCGGCTCCATTATTGAGCTTATAGTTCTGCGCGGAAAGTGCGAAGGGCACGAGGGCAAATGTTATCCAAAGGATTGCTGCTTTTAAGAGCGACTGTCGATGTGATGTATGATACTGCATTGCTAATTGTTTTTTGGTTTTTGTTGGGTCAAAGATCCTGTATGAAAATTTTCTAAAAGATGATATATGTCAGTTTTTTCCTAAAAACTTGATTTTTAGCTATTAAGACTCAATAAAATTTAATAGTTGCTGATATTCAATGGTTTATATCATAGACATTCATGGCCATCCACAGAAACATCAAGAGACCCTGCCCTTTACCTCCTTTTCGTAGGACCCAGTGAAGGTTTGAATCAGCTTAGGGCATCGCTTCATCCCAAAATGCTGATTTTTATCATGTTCTGAAGATTATATAGCTGCTACTTTTACGTATCGATTTTAACATATATCAATCTCTAAATAGATGTTCCTATGGAAACAGTAATAGAAAAGCAGCTCAACGTTTATTCCTTCGGTAATAAAAAAGCCGATGGTGGACGCGATATGAAGAATCTGCTTGGTGGCAAAGGAGCCAACTTGGCCGAAATGAGCCGTATTGGTATCCCAGTGCCCCCAGGTTTTACGATAACCACTGAAGTTTGTACCCAATACAACGAAGAAGGTAGAGAGTCCGTAATAAATCGAATTGAGCCGGAAGTACGGGCGGCCATAACCCAAATCGAGGAAACCATGGGAGCCATTTTCGGAGATGACGAAAATCCCTTGTTGATTTCGGTCCGTTCCGGTGCACGGGTTTCCATGCCCGGTATGATGGATACCGTCCTTAACCTTGGTTTAAACGATGAATCCATCAAAGGTGTCATTAAAATGACGGGCAACGAACGTTTTGCCTGGGATTCCTACCGTCGATTCATTCAAATGTACAGTAGCGTTGTCATGGGACTCAAACCCGAGTCCAAAGATGATTTAGATCCCTTTGAAGAGATCATCGATCATTTAAAGGACAAAAGAAGGATTGAACAGGATACCCAATTTACTGTCCAGGACCTTCAGGATTTGGTATACGATTTTAAGGACATCGTTAAAAAAAGAACGGGAAAACCTTTCCCAAACAATCCATGGGACCAACTTTGGGGAGCCATTGCCGCTGTATTCGATAGCTGGAACGGCGACCGTGCCATTTATTACCGAAAAATGCATGGTTACCCAGAAGATTGGGGAACCGCAGTGAACGTGCAGGCCATGGTATTCGGTAATATGGGAGAAGATTCAGGCACCGGGGTATGCTTTACCAGGGATGCAGGGACCGGGGAAAATATGTTCAACGGCGAATACCTCATCAATGCACAGGGTGAAGATGTGGTTGCCGGTGTCCGTACCCCACAACAAATTACCTTGTTGGGTTCACAACGTTGGGCCAAACTCGCCCAAGTGGATGAGGAAGAACGTAAAGAAAGCTACCCATCCCTCGAAGAATTAATGCCCGACATTTATAAGGAATTGTTCGAATACCAAAATAAACTGGAGACACATTATCAGGACATGCAGGATATGGAGTTTACCATTCAACAAGGAAAACTTTGGATTCTACAGACCCGTAATGGTAAACGTACCGGTGCTGCCATGGTGAAAATTGCCATGGATTTGCTCAAAGAAGGATTGATTGACGAAAAAAAGGCCCTAATGCGCATAGAGCCCAACAAACTGAACGAACTTTTGCACCCCGTCTTTGATCCTGAAGCATTGCAAGAAGCAGATGTGATCGCACAAGGATTGCCTGCATCGCCTGGAGCGGCCACTGGCCAGATTGTTTTCTTTGCCGATGAAGCTGATAAGTTCAAGAACAGTATTTTGGTCCGTGTGGAAACCTCTCCCGAAGATGTGGAAGGTATGAACGTGGCCAAAGGGATCGTGACCGCCCGTGGGGGTATGACCTCTCACGCAGCTGTTGTTGCACGTGGAATTGGTAAGTGCTGTGTTTCCGGGGCAGGTGCCTTGAAAATCAATTATAAAACAAGGACTCTCAAAGTGGGCGACCACGAATACCACGAAGGCGATTGGATTTCCATCAATGGCTCCACAGGTAATATCCTAGAAGGAAAAGTAGGTACAAAAGAACCGGAATTGAGCGGGGAATTCGCCGAGTTGATGGAACTGTCCGATAACTACGCCACTATGGAGATACGAACAAACGCCGATACACCGAAAGATGCCTTGATCGCTAGGAATTTCGGGGCAAAAGGCATTGGCTTGACCCGTACCGAGCATATGTTCTTCGAAGTGGACCGTATCAAAGCCATGCGAGAAATGATTCTGGCCGATACCATAAAAGGTCGCAAGCAAGCACTGAAAGAACTGCTTCCCATGCAACGCAAAGACTTTGAGGGAATCTTTAGGGCCATGGAAGGCTATCCTGTTACCGTAAGGTTATTGGACCCACCCCTACATGAATTTGTGCCCCATCAATTGGCTACCCAAAAAGAGTTGGCCGAAGAATTGCACATTTCCTTGGCAGCTGTTAAAAGCAAAGTGGCCGAACTGGAAGAGTTCAACCCCATGATGGGACACCGAGGCTGTAGGTTGGGAAATACCTATCCAGAAATCACAGAGATGCAGACTCAGGCCATTTTAGAGGCTGCCCTTAAAGTGAAAAAGGACGGTATCATCATAAAACCCGAAATCATGGTTCCATTGGTGGGTACGGTCGAGGAGTTTGTGCAACAAAAAGCCATTATCGATGCAACCGCCCAAGAGGTTTTCAAAAAACGCAAGGATACGGTGGAATATTCCGTGGGCACCATGATAGAAACCCCAAGGGCCACATTGATCGCGGATAAAATTGCCGAAAAAGCGGATTTCTTCTCTTTCGGAACCAACGACCTTACCCAGATGACCTTTGGATACTCCAGGGACGATTCCGGAAAGTTCTTGCCTACCTATATTGAAAAAGGTATCCTAAAAGCTGATCCTTTTGAAATCTTGGATCAAGAGGGTGTTGGCCAATTGGTAACATTGGGAACCCAACGGGGCCGTGAAGCACATCCAGGCCTTAAAGTGGGAATCTGTGGAGAACACGGTGGCGAACCAAGTTCTGTGGGATTCTGCCAAAAAGTAGGAATGAACTACGTAAGCTGCTCCCCATTTAGGGTACCCATTGCACGTGTAGCGGCAGCCCAAGCAGTACTGTCTTAGTGATATAGAAATAACCATTCTGTTTTTTTAATCCCCGGTCTTTGAGTTTATCAAACGCCGGGGATTTTTTGATGGCATTTTCAATCAGTAATCACGATCTTAGCAAAACAATCAAACACCATGACCAACGAGAAAACGGCCATACGAACCACCTACTTCAGCATACTTGGAAATATGGGGCTGGCCCTGATCAAGGGATCGGCAGGATTTTTTGGAAACTCCTATGCACTCATCGCAGATGCCATAGAATCCACTACCGATATTTTTTCTTCCTTTTTGGTACTGTTGGGCTTCAAATATGCTGAGAAACCGCCTGATGAGAACCATCCCTAGGGACATGGAAAAATAGAGCCCTTGGTCACATTCATTGTTGTGGCCTTTTTGGTTACATCGGCCACGATCATTGCCTATGAGAGCATCCAACATATCAAAACGCCTCACAAAGTTCCAGAGCCCTGGACATTGTTCGTCTTGGGCGGCATCATTCTTTGGAAGGAAATTTCGTTTCAAATAGTCATCAGAAAAAGTAAACAGACCCATAGTTCCTCCTTGCGGGCAGATGCCTGGCACCACAGGAGCGACGCCATAACCTCCGTGATGGCATTTTTGGGGATTTCCGTCGCCCTCCTATTTGGAGAGGGCTATGAAACCGCTGATGATTGGGCTGCGCTTCTGGCATCGGCCTTTATCCTTTACAATGCCTATTTGATATTTCGTCCCGCCCTTGGCGAGATCATGGACGAGCACCAATACGATGAGCTTATTTTGGAAATACGGAAGAAATCTTCCCAGGTTGAGGGAATACTGGGTACAGAAAAATGTTTTGTCCGAAAATCGGGCATGAAATACCATGTGGACCTACATGCGATCGTGGATGGTAAGATTTCAGTGGAAAAGGGACATTGGGTCGCCCATGAACTCAAGGATTATCTTCGAAAGGAAATTCCCAACTTAGGGCACGTACTGATCCATATCGAACCTAACGAATACACTTATAAATAGGGTTTTGCACTTTGGTCAGTGGGTAAAATGAACTATCTTATTCATCCAAAACCCAACCGATATGACCAAACTCTCTTTATTTTTTTGTTGCTTCTTGTTGCTTTTATCCTGCAACCAGACCGAAAAATCAAAATTCAACATAGAAGTAAGCTTCAATGAAACCGCAAGTGCCGAAAACAAAGATGGTCGATTGTTACTGATGCTTTCTTCAGACGATAGCAAGGAACCCCGTTTTCAAATAGGCGAAGGCCTGAGCACCCAACTCATTTTTGGAATGAATGTGGATGACATGTCAGCAGGGGAATCCATCCAGTTCGATGAATCCATATTTGGATATCCATATCCCAGCCTTGAAGATGTGCCTCCTGGAGAATATAATGTCCAAGCCCTTTTACATGTGTATGAAACCTTCGATTTGTCCACCGGCCACACCGTGAAGCTTCCAATGGACAATGGTGAAGGCCAGCATTGGAACACCTCTCCCGGAAATCTGTACAGCAAACCTTTTAAAATAACCGTAGGGGAGAATGGGATTGAGAACATTTCCGTGGTCATGGATCAAAAAATCCCACCCGTACCCGAACCCGAGGACACGGAATGGATCAAGCATATCAAAATCAAATCAGAGAAATTATCGGAGTTCTATGGACGGGACATGTACTTGGGCGCCCATATATTATTGCCCAAAGGTTTTGATGAACATCCTGAGGCAAAGTACCCCTTGATGGTTTTCCATGGGCATTTTCCGCGTGACTTTGGAGGTTTCCGTACCACTCCGCCCGACCCCAACTTGGAACCTACGTACTCGGCGAGATTCGATTTGGAAGGTTATAATATTATTCAGCAACAAGAAGCCTACGATTTTTACAAACGATGGAACGAACCGGACTTTCCCCGTTTCCTCATTATAGAAATTCAACACCCTACCCCTTACTACGATGATTCCTATGCGGTAAACTCCGCAAGCCAAGGACCCTACGGAGATGCCATTACCTATGAACTGATTCCTGCCATTGAGGAACAGTTCCGTGGGATGGGCGAAGGCTGGTCACGATTTTTATACGGTGGCTCCACAGGTGGTTGGGAAGCCTTGGCGGTACAGGTAAAATATCCGGATGAATACAACGGTTGTTTTGCCGCCTGTCCGGACCCTATCGACTTTAGGGCCTATTGCCTTACCAATATTTACGAGGATGACAATGCCTACTATTACGATTCTCCCCATAAGCAATTGGAGGTTCCATCCCATAGAAATTATTTAGGGAACATTGAATCCACCTTACGGCAAGGCAACCATTTGGAACTGGTATTGGGCGATAAATCCAGATCGGGGCAACAATGGGATATTTGGGAAGCGACCTATTCGCCCCAAGGGGACGATGGCTATCCTGCACGCATCTGGGACAAAATGACCGGGGACATTGACCATGAAGTGGCCGAGTATTGGAAGGAAAACTACGATCTACGACATATTCTGGAACGTGACTGGGGCAAACTGGGGCCCAAGTTAAAAGGTAAAATCCATATTTACTGTGGCGATATGGACAACTACTATTTGAACAATGCCGTCTATTTGATGGAGGATTTTCTGGAAAGTACCAGCGAACCCTATTATGACGGCGAAGTATTGTACGGGGACCGAGCCGAACACTGTTGGAACGGGGACCCGGAACAACCCAATGCCATAAGTCGTTTGCGTTATAATTCGATGTACGTTCCCAAAATCATGAAACGGATTGCCGAAAGCGCACCATCAGGAGCGGATTTGACCAGTTGGAGATACCAATAAAAAAGGACGCTTAAAAACGTCCTTTTGTTTTAATGGGTCACTCCTTTTTTATCTATAAAGTGTAAAATGCCCTACAAATTCTCGGGTATCCTCATCTCCATTCAGTTTGATGATGTACCAATAATCACCTGTTGGCAGATCGGCTTGATTGTAGAAGCCGTCCCAACCATCGGTATCCTGAAGCATTCTGTATATGGTTCGACCATACCTATCGAAAATGGTCATGGTAATATTTGGGAATGCTTCAATGTTTTTTGGTTTCCATGTATCGTTCAACCCATCTCCATCCGGAGTGAAGAAATTGGGGATTTCAATATCTATGAATTCCATATCGATTTCCTGTGAAACACTACACCCATTTTCATCCGTCACTGTTACCATATAGGTTCTGGTTTCACGAATCATGAATGTATTGTCATTCCCGTAGGATACGCCATCCACTTCAAAAGTGTAATCCGGATTCCCTCCTGAAGCTGATGCGACAATCTCGTTGATATTATCATTGCTCAGTTCCAAAGTGAGCGGTTCAAAATCTTTCACTTCAAAAGTGAAGGTTCGGTCGCATCCATTCGCATGTGCTACAGTAAGGGTATGTTCCCCGGGCATCAGATTGGTAAAGTCAGGGCTCAATACCATATCGTTGGGATCATTGGAATCCAACCCATATAATAAGTCTGGGACAACACTCTGATCTTCGAACTCAATAGCCAGGTAATTCGTGGGCGAATCCCCATCACATTGATAAACAACCTCAACAGTACCTTCCAAATTAACCCCTGGTGCTATGGTAACTACCTGATTGGTGGTACAGCCATTGGCATCCCTGACAAAAACAACGTAGTCTCCACTTGCCAAGTTTCCGTAGCTCATCAATCCCTCAACAAAGTTTTCCTCCTGACTGGAATTCAAACTAGTCCTGTAGGGCGCAGTCCCTCCTTGGATATCCAAGGTAATCATACCATCTTCACTGCCGAAGCAGATTTCATCTTCAGCAGTGGTGTTCAAAGTCAAGGCATCGGGCTGTGTAATGGTAAAGTCCAAGACTTCAAAACATCCATTGGCATCCTGTACGATTACAGTGTAATCACCTGCGGCCAAATCCGTAAAAGTGTTTTCCGTATCAAATTGGTTCAGGTTCGGCGAAATTGCATATTGATAATCAGCTGTGCCTCCTGATACGTTGAGCACAATACTACCATCGTCAGCACCCATACAGCTCACATCAGTTATATCACTCGCAACCATAAGAGGTTCGGGTTCTTCGATTATGATGGCCGTTGATACCCATTCACAATCACCACTTGTAACTCCTGCATAATAGGTTCCTTGGGTAAGTCCATCAAAATAGCCATTGATGTTGGTCGGTGCCACAGCAATGGTCATCGCACTATCCTCATATAATCCATATATATAGTTTCCTAGTCCTCCATCGGCATCCACGGTAATGGATGCTGTGCTGTCTCCATTACAGTTGATATAAGATGCACTTTCATCCACAATAGCTGTCAATGGGGTCACAGGGTTTATGGTAATGGCATTGGTAAGCGCCGGTTCACAACCATTGGCATCCAATATGTAGAATTGATATGGGTCGGTATCCGGACTCACATCAAAAGTATGGGTGTTTCCTCCTGACATATTGGTAAAGGGTCCTGTTTCCGATGTACTGAACTGATACACATTACCAGCAAATGGTGTACCTCCTTCGACGGTAAGTGTAAGTTGGGCATCCGTTTCACAGCTAAGCTCCCTGGACACCACAAGATCTCCTCGCACAGGCACCGGGTCTTCTATTACAACTTCGGTGGTGGTCAAGGTACAACCTGAATCATCTGTTATGGTAATGGAATAGGTACCCGCATTCAGGTTATCAAACGTGCTTGATGTTTGGGAGGGAGAGGTCGTTATGATATTCCCGCCCTCAAGTCTGTTCAAACGATATAAAACGGTCCCTATACCACCTGAAGTTAGCGTAGCAGTAATGCTTCCATCGGTATCCCCGACACAATCCAATGTTTGTGTGGCAGGTGTAATGTCTGCCAATAAAGGGTCTACCGTTTGAATGGTTCCGCTAAGTGCAGCGTTGGTACAACCCGCCGCATCGGTTACTTCGATCGTATGGTTTCCATCGTCCAAATCCGTAAAGACATAGCTATACACATTGTTCTGAGTCAATCCTAGGGAAGGTATCGAAATCGTGTATGGTGCCACGCCTCCAGTTGGTGTTACGGACAACCTTCCTTGATCATTGGAACAGGATGCATTTCCTATTTCCGTTATCGTAGCATCCAAAATAGTATCAGCTCCTCCCACGGTGACAGTGGTTTGTTCGGTACAGCGCGGTAAATCGGTCTGAACCACCTCAACGCGATAGGTACCCTTGGGCAGGTCAATGTTTCCACTGGTTGTTCCATTTCCGGTTCCAGTAGGACCAAACTGGAAATCATCACTGGTATCGCTCAATGTGCCATTGGTATCGTAGACCGTCCAAGTGAATCCTCCGGAATAACCACCTGCCAACTCAAAATGATATTCGGCATTATCACCAGCACATACCACTGGGGCGTCCTCGATCATATTGATCTGGAACGGTTCGATTTCTTCCACATTATGGGAGACCACAATGGAACATCCGGTATCTGTATTGGTCACTCTAAATGAGTGTAAACCAACTTGCAAAGCTGTGAATGTCCCTACAGCATTGGTATTTCCTGAGGCAATTTCTTCAAATATATAGTCGTGAGGCCCCGTATTGGAATCCGACAACAAGCCTTGTGCGGTTATGGTGATGGTTTCTCCTCCGTTGGCACAAGAAATATCGTCATCTACATTGATGGTCGCATCCTGTAGTTCATCAAACTGATCGATCGTGGCCGTACAGGTTCCCACACAGCCTGAATCGTCATACACGCTGATGGTGTATGTTCCCCCTGCAAGATCGGTAACGATCAATTGGTTGTTGTTCCCGTCTTGAACCACATTGTTTGATGGGTCCAAAAATTCATATCTAACATAAGTTCCCGTTCCTCCGGAAATCGATGTGGAGTTTACCGTAATGCTTGCATTGTCAGGGTTATTTCCTGCCGCACATCCAAATTGGATCACATCTGCTGCTGGAATGGTCACTGCAATTGGGGTTGGTTCATTGATGGTAGGAACAATGATATCTGTTTCACAGTCATTGGTTCCTGTGGCCCTTACCACATAATCACCAGGGGCGAGATCCTGGAAAGTACGGGTAGCCGAATCATAGGTAAAATCAGTTGAAGGGATTGGATTCAATCCACTGTCCAACAATTCATAGGTCAATGGGGTAATTCCATTATCAGTCTGCCTTACGGCTATACTTCCATCGTTTGCTCCGTGGCAACTAACATCCGTTGGTGTGGCGGAAAAATCTGGTTGTATTGGGTCTGGAACCACAATCGTAAATGTACGCTCACAGGCTTCATGATCTGCCGTGACATCCACATATACTTTGATTTCATAGGTTCCTGCTACTGTTGGGTGAAATTCAACAGAACCACCACCCATTGAGGTTTTTGGTTGTACCATTGAAGAAGCGGTCAGGTTTTCCACGGAATATTGATAGGTTCCAGAACCTTGCAATGCTTCTATTTCAATCGTCCCATCCGGTGTACCTGTACAATCAATAAGTTTGGTCAATTGGGCATTGGCTTGAAGCGGAGGATGAACGGTAAATGTAGTCTGTGCCATGGAACATCCATTACCATCGATTATGTAGAAATCATAGTCCCCAGCAGCGACATTGGTAAATACCCCACCATTGTTCAAAAAGCTCGTCGGAGCACTTGCCCCTGAAGGTACCATGGCGTAGCGGATACCTCCTACCAAGGAATTTCCCGTTACGGTTACGTCTGCACTACCATCGCAATTGGCAACTTGAATGTCGTCAATAGTTGGATTTGGGGTCAATGTCATTGCAACAGTGTATGGAACGCTTGTAGTACATCCATACACATCGGTTACGGTAACATCATAATCACCTGCAGGTGAGTTAGCGGGTATTTCGATAGGGTTTTGTGAAGTCGCAGTAATCGCGGCAAATCCACTTGGACCAGTTACATCAAAGGTGTATGGTGCAGTACCTCCATTGATATTTGTAACGGAAATCAATCCAGGTTGATTACATCCAATTTCACGTGTTTCGGAAACAGTAGCTGTAATCGGAAGTTGTTCTTCGATCAGTACGTTTTCACTTCCTCCATGGCAGGTATCCACTCCACTACCATTGACCTGTGTGACTTCAATATAATACTCCCCAACAGGCAACCCCGTAAAATCAAGCGTATTGGCATAGGTTACATTGATTGCGGAACCTCCACCGCCACTTACTTCAACAGGAGTTGAATTACCAACTTCGAAAAGCTCCCATCGCATTTCCGGTTCGGCAACATCTGGATTCAAGGTAAAGGTGATTCCCCCACTATCTGCACCATGGCAACTGGGTGTCACTGAATCTGTAATCTCTATGGGTAAATCCACGGTAGACAGATCATTCACATTCACTGTACTTTGTCGAATACAACCACTATCATCTTTAACGAAGAAAACATAGGTCCTTCCAGGGGTCAGTCCAGTAAACCAGTAAGGGTCGTTCAATCCTTGCGGAGGGGAGGTCCATGATGTAGAAGCATCATAGGGGTCAAAATTGATTGGGTCCTCTGTGTAGGTATATACATAAGGAGCATCTCCCTTCGAACCTTGGACGCTAACAAGTAACTCATTACACAAGTCCACCGTTGCATTGATAGTAATGTCCAAATCGTCCAAGGGATAGGTCAGTGTGTATTGTGGCAAATCATACCGGCAAAGGGTATTTCCACTTCCATCCACTGTACGAATGGAAGGTTTTACCTCTTCGCCCGATGTAAATCCAGTAAAGGTTTCACTTGTCTGCCATGTATTTCCATAATCTGCACTAAACTGCAAAGTACCGCTCAGCCCGGAAGTGGGATAGTTTTCAAAAGTAAAACCTATCGCGGGGGCACAAACACCAGTGGTTGGAAAATCCGTATCAACATCAGCAGTCAACACCGGCGGG
>CETR01121071.1_pt1 | contig 14592 bp, 14 predicted proteins | sample 531281 | NCBI WGS metagenome assembly CETR01 (sample SAMEA2622568, study PRJEB7988) | marine metagenome | biome: marine biome (ENVO:00000447); feature: mesopelagic zone (ENVO:00000213); material: "saline water (ENVO:00002010), including plankton (ENVO:xxxxxxxx)" | depth 696 m
TATGATCGTGGGCTTTGGTTGCAATGTGCCAGCCATCATGGCCGCACGCACGCTTGATTCCGAACGTGATAGAATTTTGACCATCCTTATGAGTCCTTTTATGTCATGCAGTGCACGCTTGGCCATCTATACGGTGTTTGTTTCAGCTTTTTTTAAGCATAATGGTCAAAATATTGTATTTAGTTTGTATGTAATAGGCATAAGTTTGGCGGTATTAACCGGTTTTATGGTGCGAAAAACAATGTTAGGAGGAGACTATAGCCCGCTGATACTAGAGTTACCTGCCTACCATTTGCCGACATCTAAGCGCTTGTATCGCGATACAGCGTTAAGATTGCGCCACTTTATTTGGCGAGCGGGCAAAATTATTCTACCAGCTTGTATTCTGCTGGGTGGTTTAAATGCTTTATCCTTGAGTCATGGTATGGTGCAATACAGCAGTGGTGAACACTCTATTTTAGCCGATGCAGGACGTTTTTTAACGCCAATCTTTTATCCTTTGGGCATTCATACGGATAACTGGCCTGCAACTGTGGGTTTATTAAGTGGAACGTTAGCCAAAGAGGTCGTCATCGGTACCCTCAATACACTCTATACCCAAAGCCCTCAAATATTAGATACCTCTTCTTTTCATTTTTGGCCAAGTATGGCCGAGGCGTGGCACTCAATACCACTCAATATCATGCATTTTGTTGAGACACTGCGCCATCCTTTTGGCGATATGATGAGTAGTGAGCCACTAAGCCGTGACATGTATGGCGCCATGTCCCAACATTTTTTAGGTCAAGCAGGCGCATTTGCTTACTTGTTGTTTATTTTATTATACATTCCTTGTGTATCAACTATGGCGGCTATTCGCCAAGAAACGCATGCTTTTTATATGTGGTTTTCAATTATTTGGTCTTTTTTGTTGGCCTATGCGGTAGCCGTTGGGTTTTTTCAACTTGCCACCTGGACGCTGCATCCGCTAAGCTCAGCGCTTTGGTTATTGGGTTTGGCGTTTATACTGCTATTATTTGTTTTAAGCTTAACTTATCTTTCTCCAAAGAATCATTCCTTATGCTTTGTCAAATCCTGCACTACATCAAGATAAATCAAGGCGCGAGTAATCAACAAATTGCGCGCGAATTCCAGTTAACCTTATCAGCATTACAACCGATGCTTGATATTTGGGTTAAAAAAGGTCAGTTAACCTGTCAGCAAAAATTCAGCTGTCAAAAAGCATGTGTCAGTTGTAACCCAGGCACGCTTGCTTATTACACATATAAATCGCTTTGATAATTTTTTTGCTAATATAAGGCTGTGTCAAAAGCTATTTTAAGCTAAAATTAGGATATTGCGTCAATGATAGGTCGGGGTTATGGCAGAATTTTCGAGTATAACAAATGATTTAGCACATAAAGCTCGTGAGGCAATGTATGAGGATAATCCGTTACAATTACATCAAGATATCCAGCAATTATGGTGGCATTGGGCTGATTTCACCTTGCATATTTTAAGCCCCATCATTGATGTGATTACCCCACCACTCGTTATTTATCCTGAGGTACGTTCAACAAGTCAAGAGCAAGAATTTGTTTATAGAATTAATGATTATGGTAATCGTCTAATGACTTCTAAGGCGGAAGATATGTTTGAGGCGGGTATGTCAATGGCCAAGCTTTATAACACCATCGAAAAAATGATTGCTTTGCTTGTTGAACGCTTAAAATCAGGCGGTGTCGAGGAGGAAGAAGAAGTAAGGGTGGCATTTGATGGGCATTTATTATGTCAACGCAAGGCATTTGAATCCATTATTAATCTAACCCACAATGTCATTGTGATTAACTTTGAACCAGGTGATTGGGGTGAGCTCTATTTACAAAATATCAAGCGTATTGCCGATAGGGGATATGGTTATCCACCATTGGCGCCACGCACCACGCTTTTAGAAAAATATACCCCAAAACTTGGGCGTTAAGCGGTTATGATTTATCGTATAGTGCTTAAGCGGTTTGTCTTGCAAGAAGTCATACAAATCCACAAGACAACTTTTTTAAGTTTTGATATGATGTGTAAATTTTTTGAAGGAAACTTATCCAGTGAATAAAAAAAGACCCGTAAATCTTGATTTAACAACCTTATCTTTTCCTCCTATGGCCATCGCTTCTATCTTACACCGTATTTCAGGTGTGGTTTTGTTTGTATTATTGCCGGTCATTGGCTATTTTTTTTATTTATCACTTGAGAGCGCAGCAAATTTCGCGGTATTACAAAATTATATGCAAAAAATACCGATTAAATTACTTTTAATCGCCTTTATAAGTGCCCTGACCTACCATTTATTAGCAGGCATCCGACACATTTTAATGGATTTAGGTTTAGGTGAGCATTTGCATGCAAGCCGTAACAGTGCGCTTATGACAATAATCGCCTCTGCTATATTATCAATAGGATTAGGAATTTGGTTATGGTAACAAATATCACCAGCTTAACTGGTAATGGTTTAAAAGATTGGCTTATTCAGCGGGTTACGGCAGTATATTTGGCCGTGTATGTTTTTTTCATCATCGCTTACCTGGTTAATCACCCCGGGCTTACCTTTATACAATGGTCCACCTTCTTTGATAGTATGCTGATCAAATCACTCACTATTTTGGCGGCGATTGCGTTTTCACTGCATACCTGGATAGGCATTTGGACGGTGACTACTGATTATATTACGTGTACTGCCGTACGCTTATCGGTGCAGTTAGCTGTTTTAGCCTGGCTTATTGTACAATTTTTATTGTGCTTAATGATTGTATGGGGACATTAATATGGCAATAGCTCGACATCAATTTGATGCAGTCATTATCGGCGCCGGTGGCGCTGGTATGCGCGCAGCATTACAACTATCACACTCAGGATTAAAAGTCGCATTATTATCCAAAGTTTTCCCAACACGCTCACACACAGTATCAGCGCAAGGCGGTATCACTGCAGCTCTAGGTAATGCTGATACCGATGATTGGCGGTGGCATATGTATGATACGGTCAAAGGTGCAGATTACATTGGTGATCAAGATTGTATCGAGTATCTATGTAAAACTGGTCCTGAAGCAGTTTATGAACTTGAGCACATGGGGCTGCCTTTTTCGCGTATGGACAATGGTCGAATTTATCAGCGTCAATTTGGCGGACAATCTAAAAATTTTGGCGGCGAGCAGGCAGCGCGTACATGTGCGGCGGCGGATAGAACCGGTCATGCGTTATTACATACGTTATATCAACAAAATATCAAAGCTCACACACATATTTTTAGTGAATGGTTTGCACTAGATATTGTGAAAGATGCGAAAGGTCGTGTGGCAGGGGTTACGGCTTTATGCATCGAAACAGGCGAAATTGTATTTTACCAAACGCGAGTTTGTATTTTTGCCACAGGTGGTGCGGGTCGTATTTATCAGTCCACCACCAATGCTCATATTAATACAGGTGATGGTTTTGGGATGATTTTACGCGCCGGTTATCCTTTGCAAGACATGGAAATGTGGCAATTTCACCCCACAGGCATCGCTGGTGCAGGCACACTTGTAACGGAAGGATGTCGCGGTGAGGGTGGTTATTTAATTAATAAAGATGGTGAGCGTTTCATGGAGCGCTATGCGCCGCATGTCAAAGATTTAGCATCTCGGGATGTGGTTGCACGTTCCATGGCACTTGAAATGCGCGCCGGCAAAGGCTTTGCACCTGATGGCCTTGATCATGTGAAATTAAAATTAGACCATCTAGGTGCTGATTTAATCAAAACTCGTTTGCCAGGTATTCGTGAGCTTTCTTTAAAATTTGCAGGTGTTGACCCGATTCATGAACCCATTCCGGTGGTACCAACTTGTCATTATAGTATGGGTGGCATCCCTACCAATATTCACGGGCAGGTTATAACGCAACAACATGGTCAAGATGAGATTATTGAAGGCCTGTATGCTGTGGGCGAATGTGCGTGCGTATCGGTACATGGTGCTAATCGTTTAGGCGGTAATTCTTTGCTTGATTTGGTCGTATTTGGGCGCGCCGCGGGCTTACATATCAGCGAATTATGGCAGTCAAATCATCTACCTGATATGCCCTATGTGGCTGATGAAGACATTGATAAGGCATTGGTGCGTTATCAGCGTTGGGAAGATTCGAGCAGTGGTGAGAGCCCAGCGGTGATTCGAGCGGCCATGCAGCGGGTCATGCAAGAAGATTTTGGTGTTTTTCGAACAGGTAAGGTCATGGAAGAAGGTCTTAAACGCTTAGACGACTTACGCGCACAGCTAAAAAACGCCCATCTTAAAGATAAAAGCCAAGTATTTAATACCGAACGCTTAGCCGTTCTTGAGCTTGATAATCTTATGGCAACCGCTTATGTAACGGCACGCTCAGCTCATACCCGTACCGAAAGTCGGGGCGCGCATAGTCGCGAAGATTTTACCAAACGTGATGATGATAATTGGATAAAACACACACTTTGTAAATTAAGTGATACACAAAAAGAGCAAGATATTACCTTTAGAGCAGTCAATATCAAACCACACCATATCGAGCCATTTGAGCCGAAAGAACGTGTTTATTAAGAGGGTATAGTCATTATGGCGCACGAAAAAACCATTCACTTATCGATATACCGTTATAACCCTGATACCGATAACAAACCTTACATGCAAAGTTATAGCATCAATGTATCCACTAAAAATGATGCAATGGTGTTAACCCTTCTTGAGCGAATTAAAGCTGAGCAAGACCCAACACTTACGTATCGCCGTTCTTGTCGTGAGGGTGTATGTGGTTCAGATGGTATGAATATCAACGGCACCAATGGTTTGGCTTGCATCACCTCATTGTCAGAGCTTAAAACCGATAACATCACCATTCGTCCACTACCAGGATTTCCAGTAGTGCGTGATTTGGCTGTTGATTTAACGCAATTTTATCAGCAGTACGAGCGTATCGAGCCTTATTTACAAAACAACGAAGTTGCCCCGGCAAAAGAGCGCCTTCAAACGCCTGAAGAACGTGATAAACTTGATGGCTTATACGAGTGCATTTTATGTGCTTGCTGCACAAGCTCCTGTCCTTCTTTTTGGTGGAATCCGGTAAAGTTTGTCGGGCCTGCAGGGTTATTGCAGGCGAGGCGTTTTCTAGCCGATAGTCGCGATACGGCCACATTAAAGCGCTTAGATAAATTAAAAGATCCCTTTAGCGTGTTTAGATGCCGTACCATTATGAATTGTGCCAATGTGTGTCCTAAGGGTTTGAATCCTACCAAAGCCATTAGTGAAATTCGTCAGCAGATGCTAACTCAAGAAACTTAAAGCTTATACAGCACTTATCTGGTATGCCCTATTGTCGTGACCAATTTTTAAAAATGATTGGCCGATATTAACCTTTGGAGAAAATAAATGAGCAGTCGTAGTCTGCAAGATGAATTGTGTGTTTCGTCATTATCTGGCGGTAACATGGCGTATATCGATTCCTTGTATGAAGATTTTTTAGCCGACCCTTTATCAGTATCAGCTGATTGGCAAGATTTTTTTAAATCATTAGCGCCTGATAATGCGTCTGATCAAACGTTATCACACCGCGCCATTCGCGCCTATTTATTATCGCGACCGACCACAACTGCTGCTCAAAGTTCAACGCCTGATAATAAACAGTATCAGGTAGCTAATCTAATTAATGCCTATCGCGCGCTTGGTCATCATGCTGCCAACCTTGACCCGCTTGATATGGCCAAACGTCTTGCCGTTCCAAGTTTGGATTTAGCTTATCATAAGCTTAGTGAAGCTGATTTTAAAAAACTCTTTTATGCCGGTGGCTATTTTAGTCAAACACAAATGCCACTTAAAGATATATTACAAGCACTCAAAGAAACCTATACCGGCAGTATTGGTATTGAGTACATGCATATTTCCAATAGTGATGAAACCAATTGGTTACAAGAGCGCATGGAAACGACACGCGGACAAACGCATTTTGATGCAGCCAAAAAACAAGCCATCTTAGACGATTTAATAGCTGCTGATGGCCTTGAGCGTTATTTAGGTACGCGTTATGTGGGACAGAAACGTTTTTCCTTAGAAGGCGGAGATGCATTTATTCCCATGATGAAAGAAATCATTCATCAAGGCGGCGCAAAAGGTGTGAAAGAAATTATTATCGGTATGGCGCATCGTGGTCGCTTAAATGTGTTGGTCAATGTATTAGGCAAAGCGCCTGATGACTTATTTCAAGAGTTTGAAGGCAAGGTAAAATCAGAGCGTACCGGCGATGTTAAATATCACATGGGATTTTCCTCAGATTTACGCACCAATGAAGCCGTGGTTCATTTAGCTTTGGCTTTTAATCCATCTCATCTTGAAATCATTGGTCCTGTGGTTGAAGGGTCGGTGCGCGCACGCTTAAAGCGGCGCGATAACTTAACGCATAAAGATAAAGTGGTGCCGGTGGTGGTGCATGGAGATGCGGCTATCGCCGGGCAGGGTGTGGTCATGGAAACATTTAATTTCTCTCAAGCGCGCGGCTATGCCACAGGCGGTACCATTCACATTGTTTTGAATAATCAAATTGGCTTTACCACCAGTAACCCGCTCGATGCGCGCTCCACACTTTATTGCACCGATGTCGCTAAAATGGTGCAGGCACCCGTCATTCATGTTAATGGAAATGATCCAGAAGCGGTGGTATTTGCCACTAAGCTTGCGTTTGATTTTAGAATGAAATTTAAACGCGATGTGGTGCTTGATTTGGTTTGTTATCGTAAACATGGCCACAATGAAGCTGATGAGCCTTCGGTTACTCAACCTTGTATGTATCAAAAAATTAAAGCCATGCAGCCTTTGCGTGCGCTTTATGCCGATGCTTTAATCGCGCAAAATATTATCACCTCAGCCGCAGTACAGACTAAAATGGATGAATATCGTGACCGTTTAGACAAAGGTCAAGCCATTGTTGATATTGTTCATGACCATTATGCCGATAAATATTCAACGGACTGGACACCCTACCTACATACCAAATGGACTGCTAAAGCTGATACCACGCTAAGCAAAGAAACCATCACGGCTTTATCAACCCAATTACACACGCTCCCCGAAGGTTTTACTCTGCATCCTGTGGTGAAAAAATTACTTGATGACCGTCAAAAAATGACCCAGGGTACTCTGCCAATGAATTGGGGTTATGCTGAAACCATGGCTTATGCCAGTTTGGTTTATGAAGGTCATCAGGTGCGCCTGTCGGGTCAAGACTCAGGACGGGGGACATTTGCGCATCGTCATGCGGTATTACATGATGTTGAAACAGGCGATATTCATGTGCCACTTAGCACCATTGTCAAGGATAAAAAAGATACATTTGTGGTGATTGATTCGGTCTTATCTGAAGAAGCAGTATTAGCATTTGAGTATGGTTATAGTGCTTCAGCACCCGAATCTTTGGTGTTATGGGAAGCGCAATTTGGTGATTTTGCCAACGGTGCACAAGTGGTAATAGACCAATTCATTAGCTCAGGTGAGCAAAAATGGGGTCGTCTTTGTGGGTTGGTCATGCTATTGCCCCATGGCTATGAAGGGCAGGGTCCTGAGCATTCTTCCGCCCGTCTTGAGCGCTACATGCAACTTTGTGCGCAGCATAATATACAAGTTTGCACACCAACCACACCGGCGCAAATGTTTCATTTATTACGTCGACAAATCATAAGAGCATTTCGCAAGCCTTTGATTGTGATGACACCTAAAAGCTTATTGCGCCATAAGCTTGCTGTTTCACCGCTAGAAGATTTGACGCACGGGCGCTTTTATTCGGTGATTCCTGAAATAGATGAGTTACAAACTCAAGAAGTGACTCAAGTGATTCTATGTTGTGGCAAGGTTTATTACGATTTATTACAAAAACGTCGTGAAGATCAATTAGGTAATGTGGCCATTATACGTATCGAGCAGCTTTATCCGTTTCCAAAAAAAGCGCTCATAGATGAATTAGCCAAATATCCTAATGCATGTGATATTGTTTGGTGTCAGGAAGAGCCCAAAAACCAAGGTGTATGGTTTTCATCGCAACATAACATGCTTGATTGTTTACAAGATACCCAAACATTGCGTTACGCCGGCCGTGATTCTGCTGCCTCTCCTGCAGTTGGTAGCCCCATATTGCATGCCAAGCAGCAATCAGCTTTGGTCGATGAAGCTCTAAGTCCCAAAACTCATTAATACAAGGATTACCCATGTCTATAGAAGTAAAAGTACCGGTATTGCCTGAATCAGTTGCAGATGCGATTATTGCCACATGGCATAAAAAAGCCGGCGATAGCGTAAAACGTGATGAAAACATCGTTGATTTAGAAACTGACAAAGTGGTACTGGAGGTACCCGCCCCTGCTGATGGTATTTTAGGTGATATTAAATTTAACGAAGGCGACACAGTTGAATCAGGTCAGCTGCTCGCTTTAATTAACGAAAGTCATGATACTGATAAAGCGGCTCGCCCCGCGCACACGCCATCACCCGCGTCTGATGAAAAAACAACTTCAGCTGTTGATGAGAAAACAGCAAGCCCGGCAGTAAGGCGCTTATTATCTGAGCATGATCTCGCTTTAAGTGATATCCCAGCTTCAGGCAAACATAATCGTTTAACCAAAGAAGATGTGCTTGGTTTTATTGAGAACAAGCGTCAAGCTTCTTCTACCACCTCCTCAGCTGAAAATGCTTCTACGTCTGTCTCGACTACTTCGGTAAACATGCATGCACGCGAAGAAAAACGTGTGCCGATGACAAGGCTGCGCGCCAAAATTGCCGAGCGTTTGGTACAAGCGCAACACAATGCCGCGATGCTTACAACTTTCAACGAAGTTAATTTAAAAGCGGTGATGGATTTACGTGCCGAATACAAAACGCTTTTTGAGAAAAAACATGAGGTAAAATTAGGCTTTATGTCATTTTTCACCAAAGCAGTGGTGGAGGCATTAAAGCGTTTTCCGGCAGTAAATGCTTCAATTGATGGACAAGATATTGTCTACCACAATTACTTTGATATAGGGGTCGCCGTGTCCACTGAGCGTGGCTTGGTCGTGCCTGTGGTGCGTGATGCGGATAAATTAAGCATGGCTGACATTGAAAAAACCATTGCTGATTCAGCGGCTCGGGCCAGACAAGGCAAGTTAGGCCTAGACGAAATGCAAGGTGGTACCTTTACCATTACCAATGGTGGCGTATTTGGTTCATTATTAGCAACGCCTATCATCAATCCTCCCCAAACCGGTATTTTAGGCATGCATAAAATCGAAGACCGACCAGTGGTTGAGCAGGGTCAGATTGTCATAAGACCGATGATGTACCTGGCACTTTCTTATGACCATCGGTTAATCGATGGCAAAGAATCAGTACAATTTTTAGTAAGTGTCAAAGAATTGCTGGAAAATCCTGCACGTCTACTTTTAGAGATTTAATAATTAATACGGTTTAACTGTTTTTAAGGTGACTTAATGAATTTACATGAATATCAAGCAAAGCAACTATTTGCCAGCTACAACCTACCTGTTCCTGCCGGCCAAGTCGCTTATAATGTGGAAGATGCCCTGCAAGTGGCATCGCTTCTATCTACTTCACGTTTTGTCGTCAAAGCTCAAGTGCATGCCGGTGGTCGCGGTAAAGCTGGCGGCGTGAAATTGGTCGACTCAAAAGAAGAGGTGGCCGCCACTGTAAAAGCTATGCTAGGTACTCGCTTGGTGACCTATCAAACAGATGCTAAAGGCCAACCAGTTCATGCGGTTTTAATTGAAGAAACGTGTGACATCGACCGTGAATTGTATTTAAGTTTGGTGGTGGATAGAGCCACACAACGCGTGGTTATCATGGCCTCCACCGAAGGCGGTATGGATATTGAGCAAGTTGCTGAAACAACGCCTGAGAAGATTTTCAAAGTTGCTATTGATCCATTGGTGGGGGTCATGCCATTTCAATGTCGTGAAGTGGCGTTTAAATTAGACTTAAACACGCCTGCACAAATCAAGTCATTCACGCATTTAATGACTGGCTTGGGCAAATTGTTTGTTGAGTGTGATTTAAGTCTGCTTGAAATTAATCCATTGGTGGTGACCAAAGCAGGTGAGCTTGTTTGTCTAGATGGCAAAATTAATATAGATGGCAATGCGTTATATCGCCAACCAAAATTAAAAAACATGCGTGATACCACCCAAGAAGATGAGCGTGAAAATCGTGCCACAGACTGGGAGCTTAACTACATCCCATTAGAAGGTGAGATTGGGTGTATGGTCAATGGCGCAGGACTTGCAATGGCAACCATGGATGTTATCAAATTACACGGTGGCGAGCCGGCTAACTTTCTTGATGTAGGTGGTGGGGCGACCAAAGAGCGTGTGAGTGAAGCATTTAAAATTATCTTATCGGATAAAAATGTCAAAGGCATTTTAGTTAATATTTTCGGTGGTATTGTGCGCTGTGATTTAATCGCCGAAGGAATTATTGCCGCAGTGGAAGAGGTGGCTGTTAAAGTGCCGGTTGTGGTAAGGCTTGAGGGTAATAACGCTCAACTTGGTGCTGATAAGCTTAATCAAAGCGAGTTAAATGTGATTGCGGCAGATAGTTTAACTGATGCGGCTAAAAAAATAGTTGCAGCGGTTGCTTGATTTAAACCTGTACAGGTGAAATTTAATCAAACGATTTTAAGGCGAAAAAATGAGTGTATTAGTTAACAAACAAACCAAAGTCTTGTGTCAGGGATTTACCGGCAAGCAGGGTACTTTTCATTGTGAACAAGCCATTGCGTATGGCACCCAAATGGTCGGTGGTGTTACGCCTGGCAAGGGTGGGCAAACGCATCTTAATTTGCCAGTATTTAATACAGTGCGTGAAGCTGTGTTAGAAACAAAGGCCACCGCCAGTGTTATTTATGTACCAGCCGCTTTTTGTAAAGATTCAATTTTAGAAGCGGCTGAAGCAGGTATTGAGCTTATTGTGTGTATTACTGAAGGCGTGCCAGTGTTAGACATGCTTGAAGTCAAAGAGTATTTAAAACATAACACCCAGGCTCGCTTAATTGGCCCCAATTGTCCGGGTATTATCACGCCTGGTGAATGTAAAATAGGCATTATGCCAGGCGCGATTCACTTGCCGGGTAAAGTCGGTATCGTGTCACGTTCAGGCACGCTCACCTATGAAGCAGTCAAACAAACTACCGACAAACAATTTGGTCAAAGTACTTGTATTGGTATTGGTGGTGACCCGATTCCTGGCATGAGTTTTATCGACGTTTTAGCGCTTTTCGAACAAGACCCACAAACCGAAGCCATCATTATGGTTGGTGAGATTGGTGGCTCGGCTGAAGAAGAAGCAGCAGCGTATATTAAATCCCATGTAAGCAAACCGGTAGTTTCCTATATTGCTGGAGTTACCGCACCGGCTGGTAAACGCATGGGTCATGCTGGCGCAATTATTTCAGGTGGCAAAGGCACAGCTGCAGAAAAATTTGCCGCCCTTGAATCAGCTGGGGTTACAACGGTTAAATCACCAGCAGATTTAGGCGAGGCACTCGCCCAGGTGACTGGCTGGTAATTTATAAATGCGCTTTTAAAAGCGCATTTATTTAAGTTAAATTCTTATGATTCAAAAACCACCTAATTTTGCCAATCTGCGCCGCCAATATGGTCATCTAACGCTTGAAGAGCAAGATATGCCCCAAGCGCCATTGCCTTTATTACAACAATGGCTTGATGAAGCATGTGCAAGCGAAACCGAAGACCCTACGGCCATGGTGCTCTCAACGGTCGATGAGCAGCATCATCCTGATTCACGGGTGGTGTTATTAAAAGGTTTGGATGACAAGGGTTTGATTTTTTATACTCACTATCAAAGTTGCAAAGGACGGCAATTAGCGCATTGTGACTTTGCTGCGGCTAACTTTTACTGGCCGGTTTTAGCCAGGCAAATACGTATTCGGGGCAGGGTGAGTAAGCTTGCAAGCCACGTATCGGATGCTTATTTTAAAAGCCGACCTAAAGCCAGTCAAATCAGTGCAATAGCCTCAGAGCAAAGCAAGCCGCTTGCTTCACGTACGGTATTGGAAAAACGTATTGCACAGCTTACCCAGACATCTGAGCATACGCGGCCAACCAATTGGGGTGGGTATCAGTTAAGCATTAGCGAAATTGAATTCTGGCAGGGGCGAGATGATCGCGCCCATGACCGTATACACTACACCCAACAGCAACGCATCTGGCATCATCAACGTTTATTTCCCTAAAGTTTTTTTATAACTTGCCGATAAGTAGGTATTGTCAAGAAAGGGTTCATGCCTTTTAAGCCTCTAACACACCTGTCTGACAACCTTATAAACATTTAACCGCTAGAGCAACGAAATTCCTGATATGAGTGGATGCTTTACAAACTGCCTCTACCCGAAAGGAGTACTGCATGAACGATACAACCGCTTTACTGCCGCATATGAAGTTAAAACTTAATATCGACCATCCAAGTCTTGAAGAAAGTTATGTGTTTGGTTATGAATGTGCGCAAGCATCCATGCCTGAAGAGGAAAATCCTTTTGCCAGTCAAAGTGCTGAGCATCGTGCTTGGACAGATGGCTGGTGGGATGGCTTTTATGAAGTAGAGCCTTTATTTGCCTTATCTCAACTTAAAAGCCCCGAACCGCAATATACTACCAACGCGTCGCTGTTCCACACCATGGATGGTTTTATCAAAGCGCATCCTAAATTTGTTGAACGCATGCTAAAAATTGCCAGCGGTGTTGCGGCAACGGCCATTGTCGGTTATCAATTGATTGACTATGTGGCTTAAGCATAAACTAAATAAAGCCTAAACTATTTGGGCTTTATTTAAATAGCTTTAAAACCATGCTGCGCATGCGCGCTAATTCTTCACAATTAAATTCTTTATAATGTGTGCTGCCAATATTAAGACACACAATCACCTGTTCACCCAGGCCTTTGAGTAAATCAACACCCGTTAAATGTAAAATATCAATATCATCAGCAATATCACGCGCCCAGTTATCAAAATATTGACGATCACTAAAAACCGGTAAAAACGCTTTATCGCCATCAATTAAATAAAGCACTTCAGGGTCGTTAAGATTGGCACGTTTATCCACCGGAATTAAAAAATTAGCTTTGATAAATTCAAGGTAAGCTTTGTTTGCTTCAGCAGTGCTTCCGGCAAGCTTTAAAGCTTGTATCACGGCTTTATCAAGTTGTGTCATAGGTCAATCCTTATCTCATAATGGTATAAAATTAAATTGCGATGCATTCAATCATGCTGCTTTTTTATAGACAATTTTGGCAACTGTCAAATTCACCAAAACATGCTGGACCTGAGTATGATTCAAATCAAAATAAAATTAAAATTGTACAACAAAAAAACAAGTTGGCTAACTTGACAGGTAATCAAAATTGTTCATAAAATGGCACCTTATTTATTTTAAGAGCAACCTCATGCCAGACACAAGATCCTATGAATATTATAAAAATGAATTCAATAAATTACTTCAAAAGTTAGGATATCGCCCAGTTAATACGTTTTTCAGAAAGGATAATTATGCAAAAGCTCAAATACATTTAACTAACGTTGAGCAGGGATATCGGCAATTAAAACAAAACCTATTAAAACTTTATGAAAATAGAGAGATAAAGCAGCAAATAGAGGACTTTCCACTTGATGACATAGAAAGTTTTTTACAGTGCGCGAAGAAGGCACTCGATAATGATGGATTGGCAAAATCAAACCAATTAAAAATACGTTGTAGAGATAACATTAAACAATTAGAACAAGACAAAAATGAGTTTGCTCTAAAGGTTTATCATATATTAATAAGACAGCCCATTGACTTATCACCTGCGCCGAATTCTATTTGCTCGCCACCATTGCCTGCTAGTAATATTGAGGACGAACAAGCAAAAATTAACCGAATAATAGAGCGTATCAACAACATTGCAGATTCTGAAGTAGCCATACGTTTAATTAACCACTACCAACAAGATGAAAACACATGGCAAGCATATCTTGTGTTTCATAATTTACAATTTGTTTTAGAGCATTTAAAGCAAGATTCTAGTATACAACACAAGTCGTTTGAACGGGCGCTGAATGACCTAAAAAACGCCATGTACCAACTTAACCAAGAAGAATTTACCTCACTAATTAATAACAATATCATCGAGCAACATAAAAAATACTTCGCGCAACATGCTCAAGCTGAAAAAACTGCAGATAGAATAGATGCGGTAGCTAACGCTGCTTTTTACATCGGGCTAGGTCTTGTTTTAATCAGTCTTCTAGCGTTTATATCCTGTATACTTTTGACCGCCATAGCTATTTTCCTTTCAACTGTACCGTTATTAGCAATGAGTGTATTAATAAGTGCAGCTGTATTTTTAAATGCAGCTGCCGGTAGTTCGTTAGGTTTTTTGATGTATGATGTTTTTTTTGCCATAGCTTGCATCGTTTATGAACAAGACGACGCGGGCAATTTAACCTGTTGGCCTTATCAATCGGATGACATTGATAATATGTATTTAATTACCAATAATTCAGGTCGTGTTTTGTCTGTTGAAACGTT
>CETR01119884.1_pt1 | contig 14539 bp, 12 predicted proteins | sample 531281 | NCBI WGS metagenome assembly CETR01 (sample SAMEA2622568, study PRJEB7988) | marine metagenome | biome: marine biome (ENVO:00000447); feature: mesopelagic zone (ENVO:00000213); material: "saline water (ENVO:00002010), including plankton (ENVO:xxxxxxxx)" | depth 696 m
AATGGGCATTGCTGCCTTGGTCACCGTAATCCGGCCCGAACGCACAAATTGCATAATACCATAAGGTAAAAGTGCATCATGCATTTCGTCGATTTCGTGCCTACGACCTGTTTTGGCCAAGGCAAAAAACTCACGGTTCACGGTAACTATCTGTGCATTGTGTTCTTTTATAATGTTTTGAATCTGACGCTCATCGAACAACAAATGCGAGGCAATCTTGAACAAAGCGGATTCTTGATAAATGGTTTCATCATCGGTATGATAATATGCCTTGATGACCTCTATCTGTTTCTCGATTTGACCAACGATTTTTCGCGTCCAATCCTCCGTGGTAAAGACCACTATTGTAAATTTAGAGACGCCTTCAATCTCTGACTTTGAAACATTTAGACTTTCTATGTTGATATGTCGCTTTAAGAATATCCCCGATATCCTATTGAGCAATCCCACATGATTTTCGGAATACACCGAGATGGTATACCATTGTTTTTCCATGTTCGCTTTTATTTTTTTACTGCAACTATAAGTCCTGTGGACCAGTTCATTTTTGTAATTGTTATGTCTTTTCTTGCATCAAGCACCCTGACCAATTCTTTGGCTTTTTCTTCATGGCCTTCAGGCCAATTGGGCTGTTTTTGCATATCATCGATTACATAATATCCACCCTTGTTCAATAACGCCAATGCAGTGTCCAAATGACTATATTTTCCTGGCCATGCATCTGCGAAAATCAAATCAAAAGAATTTCCGTTGTATTTATCCAGCCAATCGCCTCCTTCTGCACATACCAACTTCAATCTATCCTCGCCATCAAAAAACAGTTTGGCGACTTCAACAAGTTCAGGGTCGTTATCTATGCTTATAATTCTTGAATCTTTATCCATCCCTTGTACCATCCATGCCAAGGACAAGCCGATTCCCGTACCCAGCTCCAAAAAATTTCCGGCAGGCTTTGATGCCACCAATGTTTTGAGCAAAGTACCGATATAGATATCAGAGGGCATGGTAAAGCCCATTTCCTTTGACTTGTTGAGCAGACTATCGTACTGCTCAGGTTTTTCCAGGATGACGGATTGATTCATTTATTTTAATCTGATGTCTGAAACGGATGCTCCTGATGGAATCATAGGGAAAACATTATCCTCTTTTTCCACTTTCACTTCCAAAAAGTAAGGGTCTTTGGATGCCATCATTTCTTCTACCGCCTCCTGAAGATCACCTCTTTCGGTCACTCTTCTTGATTTGATATGGTATCCTTCCGCGATTTTCACAAAATCTGGGTTGGTCATTACCGTAGAAGCATAGCGTCTATCAAAGAACAGTTCTTGCCATTGACGAACCATACCTAAGTGGTCGTTGTTCAGTACCACTATTTTTACCGGCACATTGTGCTGGAAAATAACACCTAGCTCCTGAATGGTCATTTGATACCCTCCATCGCCGATAATAGCGACCACTTCGCGGTCCATAGCGCCCATTTTGGCACCGATGGCTGCTGGAAGCCCAAATCCCATGGTTCCCAAACCTCCTGAAGTGATATTGCTCTTCGATTGCTTGAACTTGGCATAGCGACAGGCAATCATTTGGTGTTGTCCCACATCGGAAACAATCACAGCTTTTTGATCGGAAGCTACATTGATTTGCTCAATCACCTCGCCCATGGTCAATCCTTCTTTGGTTGGATAAATATCCTTATTGATTAAGGTATCGTATTCGATTTGATACATTTTGTCAAACTCAGCCCTCCATTCCTTGTGCTCCTTCTTATCAAGCATTGGCAGTATTTGACCCAATGTTTCCTTGGCATTCCCCAAGACAGCAACATCCACTTTTACGTTTTTGTTGACCTCAGCAGGGTCAATTTCAAAATGAATAATCTTGGCTTGTTTTGCGTAAGTGTTCAAATCCCCCGTTACACGATCATCGAAACGCATTCCAATGGCAATGAGCACATCGCACTCGTTCGTCAACATGTTGGGACCATAATTTCCGTGCATACCCACCATACCCACGTTCAGCGGATGGTCGGTATCCATGGCGGAAAGACCAAGAATTGTCCATGCCGCAGGAATTCCCGCTTTTTCTACCAGGGCTTTGAGCTCGGCCTCGGCCTCCCCCAAAATCACACCCTGACCAAAAACAATAAAAGGTTTTTTAGCACTGTTGATGAGTTCCGCCGCTTTTTCTATACTGCTTGATTTCGGCTTTGGAACGGGTTTATAACTCCGTACAGCCGTACATTTTTCATACACAAAGTCAAGCTCATCAAACTGGGCGTTTTTTGTAATATCCACCAATACAGGTCCTGGCCTTCCTGATTTGGCAATATAAAATGCCTTTGCCATGATTTCAGGAATCTCCTCCACTTTAGTAATCTGGTAGTTCCACTTGGTTACGGGTGTGGAAATCCCTACGATATCCGTTTCTTGGAATGCATCAGAACCTAAAAGGCTTCTGGTTACCTGCCCTGTGATACAAACCATGGGAGTGGAGTCTATCTGGGCATCTGCAATCCCCGTTACCAAGTTGGTGGCTCCTGGCCCAGAAGTTGCCATGGCAACCCCTACCCTTCCAGTAACCCTGGCGTAGCCTTGAGCGGCATGCGTAGCTCCTTGCTCATGACGTGTCAGAATATGAGTCAACTTGTCTTGGAACTTATATAATTCGTCATACACGGGCATAATGGCTCCTCCTGGATAACCGTAAATCAGGTCCACTCCTTCTGCGAGCAAACAATGAATAATCGCCTCTGCACCAGTAATCCTGATGGCTTTTTGACTTTTACTATCTTTTTTTTGTGCTTTTAATGTCTCCATAAGCCGGTATTTAGGGAGATACCCCTATCATAATTGTTAAAACAAATCGGTAACACAGCCTTTCGCTGCCGACGATACCGTTTTGGCATATTTGTACAAGCTTCCTGATTTTATTTTCAATTCAGGTTGCTTCCATTCTTTTCTTCTCTGTTCGAACTCTTCGTCCGTAATATTAATGTTGATGGTGTTCTTGACGGCATCAATGGTAATTTCATCACCATCTTTCACCAAGGCTATTCCACCCCCTACTTGAGCTTCGGGGGAAACATGGCCCACAACAAATCCGTGTGAACCACCGGAGAACCTACCATCTGTAATCAGGGCAACATCCTTTCCGAGGCCTGCACCCATAATGGCAGAAGTGGGTTTCAACATTTCGGGCATTCCTGGCGCTCCTTTTGGGCCTTCGTAACGAATGACCACCACGTCGCCCTTTTGGACCTTGCCTGTGTGAATTCCTTCATTAACAGCCGCTTCACTATCAAAAACACGGGCTGTTCCTGTAAATTCAAGTCCTTCCTTTCCTGTGATTTTTGCCACAGCACCTTCGGAGGCTAGGTTTCCGTATAATATACGAATATGACCTGTATCTTTAATAGGCTGCTCCTTTTTTCTGATGATATCCTGACCTTCGACCAAATCCGGGGCATCCAACAAGTTTTCGGCCAAGGTTTTTCCTGTAACGGTCATGCAATCACCATGAAGCATGCCTTCCTTCAGCATATATTTCAATACCGCAGGAACTCCTCCTACTTTATGCAAGTCTTCCATCAGATACTTTCCACTTGGCTTTAAATCAGCCAATAATGGCGTCGACTCACTAATTCTTGTAATATCTTCCAATGTAAAATCTACCTCAGCGGCGTGTGCTATGGCCATAAAGTGAAGTACTGCATTGGTCGACCCACCGAGTACGGTCACCAACCTAAATGCATTTTCCAAGGCCTTTTTGGTCACAATGTCCCTTGGTTTGATGTCTTCTTTCAGCAAATGGTACAATGCGGCACCCGACGCTTCGCAATCTGCTTGTTTTTTATCATTTACAGCCGGAATGGAAGAGTTGAAAGGCATGGACATTCCCATAGCTTCTATGGCAGAGGCCATTGTGTTGGCGGTATACATACCTCCACAGGCTCCCGCTCCAGGGCAGGCTTTGTGAATTACTTCTTTATATTCTTTCTCATCAATAGCTCCGGCCACTTTTTGTCCGTAAGCCTCAAATGCTGAAATGATATCGAGTTTTTTGTTGTTGTGGCATCCTGGCGCAATGGTTCCGCCATATACCAAAATGGATGGACGGTTCAATCGCAACTGAGCCATTAAGGCACCCGGCATATTCTTATCGCATCCCACCACGGTTACCAAACCATCGTAACTCATAGCATGAATCACTGTTTCTATGGAATCCGCGATAATATCCCTTGATGGCAGCGAGTAGCGCATTCCTGGGGTTCCGTTGGAAATTCCATCACTTACCCCGATTGTGTTGAAGATAAGCCCTACCAGATTGGAGGACTCCACTCCTTTCTTTACATCGAGAGCCAAATCATTAAGGTGCATATTGCAGGGATTGCCCTCGTACCCCGTGCTTGCTATTCCGATTAAAGGTTTTTGTAGATCTTCGTCTGTTAGCCCAATTGCATGCAACATGGCCTGAGCGGCTGGCAACGTTGGGTCTTGGGTTACTTTCTTACTAAACTTGTTCAATTCCATTATCAAATTTCATTCAAATACAGTATTCTTCTGAATATATACCGTAATTCAAAGATATATGTTTAAAAAGCCCTAGATTTTTAACAGTTGTTCGCTGTTTAAATCCACTGGAAACATAATAAACACAACTTACTGTATTTCAGTTTTTTATATTGATTAAAATTCCAATATTCAATTAATTTTATTACAATAAAAAAGGCCTGTATCTTGCGGGATACAGGCCTTTTTAAGTCAATAGAAAGTCTGTATCACTCCATTTCTGGAATAATCGCGACCTCGACAATGACTTGTTTATTTACTTTCATAGTTCAATGGTACAAAAAAATGTGATGAATTCAGCGTTGAAGCAAAAAGATATTTTTTAGACCAGTTTAAACACGAGCTCATCACCATATTTTTTCTGTGCAAGCACAGCGATGGATTCCTCACTCAATTGAAGTATTCGGGGATAACCCCCAGTGGTTTGGCCATCCTTCATTAAAATGATCATACGGCCTGCGGGGGTCAATTGTATGGTGCCTGGAAGAGTTCCGGATGTCAACATGGAATGTGAATGTCCAGCAATCAATTCACTAATCTGATAGGCCATTCGGTTATTCTCCTTCGAAACACTATAGGGTTTTGCAAAGATTTCCATCAGCTGACTATCTGACAATAAGGAAAACTCGGGCCCCTTGTATACCTTTAAACTGGTATTTTCAAAATGTTCATCAATCTTTACTTCCGAAATTTTGGGTTCATAATCCGATGTTTCTTCATACGGCACCTCATCGCCATCTTTAAGTCGGGGGGATTGGGTTACGGGATAAAACTGTGAACGACTATCGAGTACCTTTTTTGACTGAAAACCACCCTTGATGGCCAAGTACCCCCTAAAGCCTTTTTCCAAACGGCCATAAGATAGGATATCCCCCTTGCCAATTTTGATTACGGTATAGTTATCAATAGGCTCATTGTTCAGCGTTGCCACAATATGGGCTCCCGACAGACTAATATACGTATCGGTATAAAACTGTAGTGTTGGCCCTGTCATGGTTATTTCAAGAACAGCATCGTTCTCATCATTTTCCAATAAAAGATTGGCTTTTTTTACCGATTCCACATCCATGGCGCCAGCGATGGGCACACCAATATCCCGATGTCCAAACCGTCCAAGGTCTTGGATACTTAAATAGAGACCGGCTTTCAATACCTTAAGCATTCAGCACAACTTTTTCGGGTTCGTAAATACCTACTTCACCTTCAATCTTATGAAGTTTATATTCGGCTTTGGAAATGCTCTCGAACTGTATTTTGTCCCCTACTTTCACAAAGCAAGGGTTTTCTTTACTTGGGTTGAACAAATCAACCGGACAATTGCCAATAATGTTCCACCCTCCTGGAGAATCCTGCGGATAAATACCAGTTTGCTTGCTGGCCAAGCCCACTGAACCTTTTTGAACCTTTAATCGCGGCTCGGCTCTACGGGGAATCTCCAATGATGATGGAAGTCCACCCAAATACATAAAGCCTGGCAAGAAACCAATACCGTACACCACATATTGATGGGATGTGTGTTGCTTGATAAGTTCTTCAACCGACAAACCCAATGTTTTGGAAGCTTCTTCGATATCCATACCAAATTCGAGATCGTAGCATACGGGCAATGTCCATAGGTGTTGGACACGCTCCTTTTTTGATTTGGCCTGCTTTTCCTGACATTCCAAAATCATGTTCTTGGTCTCTTCAAAATCGATATGATCTTGATTGTAGACCATGGTAAGGGAATTATAGGCAACCGACATTTCCCAACCAGGAATCTTCAGTGCTTTAAAAGCATCCATAAAATCAAGGATATCCGCCAAAATGGATTCACTTACCTTCTCAGGCCATTCTACTAAAACAGCTCGTTCTCCGAAAGGCTTGATGCTAATGGGGTAACTTTTCACTTTGCTAATTGCACCTGATTTTGGGGTAATGCTCTAGAAAGATACGTTAATATTTTTAATGCAGAAACCGTATCGCCATGAATACAAAGTGTATCGGCTTGAATGTTGATCTTATTACCATCAATAGTCATAACCTCACCTTTTTTAATGATGGGCAATATGTGTTTTGAAACCGCTACGGGTTCTTCAATCAAGGCGTTTTCCTCCTTTCTGGAAACAAGGGATAGGTCAGCATTGTAATTTCGGTCCGCAAAGGCCTCAAACCAAATTCTAAATCCGCGCTCTTTTGCCATTCTTGCGATTACGGAACCAAAAGGAACATAGAGCATGGCCTTCTCCTTATATTCTTCAATGGCATCCAAATAGACCTTTGCCAACTTTTCGTCCTTTGCCGTTTGATTGTACAGCGCTCCATGCGCTTTAATATGGTGCAATGGAATGTCTTCCCGTTCTAGGATCGCATCAAAATCCGATAATTGCTGTTTAATACTTTGTATTAAATCTTGGTGGGAAATGTCCATCACTTCACGGCCAAAATTGGCTTTATCAGGGTATGAAGGATGAGACCCCACCTTTATATTGTGTTGCTTAGCGAGTGATGCTATCTTCATCATGGTTTTCTTATCACCGGCATGGCCGCCACATGCAATATTGCAAGAGCTTATAAATGGGAAAATATCGGCTTCATTGCCAACTCCCTCACCAACATCACAATTAATATCTATTTCAAACTGATTCATCATAACAATCCAATTACCTTAAAAATACTTTTTGCACCAAGAAATATGGCAAAAGCCACAATAGCGATTCCAAACACATTCTGAACCACGGAGTTTTTGTTATCGCCCATTACCGATTTCTTGTTCACCACCCACAGCAGCAACAAGGCCATCACAGGAAGCAATATACCGTTGGCCATTTGTGCAAACTGTATCACTTGAATCGGTTTAATATCAAAAGAGAGAAACACTACGCCGCACAAAAGCACCATGGTCCAGATCATTTTAAATTTTTTGTTCTGCATGCCCCCTTCCCAACCAAAACAACTGCTGGCCACGTAAGCTGCAGCCAAAGGTGCCGTGATGGCGGATGTGATTCCTGCTGCCAAAAGTCCTATTGCCATAAACAGGAACGCCAATTTACCAAATAAAGGCTCCAATGCCTTAGCCATGTCAAACGCATTATTGATTTCCGAAATAGGTGCGGCAGAAGCGGTAATCAATATCGCCATGGAGACCAATCCTCCCAATCCAATGGAGATCATGGTGTCCCAATTCACTGCTTTTAAATCCCTTTTGGAGTTCCATTTTTCCTTGACCAAGGATGCGTGTAAAAACAGATTGTATGGGACTACTGTGGTTCCTACCAAGGCGATTACCGTCAACAGTCCATTTTCGGGCAACTTCGGAATAAACATTCCTTTCAATATCTCAACAATTGATGGTTGGGTAATAATGGCGCAAATCACAAAACTAACCCCCATAATACCAACGAGACCAACGAAAATCTTCTCTAAAATCTTGTAGCTACTGAACCATAATAAGAGAAATATGATGCCTCCGATGATTGTGGGCAAAATAGGCCTTAATTGGGAGTGGGCCAATAATTGCTCGAGACCCAAGGTTGCTCCTCCGATATTTCCTGCTTCGTAGGCTGCATTGCCCACCAAAATAGCTCCCAAAACTATGGCTATTACGACGTTTCTGACCCATGCGGTTTTAAGTTCGGTTCGAACCACATCCAAAAGCCCAGCTTGGGTCACAAGGCCAATTCTCCCCGCCATGCCCTGTAGCACTATAGTTGCGATAATGGAGACCAACAAGGCCCAGATTAAAGTATAGCCGAATCGTGCCCCTGCCAAGGTACACATGGTAATGGTCCCAGGTCCTACAAAGGCTGCCGCAATTAATACCCCAGGTCCTATCTTTTTGAACATCGGTTCGTTGGTTTTTGATGGAATTAAATTAATAGGATAAATGGACAAAACATGCGTTTCATCCGAAAAAGTGAATTTCGTCTAAAAGTGGGATGCTGTACGTCGAATTTTTATACTATTTCAAAAATCTCAAAGTTATAATAGTCCCAAATCATACTTAGACCTTAAACCTAACAAAACTTATGATATGTAAGGATTGCGGCAAAGACATTAACCCCCAACAGATTAAGGATTCGAAAGAATCTTTAGGTGTAGCGCTTTGCGAACGACATACACGCCTCATCAAAAAAGTGATACTGGACAACAACACTCCGATTGAAGCCATCCATTTATTTTATGCATTAAAAGAAGCTGGTGTTCATCCCATGCTGGAATGGTGGGATGGAAAAAAATCCGTTGATATTGCCATTTCCCGTGTCAAACTCAATATCGAGATTGACAAGAACGATAACATGATTACCCACGAACAAGCTATAAATGACTTGGAAGAGGCCATGCATTCCTTTAAAAATGGCTTTACCACCATCAGGATTCCACATTTGGCCATTAAATATTACTTGGATGAAACCGTGGAAAATGTATTGGGTATCATTTCTGGTTTAAAAGCGAACATCAAGGCAATTTAGTTACAGAACTGAACACTGCTCTTCATTTTGGTCTCTTTATATTCCAAAATATTGATGACGACAGGTTTTTGACCGATATTCTCCAAATCGTTGACATAGTTTTTGCCCCGATTTTCAAAATATTCGGTATCACCTTGATTCAACTTGACCATATCGATTTTACCGTTCCCGTATCGAGTTATCAATAAGCCTCCAGTTGTGCAGACCCAAGCATAATTGGTATTGTGCTTTCTGAAATTGAGTCGTTCTCCTGGAAGAAGATGAAGGTCCCAGAGTTTGACACTCTCATCTTCAAAAACCAATCTATTGCTCAACGATTCCTTAATGTTTTGATGTAGCAACTCATCAATTTTCTCCTGCTCCCAAGGGTCAAAATGGCCTGTTGGGTTCAACTCCACAAATTGCATGTTCTCTAGTTTTCTGTAAATCCCGCAAATTTAAGTCGCAAAATTCTATATTACAGCGGGTTACGAAACATTTAACGAATTCCTTGTGAATCCTACCACTTAAGACTGCTTAATTGCTAAATTGTTCAATAAAAGCGTGTTAAACTACTTTAAATCCTATTTAGCCCAACCAACCCTCGCAATCCAAACTACGGTACTGGATAGCTTCGGAAATATGATTTTCCACCACCGCTTCGGATTGTTCCAAATCGGCAATGGTCCGTGACACCTTTAAGATACGGTCATAGGCACGTGCCGAAAGATTCAAAACGCTGCATTGCTTCATTAGCATTTTCTTTGGGAAGAATAAACCTTTCGAAACCTTCTTCCTGTGCTTTTATGGCAATAAGCAAAGCTCCTTTAATGGGCTGTAGGCTGCCATCAAGGAAAGCTCTCCCATAATCAAATATTTTTCGATATTATCTGAACGAATCTGGTAAGATGCAGTCAATATCACTATGGCCAAGGTTAGGTCGTAGGCAGACCCTTCCTTTCTCAAATCGGCAGGTGCCATGTTGATCGTTATTTTCTTCCCTGGAATTCGATATCCGTTGTTCTGTAGTGCAGCGGCAATGCGATAGTTGCTTTCTTTGATGGCATTATCGGGCGAACCCACCAAATGATAGCCTATTCCTTTATCTACGTTGACTTCAACAACAATAGTGGTGGCTTCAATACCAAAAACAGCACTTCCGTAAACTTTTATGAGCATAAGGGTTTTCTAATTGAAAAAGACTGAAAAAATAGCCAATCCCTATACAAAAAAGATTCCCCTATTGACGAATGCCCCTTTTGAGTTAACGGAAGATTAAAATGGATTCGGCGGTTTCCTCTATTTCCTGCTTGTTCATCATCATTTTACGAAACTCGCCCTTGACATACATTTGGGCTTGATCGTCATAATGCTTGCTTAACGGATTCCCAGATTGACCTGTGGGCAATATACTGATACTGTTCTCCACATCGGAAAAGTCGATGACTCTTCGTGTTGATGGACCGGAGTTTACTTTATAAAAACCTGTGCTATCATATGGAAAAGCAAGGTTGTTGATAACCTCTCGAGTTCCTTCCACAGGAAACGGGCCCACATTAAAATACTCCCGGAGCGATGCCACCTGACCGAATGGGTGCTCGTGCTCCAAGGTATGTACTTTGTCCCAAGTCCATTGGCTCGTGTCCTCGCCAAAATCCTTGACCAAAGATTCCCAAGTTTGGGCAAAGGACATCATCACGATATCCTCTCTGGTTTCGACCACATCAGGCGTATTGATGTTATCCCACCATATTCCGCTCTTCATTCTTGAACCCCATGCAATCTGCCTCTTGAACAAATGTGTGGACAAGAATTGCTTGAACATCTCTGGCCCCAATTCGTCTTCCATCGTATTCTTTACCATATAATAAAGGGTTCTATGGTAAATTACTGGACTTGTTGAATTGAGTTTGTATTCCCCATTCCAATTCTTTAGCGAATCCAAAAGCACCAATTGCTCACTATTTAAATGGGTAACATCAAATAATTTAATCAACTCCGTAACCACTTCTGTATTGACTGGGGAGGTAACATCCAATATCATTTCGGATATGGATTCCTTATCCCAGTCATCCTTGGCATCCAGTAAAGAAACTATGCGCTTTGCCCTATTCTCTGGCAAATAATAGCCAGGGTACAACATTCCCGCAATGGAATCGGGCTGGTTGTTGGCCGAATACACATAGTTCCAAGGTGGGTTCTCTGCCATGGGATTTTCCGAGAAATCCAGATAACGTAATGGTTCTTCGTTCCCTGATGCTCCATCCAGAATAAATTTAGTGGATAGACTATCGGGCATTTCATATAATTTTGCCGTGGCCCACCATGCGACGTTTCCTTGGGCATCGCCATACATGACATTGAGTCCTGGTGCATGAATATTGGGCAAGGCACTTTTAAACTCTTCCATACCTGATGCATGGCTCATACGATACAGGGCATGCATGACCATATTCTTGGGCTTGGTATAGATCCAAGACATGGCAACGGGTCGTTCGCCCGATATTTGATCGGCAATGTTGTTTAAAACAGGGCCATGGTGTGTTTTCTTGTAGGTAAACGTAACATCCTTACCATCTTTTACTTTGATGGTTTTATTGACGAATTCATAATCCTTCCAGCCATCAATGGTTTTGTATTGGGTACTGTCAGATGGATTGGTTTCCTCATAGTAAAAATCTATATCATCATTTTCGAACATCGTGAGGCCATAGGCCAAATTCCTGTCATGTCCCAGTAAAGGAAAAGGCACTCCCGCAAGATGGTAACCGTATTTCTCATAGGTGGGAGTATTAACATGAGCTTCATACCATACCGATGGTTGTGCAAAACCAATATGTGGATCGTTGGCAAATATTACTTTTCCGTTTTTTGTTTTCAGTGGTGCCACTACCCAGCTATTACTCCCTTCGAACTGCGGAATGGGAAGTCCTTTAAGAGCTGAAGTAACACTAGCGGCAATGTTGGTACCCAAAGTATCCGCTCGTTCCCCCTTGAAGTTTTTAATCCATACGGTGGAGGTATCAGAACTTATGGTCAGGTCACTTATATATTCTTCTCCCAGTTTATCCCGCATACTCGTTAACAATGGATCTGTTTTATGGGCCATGGCAAAACTGAAGGCCATATAACCAACGGCATTGTAAACATCTTCAATGGTAAAAGGTTCCTTGTCAATACCGGTCAAATAAAATTCAATGGGTGTTGGTCCTTGTTTGATGAACTCGTTAATACCATCTAGATATGCTTGAGAAAGTACAATGGTTTCGCTTTGGTCATCAAGATGGGATATGGTTTCTTTGGTATGGTCATCGATACCCAATGAAAGGAAAAACTTGTCCGTTTTGACCATGTCCTCTCCAAAAACCTCTGAAAGTCTTCCTTTCGCCACCCTTCGCAGGAGTTCCATCTGCCATAACCTGTCCTGAGCATGTACATAACCCAATGCCTTTATAGCGTCGGTTTCATTTTGGGCATAAATGTGAGGAATCCCGTAAGAATCAAAGTATGTAGTGACTTCATTTTGGATTCCGGGCAAAGATTTTTTGCCACTGTAATCAGGTTTGAGACTATTTATAAAGATAGCAATGCCTATAACTACAAGTAAAAGCAATCCTGCAAATGCAAGGAGAATCTTTTTATACTTTTTCACGAAGATGATGGGTTAGGTCAATTAGTCCATCCTAAGGTATAACTATTTTTTTGGATGATTAAACAAAATCATTGACAAATATCAACTATTTGTTCATGGAAAGATGGTGTTTTTCCAATCCTGATTTCAACCATTGCTCATACGTTTCAACATCAACATATTGCACGGCTTGGTTAAGAATTTCCAAGTTCGGGGACAGCAATACATAGTATGGTTGTGATGCAGCGTTGAAATTGATGGTCTGGAATGTCCCCCATTTTTGACCAATGGTCTCAATGGATTTCACGCGACCTGAATCGTATTTAAAATCGAATTGCTCGGATTCAGGAAGTTCCTTCCTATCATCAACATAGAGCGAAATCAGTACATAATCCTCTTTGAGGATAGGGTACACTTTGGAATCGCTCCAAACGTTCTCTTCCATTTTTCTGCAGTTAACACAGGCCCAACCTGTAAAATCGAGCAGAATGGGTTTGTTCACTTCTTGAGCGTAGGCCACACCTTCTCCAAAGTCCTTGTAACAATCCAATCCCAATGGGCAATTGCTCTCTGTTTCCACTACGCTGTAAAAACTTGGCGGAGGAAAACCACTCAACAGCTTTAGGTTACTGACATTGAACAGCCCAAGGACCAAATACACTGTAAAAGCAAAGCTCAACAGGCCTACCAACTTTCTGGCGGGTGATAAATTTTTCTTAGGTCCGTCGTGTGGAAACCTGAATATTCCAAAAAGGTAAAGTGTCATCAAAATAAAGAGCACCACCCAAATACCAACAAAAATCTCTCGTTTGAAAATACCCCAGTTACCTACCAAATCCGCATTTGACAAGAATTTGAAGGCCAAGGCCAATTCCAAGAAACCTAGCACTACTTTCACGGTGGTCATCCAACCTCCGGACTTGGGCAAAGAGTTCAACCAAGCTGGGAACATGGCGAACAAGGCAAATGGCAAGGCCAAGGCCAAACCAAAACCGACCATTCCAGAAGTCAAATTGGTAGCTACGTTACCTTCTGCCAATGTGGTACTTCCCAAAAGCCCACCCAAAATAGGGCCCGTACAAGAGAAAGACACAATGGCCAGGGTCAACGCCATAAAAAAGATTCCAAGCCCCCCTCCTACTTTGGACGAGGCGGAATCCATCTTATTGGCCCAAGAGCTGGGCAGCGTCAATTCGTAGTACCCAAAGAACGAAAAGGCAAAGAATACAAAAATGACGAAGAAGAACACATTCAGCCAAATGTTGGTGGCTATGGTGTTCAATATCTGTGAGTCCACCGAGTTGAACAAATGGAACGGTAAACTCAACAAGAAATAAATCAACACAATAAAGAATCCGTAGAGCAATGCATTACCAACCCCTTTCGATTTATTTTGTGTTTGTTTGGTGAAAAACGAAACGGTCAAAGGAATCATCGGAAAGACACAAGGAGTCAATAAGGCAATCAATCCCCCAATAAAACCCAGTCCAAAAATAACCCATAGATTGGATTTTCCTTCTGAATCGGTTACACCATCCTGGTTGAGGAGTTGTTTGTTCTTTAAATCGACTTTAAGCGATTCCCCCAGTGCTACACTTCGTTCATCCAGAGCTGCTTCTTCGGCGGCAAAACCGCTTCCATCCAACGAAATTTGGAAATATTCATCCACAGGAAGACAAACCTCCTTACAGATCTGATAAAAAAGGTTAACCGAAATCTGGTTGACCTCTGGATCCAATAATTTAATTTTCTGAGTGAAAATGGCCTCTCCTTTAAAGAAAGTCTCCTCCACCTCAAAGATATCGCTGTACTCTTTTATGGTTTCGCTCTCCTCTGTTTTCCCGACGAGCTCATAATCCTCCCCTGCTTTTTCAAAGGTAAATTCGCTGGGCAGGGACCCCCCTTCAGCG
>CETR01022455.1_pt1 | contig 14481 bp, 10 predicted proteins | sample 531281 | NCBI WGS metagenome assembly CETR01 (sample SAMEA2622568, study PRJEB7988) | marine metagenome | biome: marine biome (ENVO:00000447); feature: mesopelagic zone (ENVO:00000213); material: "saline water (ENVO:00002010), including plankton (ENVO:xxxxxxxx)" | depth 696 m
GGGGTTTCAAGAAGAGGCCGACCGATTAATGGCGTCCTATACCGAATACTGTGAAAAGGACGAATCCATATACCAACCAGCAAGTATGGCCGTTAAATATGCTTATGAGGGTAAAACCAAGGAAGCCATTGAAGAATTGGAAGCATTTGCCGCCAAAAACCATTTTCAATATTGGATTGTACTATTTATGGGATTGGACCCCAATCTGGAAAAACTCGAGGGGCATCCCCAATACCAAGGTGTGATGAAAAAAATAGAAAATCGATTTTGGGAGAACCATAATCGGTTAGAGGAGACTCTACAAGAAAAAGGGCTTTTGTGAGCGACTAAAATGTATGGTTCTCCCTCCGTTTTTATCAAAGTATCCAATTGAAATAAATCAATAGCATTGGGTCGTAGAAAAAAAAGCTTCTGATATCTTTCAATATTTCTAGAAAAGGTCAACATATTACCCAAAATAGTTTTAAAAAAAAGCCCATACAGAAGTATGGGCTTACTGATATTAAATTTATCTAACTTATTTTTTACTGGTGTTCACAAATCCTACGGGCATTAGCAATGTTTCCCTTGCAGCAATATTAAGTCCTTCGGAGGTATCGCCTTCTTCAAGAGTGCTCAAGTCCACGCCTGGAGTACCTCTAGGTAAATCGTACTGTTCTCCAACACTTGCAGCTCCGTAACCTAAATCTTTCATGGATCCTGCTGTAATTCTGCTCAATGGATTTTCTCCTAGGTTCAAGAAGCCTGTCATAAGTTCGTTGTTCAATGTGGATTCCTGCCAGTGACCAAAAGCGGTTCCGGGACCATATAAACTTTCGATGGGCAATTCGCCAGTTCCTCCTTCTGCGTTCCAGAATACATTGGCCTTATGTCCGGCAAAATAAGGGTTGGTTTCCCCACCAAGAAGCAAGGTCCTATCAAATCCAAAATCCGCAGTGTTCCAAAGGGTTCCTATGCCCAGCACATGCCCCATTTCGTGTACAATGACATCTTCAAACAAATCCAAAGTCTCCAAAAACTCCAAATCGTCCACATCAAAATACATCACACCTGAAATAGGCAAGAAATCACTGGTACGGACAAAATTAGGCCCCGCTTGCCCCAAAGTTCCTCCTGGTCCATCAATGGGTGCCAAGGCAACTTCAATTACAATGTCGTCCAAGGTTCCATCAACTGCAGGCGGAAAACCGTTGAATGCGGAAGGAATCGTTCCCGTGATGGAAGGTACATCCTTTATGATAATGCGCTCCCAACGGGCAGCGGCTTGATCAAAAACTTCTTGTTGTCTCTCTGTAGGAGGTAGCAAAAACTTAAGGGTTATATTAAAACGTCCCCTGTCCTCTCCTGCAGCGCCGCTGGCTCTAGCGGCAGAAATATCAGTAGTTGGAATCACATCATCAATAATAATGGGATCACCTGTACGTGAGGCCAGTTCCACCAAGCTTGGTTCGGACTCTTTCATGGCACTTACATCTTCTCCCAAAGTTTCGTCTTGCGAACAAGAATGAAATACAAATGCTCCAATGGTGGCAACAAGTAGTAAAGAAAAAGATGGTGTTCTCTTGAGGTTTTTCATAATCGTGTTTCAATTTAAGATTAAGTAATTATCAACCTTAAGATGAAAAAACTAATTATGAATTTACCTATATATTGTATGAATGGGTAAAACTTATGTAAGAATGGGAAATTGAAACGAGCAGTACTTTATTTCTCGTTGACCTCTACCAGTTTGTCATCATCCCACTCACCACCGGCAACCACATCGCCTTCAGCATCGTAAAATTTTCCGGTACCGCTACGCTTGTCATTTTCCCACTCGCCCGTGTATTTCTCTCCATTGGGCCAATAGTAACTGCCGAATCCGCTACGTTTATCATTCTTATAATTGCCCACGTAGTATTCTCCATCAGGCCAATAAAAAGTACCTTCCCCGTGCCGCTGATTGTTCTGCCACTCGCCTTCATACCTGCTGCCGGTATCCAACAAAGCGACTCCAAAACCATGGGCCTTACCATCTTTGACTTGACCAATGTAGTGCAATTGATTTCCCTTCTTGCTCTCAAAGGTCAGGTATTCGCCAAAGGACTTTTGTTGGAGTTGCTTTTTTAAACGGGCTAATTGGACCTTGGTCTTTTTTAGAGAGAAATTAAGGGAGTCGTATTTTCTAACGGCCATGTCTTCATCCCAATTGGAAGCGGAGAGTGTATCCTGCGATTCAACTGTACTGTCTTGAACAGTGAACACATTGGAATTCGTATTCCGTAGCTTTTCCGCCAATGCAATACGCAATGGGATGATTCTATTGTTTTCCTCCTTGGAATTCATGGAAGCATTATAAGATGCTATGGCCGTGTCGTATTCGCCCTGCAACAACAGTGAGTCGATTTCGGTCAACTGATCGTAGGCATGTATCTTTTCTGAAATGATGTTGTTTTCTTCCCTAAGCTGGGAAAGATCCTTTTGAAGTTGAACCGATTTGGAAAAAAAGAACAGTATTCCCACGATTGAAAAGGCCAAAAGAATAAAGGGAGCGTATTTTTTTATCTTCATGAGTAATTGCTTGGTTCACTATTAGATACGTATCAATCGGTCAAATGGACGTCGGGCAACTTGTTTTTGACCTTCCTGAAGTCGGGCGAATAGTACATGTGGAAGCGTAGTGTCCAACCTTGATGGAAATACCCTGGATTGGAGCGCTCTTGACCCTGGGAATACAGAACACCTGCCGCAACTGTTAATCGAGGCGTGAGAATGTACCCGACGGTCGTGGTCAATCGTAGGTCTTCCATGGGGCTTCCCACTACTTCCTTTCCACTTTGCATGATCAATTCCGCTTCTGGGGAAACATATAATGTTTTTGGGCTCAGCTTGTTGTTGTTCAGTGGGATTTTGGCCCGGAACATATACCGCCATCGGTTTCTGAAAATATAATCACTGTCTTCGGCAAAACCTTGAGTCCACCGATGCTCTATTCGGATTCGATGGTACAACATGGCTGAGTAAAACGGCATGGCAAATTGGTATTGGTGCCAAATCCGCCATTCAGGGACAACGTTTCTGTCTTCTGAATCTTCATCGGTATTAAAATTGATGCGCACTACCCCACCCAATCTGAAATTGGTCTTTTTGTTGAAGATATAACCAATGGCATGTCGGTTGTAAATCTGACCAATCTGCCCTATAAAAGGGGTGCTTTTGGTCTCCTCAAACCTAAAATGGGTCTGGGCATCCCAAAAGAAACGCTTTCCAATCCTGATGTTTCCGTAGGTATTGAACCATACTTTGGTTTTTGGACTTTTATATTGTGAAGTCTCTGGCAATACCACGGGTTCGGATTCTTGTGAAAAAACGGTGCCCATAACCCCAACAATCAGCAAAACAACCACCAAAAAGTTTCTACTAGTACTCTTCATGCTTATTGGTTTTTTAGGGTTGATTGCTCTTGGAGCAATGTTAAAACGGCTTGGGGACGTTTTTCCCTTCGGAGTTTGCGCTCCAACTTTTTGGTGTCTTTATGGCGTAGATCCAATATAATTTGATGGGTGTTTTCCATTTGATCATTCAGTTGACCTGCATTGGTACAGCTTACATTTTCCGTGACCGTATCAATGAAATAGGGAATCAAAATATCTTCGTACGCACCCACAATTCGTTTTTTTACCTCTTCTTCCATCACATTGGCCATAAAGGGGTTCCAAACGGCATCGGTGTATTCTTTTTTGATTTCTTCTCGGCGTGCCGGAATGCTTTTGATGTTTTGGGCAAGTGCGGTCAACTCAGAAAGGCATGCTTTTATGCCTCGACCGTATTCCAGCTTTTCATTAGGATTCTCAATGTCCGCATAAGTGGTTAAAGAACTGTTCGCCAACTGCTTAAGTTGGTCCAATGCCGTAACATAATCTGAAGAAAGCCCAGAAACGGAATCCATTTCTCGTTCCAACCCTTTGTTGAGTTCAATAAGCTCCTCTTCCAAACCATTCAACATTTGAAGTTGCTCGTCATTGGTCAGGCGTGATGCCAAGGAACCTTTTATATATTCCAAGCTCATTCTTGCATAGGTGGCCATGGCTCCTACGGATAGCAAATCGTCTCCTTCATATTCAAATTCCCCGGAACTGGGCAAGCTGAACACCCTTGTTTCGCCTTTTTCATTGGTAACTCTTATCGCTGTGCTCGGTTTTCCGTTGGGCCATAATCGGTTCAATAATTCCGGTATTGGTTGATGCTGGACAATCTCCAGATTGATATGGCTGACCAAGGTTTCCAAAGGGCTCAAAAACTCTTCATTTATTTTTTCTGTGGCATTGTAATAGAAAAGTGCTTCGGGGTCCGTACGTTTTACGATGTTAAGATGACTGTTCTCCAGAATGGTTTTGCTTAAGTCCGCGGCCACTTTATAGTCAGAGGCAATCTGCTCCAATGTTTTATTCTGAAGGGAATCCAAAGGATAATGCGGAACCCTGACCTTCATGTTGGGCTTAAATCCAGCATTTCCCAAGTGGCCCAACACGCCATTTATTTTTTTATAATACTCCAGATGCTGCTCAAGCAAATTGGCCACATGGCTTTTGCCATTTTCCGAGTCCAATATCGATTCCAGCAATGCAATAAAACCTGCATCCAAATCAATGGTCTGGTAGCTCGGAAGGTCAGCGTTGAATATTGAAATTTCATCGGATTCCATTTGTACGCTGCGCAGCAATCCATCATCAAAAAACCAATTTTCCATATCATCAACGGTCTCCGTTCCATAAAAAGACCATTCATCGTGAGCCAAACCGTCCCTCAGCAATCTACCGACCAGCACACTGGTATCGTTTTCTATTTGAAAATTTTGCTGTGGCACACCTTCATCAAAGGAAATGGTGCTCTTGAACAGTGTTTTTTCAATTTGGGAATCCTTAATCTGATTGATGGTATAGGTCCATGTACCATCTGGCTTGCCTTGAGCCAAGTCTCCCGTTCCAATTTCTTGAACGCCACTGATCAATACACGGTACTCATTGTCCACTACTTGGCTCTGGTTATTTGTATTGAACTCCCCAAACTGAAACTCCCATGGGCCGTTCGCCACCCCTTTATCAAAATAACCTGTGAAACCAAAAGAGGAATCCTTTTGCTCCATTAAGGTTTCCAAATTGGATTTGCGGAGTTGGAAATCACCATTGAAAACGGTGTCCAAGTCGATAATACTGTATTGATAAACCGCTTTTCCCTGATAAGGTCCCACCTGAAGCGGACCTTCATACGTTTTCAGTTCCTGACCATAGGTTGATAGCGGCAGAACCAATAGAAAAAATAAAGGGAGAAGCCATTTCTTAAAGGGCTGAATCATGAGGAAATTGTGGTTTAGCTGATATTTACAATTACCTACGTACCCAACGAAGCTTTTGGATTATATATGTCTTAGCTTTTAAGGATTTGCCCTGTTTTGTTATAAAAAAATCATTGATTGCTAATTTGACCAAGGCATTCTTTTGCAAAGTCTGAAATTTAAAAACGAAAAAAGCGCACCGATCGGTGCGCTTTTGTATTTCTCTAATCAAAACCTGAAGGGTTTACCAAATTTTGATACGTTCTTCCTCTGGTTTATAATTTTCCTCGCCCGGTTGCACATCAAAAGCATCGTAGAAAGGCGTTAAGTTCATCAATGGCCCATTGACTCGCCATATGGCCGGGGAATGTGAATTGGTATTCACATAGTTCCGCATGAATTCATCACGGACCTTCACTCGCCAAATACGGGCAATGGACAAAAAGAAGCGTTGGTCTGGAGTGTATCCACCTATTTTCACGGTATCCTGACCTTGTTCCGTCATTTTAAAGGCGTCGTACGCAATGGCAATCCCGCCATTGTCCGCTGTATTCTCGCCGATGGTCATGGCTCCTTTTAAGTGAACGGTGTCCAAAACGGTAAACGAACTGTAGCGGTCAATAAGCTGCTGCGTCTTTTCCTTGAATTTCTCCAAATCAGATTCCGTCCACCAATTTTTTAAGTTTCCTTCGCCATCATACTGGGAACCGTTATCGTCAAATGCGTGGGTAAGCTCATGCCCTATGACCATCCCTATACCTCCGTAGTTCACGGCATCATCCGCGGCCATATCAAAATATGGGAACTGTAGAATCCCTGCCGGAAAAACAATCTCATTGAGCGATGGATTGTAATATGCCGTTACCGTAGAGGGCGTAGTGCCCCAAGCATCCTTGTTCGGTGGCTTGTTCAAGTATTGCACATTGTACTCGTAGTTATTGGCTTGTAGTGCGATCACATTTTCAAAATACTGGTCCCGATCGATATCCACATCATACTCGCGCCATACATCGGGGTAGGCTATTTTCTTGGTAATGGCATACAACTTTTCCTTGGCCTTGGCCTTGGTGCTGTCACTCATCCAGTCCAATTGGGACATTCTGTTTTCAAAAGCCTTCTGTAGATTGTTTACCAAATCCAATACACGTTGCTTGGCGGCTTCGTCAAAATAACGCTTCACGTAGAGCTGTCCCAAGGCAAAGCCCAGATTCCGGTCCACTTGCTGCGCCATGATCTGTGGTCGTGGCTGTTGTTTCGACTGACCCAATAGCACTTTATTGTACTCAAAAAGGGCATCTTCAAAAGCTACGCTCAAAAATCTAGCATAATGCTGTAGCGTATGCGCTTTTAAATAGGTTTTCCAGTCCTCCACAGACACAGTGCCCAACAATTCGTCCAAAGTAATGTAGTAATCCGGTTGACGAACATTGATGGAATCAGCTTCCAATGCCAACGCATCCAACAAGGTTGCCCAATCTATATTCGGATTGGATGCAGTGATATCACTAACCGCCAATTTGTTGTAATTGGCCTGTATGTCACGTCTTTCAATACGTGTTTTATGGGCTTCCGCCAACTGTTTTTCGATTTCGTAGACGGTTTCCGCTTTTGCTTCACCATCCGCTATGTCCGATAAATCAAACAGGGTCGACACATACGTTTTGTAGGCATCTTGAATACCCGTCGTGGATTCATCGGTTTTAAAGTAATAATCCCTATCCGGTAGTCCCAGACCCGATTGACTGGCATGTAGTATATTGATTTGACTGTTTTTATTGTCTGGCGCTACGCGAAGCCCCATGATGGAGTTGTTGCCCTTGGCGATTTGCGTTGTGACAAAATCCATGACCTCATCGGTATTGGAGAGGGCCTCAATTTCCTCCAAGATTGGTTTCACGGGCGCGTATCCTCTTTGGTTGATGGTGGCCGTATCCATGCCAGAGGCAAAGAAATCCCCCACTTTTTGCTCCACCGTTCCTTTTTCGTGTTCAGCGGACGATACTTCCTCCAAAATATCCTGAAGCAATTGTCGCTGTGGGATATTGAGAAAGCTATACGAACCCACACCCACTTGATCATCGGCAATTTGAACCGTGTCGTACCAGGACTTGTTTACGTGGTCAAAAAAATTATCCCCTGGTTTGATGGATTCCGTGATTCCGGTAAATGCGATTTTGGATGGTTCTTCTTTGGTTTTTTCTTGTTGGCAAGAAACTAAAAGGATAGCTGCCAGAGCTATCGAGGAAACATATTTCATAAGGATGGTTTATTTGTCACAAGATACCTATAAATAAGGTTTCATTTGAGATGCTTGTAAAATTTTGTTACCCCAGACCTGATACCAATTCCAAAGCCTTATCTATTTCTTCTTTGGAATTATAAATATGAACAGAATGCCGCATCATTTTACTGCCTACGGAGCGAGGTTGTAAACGCTCTTTTTCCCATAGGTATTTTTGAAGCTCGGGGCCGCTCATTCCTGCTACGCTATAGGTAGTGATTCCGGCCACCATTTCCTCATTAGTGGGTGAGTAGAAGGTGACGTGCTTCATTTCCTTGAGACCATCACGCAGATAATGGCCCAGTTCCTTCACACGGTTCAACCATACATCATGACCAATGGTATTGAAAAAGTCCACCGCAGCATCATATCCTGCCATAAGCCCTGCATTCCCAGTACCGTTTTGCATCAACCGAAAACCATGATCATCTTGATTGTCCCAGTTGTAGCTTGCTATGGTCGTCCAAATATCGCCCACCACATCTTTGTTGATGTACAACAATCCACTGCCCGAAGGGGCCAGCAACCATTTGTGCAAACTCGAATAATAGGCATCGCAACCAATCTCTTTGACATCCACAGGGATTTGCCCCACGCATTGCGCACCGTCCAATACGGTAAAAATGCCCCGCTTTTTGGCCTCAGTACAAATCTCCTTCACGGGCATTACCGTCCCAAAGCCCGAAACGATATGCGGAATAGCGATCACCTTGGTTTTTGGCGTCACTTCCTTAAAAATGGCATCCACGATTTCCTGTGGGTCGTTCGCTGGTTCCGGCATGGTGGCTTGCTTGTACACACAGCCTTTGCGTTTGGCCAAGAGTTGCCAAGCACCGAATCCGCCCCCGTGTTCCTGATTGGTATTGAGCAGTTCATCGCCTTCCTTCAGGTTGAGTCCCATACCCACGTAGTTCATGCCAAAAGTGGCATTCTGGGTCAGGGAGATTTCCTTGAAATCACAATTGATGATCTTGCCCAACTTGGTGCGAAGCTCTTCATACGGAAAATAACCCGTCAACAATTCGGGCCCCGATCCATTTTTATAGTCCACCGTAGCAGCTTCCACGTTCCAGTGCATCATGTGGTCGAACATTTTATCGAGCACATAGCCGGGCGTAGGCCCCATGGTACCATTATTGAAGTAGGTCTGCCCTTCTTTTAAAGGAAACTGCTTGCGTACCATGCTCCAATAGGCTTCGTCTTTGGGGGCATTGGTTTTCAAGGGTTCAATGGACCAGTCTTTTTTGGGATCAAAAGAAATGAACGGCATCGACATCATCGCCGCGGCGCCTTGTTTTAAAAATTTTCTACGTTGTGACATTTTTTGGTTGGTTATTGGGTTACTTTGTTATTCAGTTATGGGTTTATTGTTCATTGTAAATTGGTCATCGTTCATTATACCCCTTCCCATCAAAAATCTTAGGGATAGACTTTTCAATCCGGGCTACTCGGGTCTTGGATTGCTTGGCTTGGGAAATATGGAGCATATACCCACGCTGTCGTCCCGGGGTCAGTGCTTCAAACGCTGTCTTGAACTCGGTGTCTTCATCCAGTTTGTCCTGAAGCTCTTCGGGCATATCAAATTCGGAAGTCTTTTTCATTTTGACTTCCAATCCCGCTTTTTCCACCTCAATGGCTTCATGGATATAGGCTTTTATCACTTTTTCAAGTTTCCTGACCTCATCCACATGGTTAAATCGAAGCTGCCGTGCCGATTGTACATTCTTCGTCTGCTGTATCAATATACCTTCGGTATCCTTCAGCAAAACACCTTTGTGGAACAACACGGCACAGTATTCCTTAAATCCATGAATCAAAAAAACATTGCTGCCATTGTAGGTATAGCAAGGCTTGCCCCATTTCAATTCTTCGGTAAGCCCTGTGTCCAATGCCATTCTTCGTAATTCATGATAGGTATCCTGCCATTGGGATGGTTTCTCAAAAAAGAAATCGACTTTTGGGTTCATGAGATTTTGTTTTTGATGGAGTCTTTTCAAAGAAATTGAAAATTCTTTGAAAATTTGGCATCACTTCTCCCCTTTTTGCTTCATTAGCTTTAAACAATCCCTTAAATTTAAGTGCTAATTTCAGAACCATGAAAAATAAATTACTTCTACTCCTGTTTTTGGGAGTGATCAGTGTCTCAGCCCAAGACCAACTAATTGGGTTCAGTGAAAAAGCTTCGGACGCACAACTACAGCTCGAAGCGGATTACGAAAAACAACTTTCCTCCGACAATCTCGACCAATGGATGAAACGCATGGCCGCCGAGCCCCACTGGGTCGGTACCGACTACGGTGAGAAGAACGTCAAATGGATGGAAAAGCAATTCAAATCCTGGGGGTACAAGACCCGTATCGATACCTACCACGTACTGTTCCCCTACCCAAAAGTGCGTTTGCTGGAACTGACCGCACCCACCCAATACACCGCCAAATTGGAAGCGGTAGCGGTAGAGGGCGATCCCTACACGGCACAGGGCGATAAATTGCTGCCCAGCTACAACGCTTTCTCCACCGATGGCGATGTGGAGGCCGAACTGGTTTTTGTGAACTACGGCATCCCCAGCGACTACGAGGAACTGGAAAAACTGGGCATTGATGTAAAGGGCAAAATCGTTATTGCGAAATACTACGGTTCTTGGCGTGGCATCAAACCGAAACTGGCCGCCGAAAAAGGAGCCATTGGCTGTATCATCTATTCCGATCCCGAGGATGATGGTTACTACCAAGGCGATACGTACCCCAAAGGGGCTTTTAAGAACAAAACGGGCGTGCAGCGTGGTTCCGTGATGGACATGCCGCTCTACCCCGGTGATGTGTTGACGCCCGGCTATGCTGCCACCAAGAATGCCGAGCGTTTGGACCGTGAAGAGGCACCCACCATTACCAAAATACCTGTATTGCCCATTTCCTACGAGGATGCACAGCCGCTGTTGGAAGCCTTGGAAGGCCCTGTGGCCCCAGCTTCTTGGAGAGGAGCGATGCCGCTTACCTATCATATTGGGCCCGGACCTGCCAAAGTACATCTGAAACTGGAGTTTGACTGGCAATTGAAACCCGCCCATAATTTGATCGCTACTTTGGAAGGCGATGAATTCCCAGACGAGTGGGTCATCCGTGGGAACCACCACGATGCTTGGGTGCATGGCGCCAGCGACCCCGTGAGCGGTATGGTCGCCTTGATGGAAGAAGCCCGCGTAGTGGGACAATTGGCCAAAAAAGGCAACAAGCCCAAACGTACCTTGGTGTACTGTGCTTGGGATGCCGAAGAACCCGGACTCATCGGTTCCACGGAATGGGTGGAAGACCATCTGCCGGAACTACAGGAAAAAGCCGTGGCCTACATCAATACCGATGGCAACAGCCGTGGATATTTGGGCGTGGGAGGCTCCCATTCGCTACAAGCCATGGTAAGCCAAGTGGCCGATGTGGTGACCGATCCACAAAAAGGCGTCTCCGTAGCGGAGCGTCGCAAGGCGGCCAACCTGATGCGCGGGGGAGATGACTCCTTTAAACTATCCGCATTGGGCTCTGGTTCGGATTATACGCCCTTTATCCAGCATACGGGCATTGCTTCGCTGAACTTGGGCTACGGTGGTGAAGGCCGTGGTGGGGAATACCACACCATTTACGATACCTACTCCCACTACACCCGTTTTAAGGACCCTGGTTTTGACTATGGCGTGGTCTTGGCCAACACAGCCGGACGCCTTACCCTTCGTATGGCCAATGCTGAGGTGTTGCCGTTTGAACTCACCCAATGGCACAGCACCATTGAAACCTATTTGGGCGAAGTGATGAAAACCTTGGAGGATATGCGCTCCAAAGTGGAAAAACACAACAAACTGGTAAAGGCGGATGCCTACCAATTGACCATGGACCCCAAAAAACCCGTAGCACCCGCAAAAATGAAGGAGGAAGTGCCCTATTTGGACTTCTCTCCCATACAGAATGTGATTGCGGATTTAAAGAAAAGTATCGAGACCTTTTCCAAGGCCGATGCACTTGCCCTGTCCTCCGCCAAAAAGGCACAACTCAACCAAAAGTTGATGGGCTTGGAGCAGGTATTATTGCAAGAAAAAGGACTGCCCCGTAGGGATTGGTTCAAGCACCAGATCTACGCTCCCGGATTTTACACGGGCTATGGGGTAAAAACACTTCCAGGCGTGCGCGAGGCCATTGAACAGAAGGAATGGAAAGAAGCACAGGAACAAATTGGGGTATTGGCCACCACCCTCAGGAATTTTGATGCTCAGGTACAACAACTGAACAGCCTAGTGCAGTAACTGGATTTCTCTGACAACAACCCAACCGCCTCTTGCGAACTATGTAGGAGGCGGTTTTTCTTTGCTGCGATACCATTTTTGCTTTTCTCAAAAGCATGGATTACCTTTCCCAGACCCAAATTACAAGACACTTGACCATGAATGTACGGCTTACCAAAGAACAAAAGATCAAAGTGCTCAACTCCTCGGACATATATGCGATCATGCAGCAGGTATTGCTGCGCGAGAACAAGATACGCCGCAACCAAGAGCATTTTTGGGTGGTGGGCCTCAACCACAACAACAAAATACTGTTTGTGGAGCTCATTGGCCTGGGAGCCAGCAACCGTGTGAATGCCGAACCGCCCGATGTATTTCGCATGGCGATCTACAAACTGGCCCATAAACTTATTTTGGTGCACAACCACCCCAGCGGCACACATGAGGTAACCGATGCCGATATTACCTTTACCGACCACATGCTGAAAGCGGGCAAACTGATAAAAGTGGAGGTGCTGGACCATTTGGTGATCACCGAGACCCACTACACCAGTTTTGCTGACCAAGGTGTGATGGACGAGCTGCAAAAAAGTGGCCTTTTTGAAATTATGGGGCCCGAAAGGCAGGAACTGGAACAGTTTAAGATTGATACGGAGAAAAAGCGGGCCAAAAAAGAAAACTCTCTTGAAATCGCAAAGAAGTTAAAGGCTCAAGGCGTAGATGCTGAGATTATTAAAAAAGCTACGGGGTTGGGCTTAAAGGAGATTGGGAAATTATCCAATTAATGATTCGAGTTTATTTTTGCTATCTTCTTTTAATAGCTTTTTGTTCATTTTAATAGCTTCCAGTAAACTCCCATATCTAGTTTTATCATTAATTCTACTGATTACTTTATCTCCAATAATACCAATTGTATTATCCAAAAGTTTTGATGTTACAATTTTATAAAATTCAGCATTACCAGAATGCACCAAATAATTCTCAATTTGCTTTACAGCGTTCGTTGTTTCATTTATTCGTTTATCAAAACTTCTTTTATCAATACCTATTTTAAATTCTAATATTCTTTTGAAAATCATATGATGACCATTCAAATTGGTAATTATTGAAAACAAAAAGGCAATAGCCTTCTCTCTTAATTTTTCTGAATCAATATATTCTTTCCTTTTTGAATACTGTTGATAACCCAAATTGTGATAGTCAACATTGGAATGACAAATTAGACTAATGACTTGATCAGAATATGTGGTGCTATTTATCTCGGTTTCTGAAAGACCAATATTAAAGAGTGAATCAAAAAATTCCCTTTTGTCCTTGGCATTATTCTGAACTCTTAACTGGGATAAAATTGATTTTGCAAGATTTAACCTATCGGGAAGATCATCTTTAAACTTTTCTGTTAAAGTATTAAAATTAACCAAGGATTTTTTCAACCAAACTTCTAAAAGACTTTTTTTTCTTTCTACGCTAAAATAAGGATAGAAATTTTCAGCAAAATGAAAATTAGCACAAGCTTTGGTATATATCTCATTTGAATACTTTGTTTCTTGCGAAAAGAATTCAGTTACTGGCATAATTCCCTCAATGCTTGTCACAATCATTGTAGCATTAGAAAAATTTCGAATATAATTAATAGTCCCACTTAATACCTCTTGCTCTATATTATTTTGAAACTTGCCTTTATCCTTAAATAAAAAGAAAAATTTAAACCATAATTCACTATTCACATATCCCCCATAGTTAAAGACTTTCTTTACTTGAACGAATAATTGTTGGTACTTATTTTGGTGATTTTGGTCAATCCTAACCTTGATTACAACTTTCTTGAAATAAGTATAAAGCGAATCTATTCCGAAGTCTTTCTCTCCACTCTTACTGTTGCTTATTTTTTGATTTAAAATGCGTATTGAACGATTAAGCAAGTCAATAGACTCTAAATAAATTGAGTTGTTAAAAAATTTTTCCTCGTATTTAACTAATTCCTTGTAAAAGCATTTCAATCCCTCCTCTGGGGTTTTATCTCCAAACTGAAATTTTTCTAGATTAATTGTTGAAATAACTAGGTTAAGCCAAGCTGGTGATGCAAGCAATTCACGTGTTGTCTTAGTTTTACTTATTTTTTCGAGAATATCAAAATCATCACTATAATTTTCAATGATGACTTTTCGCACTTCTTTGAACTCACCAACTTTGTAGAAAGTAGGATTACTCAAAAAAGCTTCCAATATCATTCTTTTCTGTTTCTCGTTTAATTTAATTGACATAACCTGAAAATTAATCTGAAAATGAATGAACGAAATCTTGGGCCTGTTGTTTATTTATCAACTGTTTTAGCCTTCCCTTATCTGAATCGGAAACCATCTTGTCGTAAAATTCAGAAATCAAATTACTTGGGTCAATTGTACTTAGATGGGAACTATGCAGATTTAATTTGTTGTAGATCATTCGATAGGTTGTATCATTTAAGGTCAATTCTTTAAATTTATTAAAATGCAAAAGTCCATCAACAAAATTTGCAAGTAGTACTGGATTATTTAACCTGTGAAGTTTTTCATTTACAACCTGGCTAAACTTGTAGCCTTCCCTAAAAATAGGACAGCTTAAAATTAGAATTTTCTA
>CETR01135661.1_pt1 | contig 14462 bp, 10 predicted proteins | sample 531281 | NCBI WGS metagenome assembly CETR01 (sample SAMEA2622568, study PRJEB7988) | marine metagenome | biome: marine biome (ENVO:00000447); feature: mesopelagic zone (ENVO:00000213); material: "saline water (ENVO:00002010), including plankton (ENVO:xxxxxxxx)" | depth 696 m
CCCGCCACTACCGTTGGCAATGTCGAAAATAAAAAGGGTTATATTGGCCTGTGCCTGATCACGAACGTGACCGACATACTTGATTTCTTGCCTTAGAAAGTTTTTATCGCAATTGCAGTTGATATACAAGCGCATAGGCGCTTTTTTCTCATCCTCAATTTCTTGTGAAGCAGCAATAGTAGGGCTTAAAATGAGAATAAAATAGAACAGTCTTTCGAGGAAAACCTCGAAAATGGAGTTTGGTCTTTTTGGCATTTTTGGTCGGTAAGCGACAAATTTAACACCAAAATGACAAAGATTTTGTTAGCAATAAGTTAATCGAAGATTTCTAAGAAAAACCCTTAATCAATCTACAAAATGAAATTATTTAAGTAATAATTTTTCAAATTGACAAAATAATAAAGTTTTATAGCGTTTTTCACACTTCCCTATCAGCATCCCAAGCTTCAAGATAGTCAGCAACCGCTTTGACGAACATACTACCCAAAGCACCATTGACCACCCTATGATCATAGCTATGAGAAAGATACATTTTACTACGAATACCAATAAAATCTCCATCAGCTGTTTCGATTACCGATGGCATTTTGCGAATAGCGCCCAATGCCAAAATACCTACTTGTGGTTGGTTGATTATGGGCGTTCCGAAAACGCTACCAAAGGTTCCTACGTTCGTTACGGTATAGGTACCATCTTGAACCTCATCGGGTTTCAGCTTATTCTCCCTTGCCCTATGAGCCAAATCATTGACCACCCGGGCCATGCCTACCATATTCAATTGGTCAGCATTCTTTATAACCGGCACAATCAAGTTACCATCCGGTAAAGCAGCGGCCATACCGATATTAATATTCTTTTTCTTGATTACCTTGTCGCCATCTACCGAAATATTCATCATCGGATATTTCTTCAAAGCTTTGGCAACCGCCTCCATAAAAATGGGGGTAAACGTCAATTTTTCGCCCTCTCTTTTTTCGAAAGCATCTTTAACCGAATTCCTCCAATTAACGACGTTAGTAACATCGACCTCTATAAAACTTTGCACGTGCGCAGAGGTCGCAACACTTTCTGACATGTGCTTGGCTATCAGCTTGCCCATTCTGGTCATTTCAATGACCTCACCATTAACATTACTAGCTTGAACTTCTTCAGGCACTTTTACCTCTTGGGGTTTATCTGCCACTTTTTCAACAGATACGGATGGCTGCTCGCGTTGAGGCTGACTCTCGACAGCACTACCATTTGAACTCTGTTGCCCATTTTCTACGTAGGCCAAAATATCATTCTTGGTAACCCTACCTTCTTTACCAGTACCTGCAATGGAATCTAACTGCTCAATAGTTATACCTTCTTGCTTCGCAATATTTCGAACCAAAGGAGAGTAAAATCTTTCAGAACTATCGAAAGAAGTCTTTTGAGTTGCTGTTGAAGCCACCGTTTTTCTAGCGGTTTCGACGCTCTCAGAAACGGCCAATACCGCCTCTTGGTTCTCTTTCTCAATATCATGTGATGCAGGCATCTGATTCTCTTCAACCTCGCCTTCCGTTTCAATAATGGCCACTGTTTGACCTACTTTGACAACATCATCAACCTCGAATAGTTTTTCCACAAGCTTACCCTCTACTTCACTGGGCACTTCTGAATCTACCTTATCAGTAGCTATCTCAAAAATTGGCTCATCCAGTTCAATAGTGTCCCCGACATCCTTAAGCCATGCCGTTAAGGTCGCTTCGGCAACACTCTCACCCATTCGAGGCAATTTCAGTTCAAACTTTGACATATTCTTATTTTAAACTTCGATAATCCATTTTCGCTGCAAAAATACCAAAAAATAGAACCGAAAATTATACTTATCCTATTCTTTAGTTAGCCTTTAACGAGTTCTCGAAAGGTATTCTATTAACAATACTTCGTCCTAAAGTCACCTCATCAGCGTATTCTAACTCATCTCCTACTGCAATTCCCCTAGCTATGGTAGAGGTTCTAACTTGTAAACCCTCTAGTTGCTTATAGATATAAAAATTCGTTGTATCACCTTCCATCGTAGAACTCAGAGCAAAAATAAGTTCTTTAACCTCACCCAACTTCACTTTCTTCACCAATGAATTAATATTTAAATCTTGAGGACCCACACCTTCCATAGGTGAAATTTTTCCTCCTAAAACATGGTAAAGCCCTTTGTACTGGCTGGTGTTCTCAATGGCCATTACATCTCTAATATCTTCCACGACGCAAACCAATGATTTGTCTCTGCGCGGACTAGCACAAATTTCGCAAGTAGCCGTATCGGAAATGTTGTGACAGTTACTGCAAAATTTAATGTCATTTCTTAAAACTTGAAGTGCATTGGTCAATTTGCTGGTCTGTTCGTTAGGCCTCTTTAAAAGGTGCAATACCAAACGTAAAGCGGTTCGCTTGCCGATACCTGGTAATTGCGACATTTCGTAAACAGCATTTTCAAGTAATTTGGAAGAAAAATCCATATCTAATTATTACTGAACAAAATTACAATTTTAATAGAGTTTCAGGTAGCACTTTTGTTGCCTTTCAGTTAGGGACATAAAATAAAATAGGCGGGTAAAAGACCCGCCTATTTGAAATTAAAATTCTTTAATTCTTAATAACCTTGATTTTGCGTGAGGTTCGGGCTATTGATAATTTCCTGCTCGGGAAGCGGAAACAAATAGTGCTTCTCTTGAAGCGCCTGATCTGAATTCAAATTGACATGACCTATAAAATCATCGAATTGACCGTTCGTGCTGTTATACACCTTTCTCAATCTCACCATGTCGAACCAAAGCTTCATTTCGAAGCATAGCTCATGCCAACGCTCTGTCCATACCGCCTCACGGAAAGTTTGCTGGTTGAAGCTACCCAAGTCACCGGTAGTCAACTGAGCACGATCTCTAATAGCTGTTAAAGCATCTAGAGCGTCTTGGGTAGGCCCACCTACCTCATTGGCAGCTTCAGCATAAATTAACAGAACCTCTGCGTACCTGAATATCGGCACATTTAAATTATCTTTTGCCGTACCCTCAACACCTTCGGTACCATTGGCTATAACATTAAAATGTTTGAAGATATAGGGTTTGCCAAGCTCAAAAAGCTCACCACTACCATTAGTATAATAACTCGTGTAAAACCAACCATCACGATTTTGCTTTCTTAAATCGCCGTCATCAAAAGAATTGTAAAAATCTATTTGTGGAATGGTACTACCCGTACCTGATGGACCTCTGTATGTCACGGGTTGAAAATTAGGAAACATATTGCCCATTGGGTTATCACCTATCAAGTTATTATACTGAAGGCTAAAAATATGTTCGCCCATATTATTGAGTGTTTCGTCATGAACTTCACCATAAGTGTCGAATAAACGAAGCGGACCTGGATTATCGATTATTTCTTTAGCCTTTGAAGCAGCATCGGTGTATCTGGCCGTTTCGTTCAGAGGAAAACCCGCCATCGTTAAATAAACCTTCGCCAGAAGGGTTTTAACTGCAGATTGTGAAACCCTACCCGATTCGTCCGTCCAAGGAAGTCCAGCATTCTCCGCTTCCAATAAATCGTTCACGATGAGCGAATAAACCTCGGACTGTGGAGCCCTTGAAGGAAAGAAATCTTCAGAAGTAGCGCTCTGGGGAGTCGTAATCAAAGGAACATCGCCCCAAAGACGAACAGCATAAAAATAGGCCCATGCACGCAAAAACTTGGCCTCGCCCAAAATTTGATTCTTTTGTCCTTCATCCATATCGATTCCCGGCACATTTTCCAACACTAAATTGGCATTTGCTATCACCTTATAAACACCTCTCCACCAGTTTCTAATGTGTAACGTGTTATCATCGAACGATAGAGAATAAAGGTTGTTCAAATCAGAGTTTTGTGCTGTTTCTGTAGTGGTCGTTCCTGTCGGAGCCAACAAAAATTGCCAGTTAGAAGAGAATATACCAGCACCATCACCAACAAATCGAGCATCTGCATAAACCGCGGCTATGGCCGACTCAGCATGGGTGGCAGTTGTATAAAAACTTTCAGGCTGCAAATTCGAGGGGTCTTGCTCGTCTAAAAAATCGGAGCAGCCAAACACCCCAAGTACCAAGGCTAGCCCTAGCACTTTACTAATTGTATATCTAATATTTAATTTCATGATACTTTTTCTTTAATAGTTACTTTTTATATACCCACTTGAAGACCCAAAACAAAAGTCGTAGACCTAGGGTATTCGTGCCATTTCATTCCTTGAGAAAAAACGTTGCTTCCGGCATTACCTCTAATTGGGGTAATTTCAGGATCACCTATCAATTCGTCATCTACCCACAAAAAGAAATTCTGGGTAGAACCATATATTCTTAATTTGTTCAAGTGTAACTTATCAAGTAATTGTGGTTGGAACGAGTAGCCCAGAATAAGGTTTCTACCTCTTAAAAAAGAGCCATCTTTGATCCAATGCGAATCAACATTGGTTACATACCCCGCTCTCGTATCACGAACTTGGGCAATCATGGTGTTCTGGTTATCGGGCGTCCATGCATTAAGCACTGTTCTATAACTATTGGCCAACGCCTGTCTGTCTTCACTTGAGTGAAGGTTCATGTCCATCACATCGTTACCCCAAGAATACTGAAGATCGATGGTAAGATCAATTCCTTTATAAGTAAAATTATTGATGAAACTTCCTGATGCTGTCGGGTAGCCATTTCCTATGATAGTTCTATCCTCATCATTAATAATCTTATCACCGTTAAAGTCTTTATACTTGATATCACCAGGCAATAGGGTAAGTCCGTTTCTATAGCTTACGAAGCTTGCGGCTTCTTCGGCTTCGTCGGTTCCCCAAACGCCCAATCTGGTTAAACCCCAAAATGCTCCAACAGGTTCACCGATACGGATAACGTTTGTGGGATTGGTAATTCCAGGACCACCAACTCCAAAAATATCGGAAGGAGTAGCCAGTGATAACACCTTATTACGGTTCATTGTGATATTGAAATTGGTCGTCCAATTAAAATCTTCCAGTGCTACGTTGACCGTATTAAGGGAAATTTCAAGACCCTTATTTTCCATGGAACCAATATTTCTCTTAATAGTTGTATAACCTGTTGTATGCGGCACCGGTGCATCTAACAACATATCAGTTGTTTTTCTATAGTACACATCGGTTTCAAGGCTAATACGATTATTAAAAAGGCCAATTTCTAAACCAACATCATATTGAGCAGTCTTCTCCCATTTCAGGTCGGGGTTTTCTAAACGGTTAAGGCCGGTACCCCCTACTAGATTACCTCCCCAAATAGTTTGATAATTTGAACCAAGTAGCGATAACGATGTATAAGGGTCAATCTCTGAGTTACCGGTCAAACCATAACTTGTTCTCAATTTCAGATTGGAAATGGTCTCACTGTCTTTCAAGAAATTCTCGTCAGAAATTCTCCATGCCAATGCCGCGGAAGGAAAGAATGAAAACTTATTATTGTCTCCAAACTTAGAAGACCCATCGGCTCTTCCCGTTAGCGTAAACAAATATTTGCCGTATAGGTTGTAATTCAATCTTCCAAAATATGAGTTCAACGCTTCTCTTTGAGAATTTGAGCCTACTCTTATATTATTTGAACCAGCTCCTAAATTGTTGTACTCAAAATAATCGGTTGGAAAATTATTGGCCTCCGAACTAAAGAAGAAAGAATTGCTCTGTTGCCATGACAATCCCAAGAGAGCAGTTAAAGAGTTATTCTCATTAAACTGCTTGTTATAGGTAAGATAGTTCTCAACCGACCAAAAAATTTCTTTATTGCTACTTGAAGAGGCATAAGCTTGGCTGTTTCCGGCCAGAGTAGCATCACGAAATTCTGGGTTCTCTTGAGTAATCACGTTAGCCCCAAGTACAGTTCTCATTTCCAACTCATCTGTAAAAGTTATGTTGGAATACGCACTACCAGAGGCTGTTTGTGTATTCAAAATATATTGTTGCCCATCGAGTCTGTGCACAGAACTAAAGGTTCCTTCCGCGAAAGGGTAGTCTCTGTTATCAGCAAAAATTCCTTCCCTTGGGTGACCGGCTGGATACCTTACCGGAAGAAAAGGAAAATCTTCCACCATTCTTCTTGGTACTTCATCATTGGTATCTGCCAGATTTTCTGTTTGATAGTTATAGCTAAGTGTACCACCTATTTTTACCCAATCTTTAATCTGATCGTCGATTGAAAATCTTCCTGAATAGCGCTTTAAATACGTATTTTTCAGAAGCCCCTGTTCATCGTTAATACCCAATGAAAGAGCATAAGTGGTTCTTTCATTACCACCTGAAAAACCTAATTGGTGGTTTTGAGAAAGTCGATGTTGTTGCACCTCTTTTGACCAATCTGTGTCGTATAAGGGGTTGCCATTACTATCGAATAAAGAAGCCATTAATGGATCGGCCCTTTTTAGGCGTGGCTCATATTGTGCATAGTTACCGGCGGCCCAACCTTCAGGGTCGAACTTGGCAGAATTCTCCCATGACAATTGCTCTATCATCATGTACTCTTCAGCATTAAGCACTTCAGCTTTATTGGGCCCGAACTCCTTAACGTTGTATTCAACATTATAGGTGATTTGACCTTGACCGGCCCTACCTCTTTTGGTAGTAACAAGAATAACACCGTTGGCACCTCTGGCACCATAGATAGCGGTTGAGGACGCATCTTTTAAAACTTCTATGGACACCACATCATTCGGGTTCAAGAAGTCAATGGCAGAGCTATATTGATCTAGGTTTCCTTGAGGCAATTGAACCCCATCAACAACATATAGCGGGTTATTGGAAGAGTTAATAGAGCTGAAACCCCTAATTCTTACATTAGTCTTACCCCCAGGGCGACCTGAGTTGGTGTTGACCTGTACCCCCGCTATTCTACCAGCTAATGACTGGTTTAATGATTGTACAGGTCTTTCTTGTAGCTCTTCAGAATCTACTTGCCCCACGGCACCTGTTAAATCAGATTTTCTTTGGCTACCGTAACCAATCAATACTACTTCTTCTAGTTCGGCCGCATCCTGTTGTAGTACTACATCGATTTCGGATCGGTTGTTTACTTGAATCTCAGCCGATTCATAACCGATATAACTGAACACCAATGTAGCCCCGCCATCTACATCAATTGAATAGTTTCCATCAAAATCGGTTTGTGTTCCGTTGGTAGTTCCTTTCACTACAACGTTTGCGCCCGCTAACGGACCGGTATCGTCCGAAACGTTTCCATTCACTGTTTGAGCCTGTCCAATACCGAAACACAATAGTGTTCCGATAAATAGAAGGCCTTTTGATAATGTTCCCTTCATAATTTAAGTTTCTTTAAGTTTAGTTAACAGATTTTAACAAGTGAAAGTAAGGTATATGTTCAATCTGAAATGTGGGACAACCGTTAAATAATCGTTAAAATGATATGAATTACCGATAAAATGTAAGGTGAGCTTAAAATGTTGATATTCTTAAAAATGCACCTCTTCAATTATCTATATGCCACTGCAACTGATAATTTTGCACCTTAAGTTTTCGTAATTTGGCTGAAATTTTTCCTTTATGACCGCCATTCATATTCTACTACTAATTGGAATTTACTTTCTTTTGCTCCTTTCCATTTCATACTTTACAGGAAAGAATGACTCAAATATTGATTTTTTCAAGGCAGGTAAATCATCGCCCTGGTATCTGGTTGCCTTTGGTATGGTCGGGGCTTCGCTTTCCGGAGTTACCTTTATTTCGGTACCCGGGTGGGTAGCGAGTTCTGAATTTAGTTATATGCAGGTGGTATTCGGTTACTTGGCCGGCTACCTGGTCATAGCCTATGTTTTGCTACCCATATATTATGAACTCAACGTTACTTCGATTTATGAATATTTAGAACGTCGTTTTGGCAAGACCAGTTACAAAGTTGGGGCTATATCTTTCTTTGTTTCAAGGGTTTTAGGGGCCTCTTTTCGCTTGTTTTTAGTTGCCATTGTTCTTCAACAATTTGTATTTGACGACCTAGGCGTTCGTTTCGAACTTACCGTAATTCTTTCCATTCTATTAATTTGGATTTACACTTTTAGAGGTGGCATTAAGACCATTGTTTGGACGGATACTCTTCAGACTACTTTTATGCTCTTGTCAGTAGGGTTATCCATTTATTTCATCAATCAACAATTGGATTGGAACATCTCAGAATTTTTGGCATCAGAAGAACTCAAAGAATACAACAAAATGATTTTTTTTGACGACTTCTTCGGAAAGAATCATTTCATTAAATCATTTCTAGGTGGTATGTTCATTACCATTTGCATGACCGGTCTTGATCAAGATATGATGCAAAAAAACCTGACTTGTAAATCATTAAAAGATGCGCAAAAAAATGTTGTTTCCCTAAGCGTTGTTTTGGTAGTCGTAAACTTTGTTTTTCTTCTTCTAGGCGCTCTATTGTTTATCTATGCCGACCGATTCGGTATTAGCACCCCTTTAATGAACGGAGAGCCCAAATCCGACCTATTATTTCCGCAAATTGCGCTTAAGAGTGATTTGGGCATTGTTGTCGCCATAACTTTCATGCTCGGCCTCATAGCCGCGGCGTACAGTAGTGCCGACAGTGCTTTAACCTCATTGACCACCTCATTTTGTGTCGATTTTTTAGGTATTGAAAAGAAACCTGAAGAAAGCCAGAAAAAAATAAGAAAATCGACCCACGTCGGCATGAGTTTCTTACTCGTTTTAGTGGTCATAGCCTTCAAGCATATTTTAGATACCAACGTAATCGACGGCCTTTTACAAGTCGCAACCTACACCTATGGGCCGCTTCTAGGGCTCTTTACCTTTGGTATCTTCACAAAACACCAATTAAAAGATAGGTATGTTTGGATTGTCGCCCTGGTCGTAGTGTTGATTATTTATCTCATAGCCTCAATGCCTCCCTCAATTTTGGGAGGATATCAAATAGGATATGAACTTCTACCTATAAATGGTTTGTTGACCTTTTTAGGATTGTGGTTAATTAGGGATAGAAAAGTGGAGCCCAAAAACATGTAGAATTCTAATAATTCAAGTGTTAAATTTAATTAGGAAAATTCTTATCGAACATTCCTTCAATTTTCGTCAGTACTGATTGGTGGCCAAAAGAACAAGGGTACAGGCTACCTCTACTTCAATGCCTTTCGATTCCAATAAACGGTAAAGTTCTGGGTTTTCAGTACCAGGATTAAAAATGACGCGTTTCGGATTTAATTGTAAGATTTTGTCGATATATTCAGGCTGACGCTTTGCACCTATATACAAAGTAATAGTGTGAATGTTTTGAAAATCATCAAAATTGGTCTTTATTTGTACTTGTCTGATATCCCCCTCTTTTAAACCAAATGCTACGGTATCAACGTTATGGTCTAAAAGACGATTTACCGCCAGATTACTATAACGATTTTGTTTGAGTGAGGCTCCAAGTACAAGTGTTTTTTTCATTTGTTTGGCAGGGATGTTAAAATTTATGAAGTCTGTAACGTTTGTAATTTCCAACCGTCTATTCTCAACGTGCAGCAGCTTATCTTAATAAAATATTGGTCGTTGACAAAGCTATAATTTATAGTTAATGGTTAGTGTTTAGTATAGTGGAGTCAACGACAGAAACCCCGATTTTTATCGGGGTTTTGTTTTATGGTTACCAGCGAATAATGGCACTGCCCCAAGTAAAGCCACTACCAAAAGCGGCCAAAACCACTAAATCACCGTCTTTAACTTTGTTGCTCTCCCATGCTTCGGTCAAAGCTATGGGTATCGAAGCGGCAGTAGTATTGCCGTATTTCATGATATTATTGAACACTTGGTCGTCAGATAGACCAAATTTGTTTTGAATAAATTGGGAAATTCTCAAATTTGCCTGATGTGGCACCAATAAATCAATATCATCTGCTTCGAGATTATTTGCTTTTAACCCTTCAATGATAACCTCACTAAAACGAACCACTGCGTTTTTAAAAACAAATTGCCCGTTCATATATGGGAAGTAAGATTCATCGTCGGGATCATTCTCCTCAATAATATCGGTTACCCACCTTTTGCCCATGCCAGGGGCTATCAAAGAAAGCTCTTCGGCATGTTGACCTTCTGAATGAAGATGGGTAGATAAAATTCCTTTTGAGTTATTTTCTTCACGGGTCAATACTGCAGCACCGGCCCCATCGCCAAAAATCACCGAAACCGAGCGCCCTCTGGTGGTCATGTCCAAACCTCTAGAATGTAATTCTGATCCAATCACCAATACATTTTTGTACATGCCACTTTTAATATACTGATCGGCCACAGAAATGGCATATATAAAACCTGAACATTGGTTACGAACATCAAGTGCTCCCACTGTTTTTATGCCCAAATCTCGCTGAACCAAAACCCCGGGACCAGGAAAGTAATAATCGGGACTCAGGGTAGCAAAGACTATAAAATCGATGTCATCTTTCTCGATACCTGCTCTTTCAATGGCTATTCTAGCAGCCTTGACCCCCATACTCGTGGTAGTATCTTGGTCAGGTATAACGTGTCTTCTTTCTTTGATACCGGTACGCTCTTGGATCCACTCGTCACTGGTATCCATTACCTTTGACAAATCATGGTTACTCACTACATTATCGGGTACGTAGTGCCCAAGCCCAATAATCTTTGAATTGTACATAGTATAAGTTTTTGAGTTAAGCTTCTTGTTGTTTATTCAACTTCAATAGCCATCTAATCGAAGGTAAGCCTAAAATTAAGATGCCAAAAATAGAAGAATCTTTTTATAGAGAGAAAATTAGACATATTCTAAGGTAGTGATTTAATGTTAGCCGCATGTGCTTAATACAATTATCTGTCGGTTAGGGCTAAGAGGTAGAAATTTGATTTTTAAAATGCTACAATCAAAAACGTGCCCTCAAAAAGGGCACGTTCTCAAACAACCTAACCAATAAAATCAGAATGTGGCAATAGTAAAGTCTTTTTCATAGCAATCTTTCCTATCCACTCTCAAATATACATTTTGTTTAACAAATAATAAAATTTATTAAACAAATTTAAATGTTAATTTATTCTTGTCATAAATGCTCAACGGAATAGTGTCAGTTTGTCATTCTATATTACTCTGGTATTTTTTTTGAAATTATCGTGACACGCAACAAAATGCTTGCAACCTTGTAAGGTATTCAAGTTTTAATTTATAAAGAATCACAGAGTCAAAATAATGTATTATGGCAACAGGTAAAATCAATGTTTCGGTTGATAACATATTTCCGCTGATCAAAAAGTTCTTGTACAGCGATCATGAAATATTTTTAAGAGAGCTCATTTCCAATGCTACGGATGCAACCTTAAAACTTAAGCATCTGACCGCAATTGGTGAGGCAAAAGTGGAGTATGGCACCCCTATTATCGAAGTCAAAATCGATAAAGAAGGGAAGAAAATACATATTACCGACCAAGGTATAGGTATGACCCAAGAAGAGGTCGAAAAATATATCAATGAAGTTGCTTTTTCCGGAGCGGAAGAATTTCTCAACAAATATGAAGATGGTGCGAAAGATGCAGGTATCATAGGGCATTTCGGACTTGGCTTCTATTCTGCGTTTATGGTCGCCCATAAGGTGGAAATCATTACAAAAAGCTTTAAAGAAGACACCCAAGCCGTTCACTGGTCATGCGATGGATCACCTGAATTCAATCTTGAGCCAGCCGAAAAGGAAGAACGCGGAACAGAAATCATTCTTCATATTGCAGAAGATTCTACCGAGTTCTTAGAGGAGAACCGCATAAGCGAGCTTTTAAGAAAGTACAATAAATTCATGCCTATTCCGATTAAGTTCGGAACCAGAACGGAAACTCTGCCTAAGCCCGAAGATGCGAAGGAAGATGATCCTGCACCTACACAAGAGGTCGATAATTTTGTGAACAACCCTAACCCGGCATGGACGAAGCAACCTACCGATTTAGAAGACAAGGATTATAAAGAATTCTACCGAGAGCTCTACCCAATGCAGTTTGAAGAGCCCTTATTTCACATACATTTAAATGTTGATTATCCTTTCAACCTTACCGGTATACTCTACTTCCCGAAGTTGACCAACGACCTGAACATACAAAAAGATAAAATTCAACTTTATCAAAACCAGGTTTTCGTTACCGATAATGTAGAAGGCATCGTTCCTGAGTTTTTGACCATGTTACGTGGTGTTATCGACTCTCCGGATATTCCGTTGAACGTTTCACGTTCTTATTTACAAGCGGATGGAGCGGTCAAGAAGATTTCTTCTTACATAACCCGAAAAGTAGCGGATAAATTGAACTCTTTGTTCAAAAACAACCGTGAAGACTTTGAGAAAAAATGGAACGATATTAAAATCGTCATCGAATACGGAATGCTGTCCGAAGAAAAATTCTTTGAGAAAGCTGATAAATTTGCTCTTTACCCAACCGTTGATGGCGCTTACTATACTTTTGAAGAACTTCAAGAAAAAATTAAAGCCACTCAGACGGACAAAGATGACAAATTAGTTATTCTATACGCTTCTGACAAGCAATCGCAACACAGCTATATTCAAGCTGCAAAGGCCAAAAATTATGAAGTTTTATTGTTAGACTCGCCTATTATCGGTCACCTAATGCAAAAACTGGAGACTTCGAAAGAAAAAATCTCATTTGCCCGAGTAGATGCCGACCATATAGATAACCTAATCAAAAAGGAAGAAACCCAAATATCAAAATTGTCCGATGAGGAGAAAGAAAAATTGAAGGTAAGCCTTGAAGAAGTTATCGATGATAAGAGCTATACGGTTCAGCTTGAAGCCATGGATAGTACTGCCTCTCCGTTCATCATTACCGAGCCCGAATTCATGAGAAGAATGAAAGAAATGCAGCAGACCGGTGGTGGCGGTATGTTTGGTATGGGCAACATGCCTGACATGTATAATATTATCGTCAATACCAACCATGAATTGGTAGGCGAAATATTGAATACGAAGACTGCCAAAAAGAAAGAACGCCTCATCAATCAATCTATCGATTTGGCCAAACTTTCAAAAGGTCTTTTAAAAGGTGAAGAACTTACCGAGTTTATTAAGAGAAGTTATGAAATGGTGAAATAACATTTTATCGATAAGTATAAAAAAAGCTCTGATAAATCAGAGCTTTTTTTATTTGAAGGAAACCGGCTATTACCAATAAATCGGGCCTGTACCCAAATACTTATCGGCAATTGGTTTGTAATAGTCAATAACATCTTCCAAATCATAAATCTTTTGCGATTTGGTATAGAGATCGTATCGGTTGAAATCTTTAATAATCTGTAGATACTCCTCATCTTTATCATTCAATAATTCTTTATAGCTTCCGCCGGAATGCCAAGGGTAAAAAGAATGATATCTGATCATTACCATGGCCTCAGGGGGTAATTTATTTTCTTTATGATTGGCCAATACCCTATAAAGGTATTCATCATGGCCCCAAGCCAAGGTTAAATTATCAAGACCGCATCCTTCTTCATAAATACCTGTGGTTGTATTGTAGCGAGGGTCTTGCATATCAGGATTCAATTTGTTGAACTCAGGATATACACAGCTATCAGGCAGCTCACAACCTACCACAAAAACATCACCAACTGTACCCCACTGCTCGTCTTGACTAGTACCATCTTCATCACTACCCCACATGAACATTACCTTGCCCAAATCATGAATGAGCCCCGTTAGTTGCATCCAGTCTGGGCGATTGTCTTCACGAATAGCTTCCGCACTCTGAATCAAATGCTGCACGTTAGGCAAATCAAGATCTGGGTCACTTACGTCAATAAGTTTATTTAAGTGGGCCATGGCTTCAAACAAAGGCATTGGCTTATCGAAATTCAAATATTTGTCATGCATACTACGAACGTATTCGACCGTCTGGTTTTTACGCATTTTTCGATAATGCTCTTTGACAGCCGCTTTCACATCTACGGCCTCGTAGTTTCTAAATGTTTTCTCCATTACTGTAGTTTCTATTAAATGAGTTTAAGTCGTTTTTCAGATGTGAACATCAAAAAATGGGATAACGCGTTCATTTACACATTTCCAAGTACAATGTACAAAATTATTGCGCATGAAATCAGGGCCGCACTAAAGTGCTTCGCATACTTCCAGGGTTTCAAATCCAAAACTTTTGCATCTTGCATTACAAATCTTTCTTCTTTCTTCATTAAAGCGGAGGCTATATGCATCACCAAAATGTTCAATACGAACTCAATCCCCCAGATATGAACAAAGTGAAGCTGCACCTCAAAAATATAATCGACAAGAACGTAAAATACCAAGCCGAAGAGAAGACCGATTTTAGCACCCCCGGCAGAAACCCTCGGGAAAAGAAAACCGGCAATAATAACACTGGCAATCGGTATAAAGAAAATTCCGTTCAACTGTTGCAGCAACTGATATAGACCCTCGGGGGCATTAGCTACAAATGG
>CETR01131107.1_pt1 | contig 14409 bp, 4 predicted proteins | sample 531281 | NCBI WGS metagenome assembly CETR01 (sample SAMEA2622568, study PRJEB7988) | marine metagenome | biome: marine biome (ENVO:00000447); feature: mesopelagic zone (ENVO:00000213); material: "saline water (ENVO:00002010), including plankton (ENVO:xxxxxxxx)" | depth 696 m
TTGTGAATTTGCTGGCAGTTGCTTATACGTCTTCCACAAGGTACCAACGTTATTTTCTTTGTTTTTTAAATGTTGATTGGTAAACGCCAGCATTTGGGTAAAACCCGGTATTATTTGGTTTGGCGATTGACTGATGGTATCAAGTATTTTTTCAATGACCGCCATCGATAAATCAGGGTAACCGTTTAATTCTTCCAATACCCTTTGCAGAACCTGCGGGGATAGTTTGTGAGCATGTGCGATAAAACGCTGCAAACTTTGATCTAACTGAGCGGTATCATAATTTTGTGCAGCTACCCCGTGTGCTTTAAGAAAATCATGCAGCGTTTGACCAAGCTTTTTAAGTTCATTTAAATTATTTTTAGCTTGTGTTGAGTCATAAGCACCAGGCGCGGCAGCATTTAGGTGTTTAACAATATAATTAATGGGTAAAAATGGCGGAATATTCAGTAGTAAATCTAAAATATCTTGTTCAAAATTATTGACATAAAACGCTCCACACAAACGTTCAATGTCCTGGTAATCTTTTTGGGTATATGGCAATCTTTGGCTCATGAAAGCCCAAAATTTGGCGGGGTTGCGAGTCAATATTTCGGGTAATGGGCAGGAACCTGGTAAAACGAGTGGCTGTTGCACGTTAAAATTTAAATTAAATACAATGTCAAATAAGGGACGCAATATGCCTGGATGCGCTGAAATATATTGCTCCTGCTGCTGGATAAAACGCGCAACAAAATTGCATTTTTGACGATAATTCTCTGCTGAATTTTTTTGAAGCATACCAATTAGAGCCACAATATCATTACTATTTGTATATTTAATGACAAATTGTGTGATCAAAGCGTTCGTTAATAGTAATTGCTGAGCGCTATCAATAAATGTGTTGTTTATGTTTGGCCAGGCTATAAAATAAAGTCCACAACTTAAATTATCGATAAATTGACGTGGAGTTTGGATATTGACTGCAGCATCATAATGGACATCCGCTATCAATATGGAGCCATAACTAAGCCGAAATAATGCCTTTATTTTCATTTGATGCTCAAACCACTTATCACATGAAAGCTCATTTAAATAAGACTGTTTAAATAATTGTTCCAGACAGTGCAAATGGTTAGAAAAATTTGACGAGTCAAGCTTATCAGCAAATTGATTCACACAGATTTGCCAATCCGCAAACGGTATGGCATAAGCCAAACGATATTTAAAAATGCCCTCTAAACATTTAAAAAATTCGTTAAGTTTATGTTGTTGAGTTTCGCCTAAGTTCTTAGTTGCTAAAGCATAGAGGCTGTTGTAAAAAATACGCAAACCATGGCGAGTTGGTTTATAGAGATTATTAATTAAGTTTTCAGGTAAGATAAACGCATCTTTTTCGCAACAATATTTCTTAGTTTGACGCAGCACACTCTGATAAAGCTTGAATAAATTTGTAAAAATATCTGTGTTTAAAGAGTCATCAGAAACGATTTGGCTTGATTCTTGGACCGGACTTGATTCACGATAAGGTGTTTGTTTGGGTGCACGGATATTTTTATGAAACTTTTCGATAATATCTGACTCAAAACGCTCATCGATTCTAGAAAAATCTTGCCAGAATGCCTCTGCTTTTTGTATGAATACGCCAAATATAGCATTGGTGTCCTGGGCCTGACCTGCTAAACGCATGGCCCATGCTTGTTCAATATTTTTACGGCAATCTTGCCACATCGCTTGTATAAGGTTTTGTTTATCAGTTAATGTCTGTTCTTCAGGCGCTTTTTCTGCAAGGTTAGGGGCGTGCTCGATATTTAATCGCTCAAGTATGCTCATGACCTGGGTGGAAAGTGTGGCAATAAGACAATCTTTTTGATGAATAAAACGATTTTTTTCAAGCTCCTGCTCATCATGTAATCGAGATACAACACGCGCACGTAAATAATATTTTTTTGTTGCATCGTTTATCCATTGCCATTTTATTGAATCCTTATCTTGGTGTTTTTGATGTTTTTTTGTTAGAGCTTGTGTTTCTTCCTCAAAAAGAGCTTGAACCCTCTCAGATTGATGACGTTCAAACTTTTTATAGTCTTTATTAATACGCGTGATATCAAGCACTTCTTGGGTCATGCCTTGTGCATTATTACGACCCTGGCGCCCACGCTCTTGTTTTGCGGTTCGCGCGCGTGTGCTATAAGTTCTGATAACACCTAATCCATCTTCAACACCAGGCTTGATATCAGTACCACGGCCTAGACGCGCGCTAATGGTGATAGCACCTTTAAGTCCTGCTTTTTTAATGATGTCTTTTTCAGATAGACCACTGTCATTGGTATCACCAACAAGCGGGTATTTTGGTAAAATTTCACTCAAATTTCTATGTATTTTTTTAACTGCTTTGTCGTCTTTACAGGTAATTAATAAAGGCCTATGAGTATTATTTTTGATGATTTTAGCAAGCTCTGCCATTTGCGCTTCAAAATTCTCACAAAAAACAGGCGGTTCAAATGTGGTGCGATTAGGTCTATGGGTCGGTACTTTAATCACATGAGTCAAATCATAATCATTATGATAGCGGGATAGCTCTTGACGGCTGCCTGCAGTACCGGTACAGCCTTCTAATTTGCTAAATTGAGTTTTAAGAAATGCCGAAGGATTTTGCGATAAAGCAATCAAGCTTTCAGGCTCAATGAAAAAATTAGGTGGCTCACCTTTTTGGCTGGCTTCATAGTTAAGTTTTGTATGCAAAAACTGATGCACAAGCTCACTATAAGTTGAGCCTAATATCACTTGGTTATTAAGCATCACCTTTGCATCTCGAACCTTGATAAATGCACCATAAACACGCTTTTGTTCGGTGCGAATACAATAGTGCTGACCTTCTTTAAGATGATGGGCGCTATGAGCGGCATTTAATAATTGCAACAAACGTTTATCACGCCGCTCAATAACATTGTTATCGTGTGTATCTAAAGCCGGAATGATGTACTTTTGGAAAAAAGTTGATTCTTCAGGAAATAAATATTCATTTTTTTGTAAAAATTCGCACAGATTTTGTAAATCGTTTAAACGAGAAATTTTGATACAGCCTTTTTTATCCCGAACAAAACTTGTCAGATTATTTAAATAGAATTCATAGGTTAAGCGATATAAACAGGCATCAAAATTATAAGCAGATTGATTATCAACGTTGATAGCGAAATTATACTGAGTCCGCTCATCTAATAAAATATGATCAGCTTCATCTAAAAAAGCGATATTTTGGGTAGATTTAAAGGGTGTTATTTGACCTTCCCAAACAAGTCGTGACAAATACAAGCTAAAGTTACCAATGGTTGCGTAATGAATGTTGCCAGTACCGTTGTTAGGTGCTTTAAAAGCCGTTGCTGGTGCATCAGGGGTGATGTACGCACACTCTAAACCCATAGCTTTGTAAACCCGCCAAAATTCTTCAAAATCACGAAAAGACAAGCTTTCTTTTGAGCTAAAAATGTTAACATTTTTACCATTAAGTGCTAGATAGCTGGCGCGCATCACCGAAATAATACTTTTGCCCTCGCCTGTGCGCACCTGATGAATGATGCTTTCATCGTTATGTAGCGCGGCATAGAGTAAATCAAGCATTTGTGTATGGTTTGCCCATTTACCTGTTTTCCTTAAAACAATTTCTCGCAAAACGGCTAAAGTTTGCGTGACGAATTGCTTGTGTTCAAAAGCAGATACGTCAGGATCATGGGCGGCCTGAATGGTTTCAAAAAGCAGTTGTCTTAAATTGCTTATAGATATCGTGGCAAGATTTTGTGAAAGGCTATAATGCTCGGTGTAATAAAGCAGAGCAAGCAACTCATGTTTTTCATCAAGGGTTAATCTAGATTGTCCTTTACGCTCAATGGTATTAAGAACACGGGTTAAGTTGTCACGGTCTGCAGATGATGTGCTATACAATCTTTTAGATTGACCTTTATGGTCTGTTGCCCGTAATTTTGATTCAAACACATGAATCAAATGACTTATTTTTTGATGATTGGGCGTATCAATTAGTTCACGAGTGCAAATCTCATGTAGTTGTTCTAATGATAATTCAGGGTTTTCACTATAATACAGTGCAAGAGGTGCTAAATCCGGTAATTGTTTTAATTTCTTACTGACTTGATTAATGTTTAGGATTAAATTTTGTTGAGAGTCATGAGCGTGTGTATGAGTACTTGCTTGGACTAAGATAGCACATAATAAAGCTGCTTTCGGTGAAAAATTAGCTGATTCAGCGTCATTTATTCTGGCCAAAACAGTACACAAATCAGACAAAGAAACGTGACCCGAAAGATACCACTCGGCCAAATCATACTGAGTTTTTTGCCATAATTTCAGTACATTAGGCGTACAACATTCTACCAATGATTCATCTAACTGATAAGTAAGCACCTTTAAAATCATATGAATATGTTCAAATGATTTTTCATGATTTAAACGCATGAACAAACGTTCATACATATCACGCCTTTTAAGCACATTTATATGGCTTTCATGTAGTTGCATTAAATGTGTTTTTACTAATTCAAAGTAATCATCACTGCAATCATCTAAAAGAGGTTTAATTAAAATAAGCTGATAAGCATTTGACAATGACAACTGCCCAATTTGCTCAACTTTTTGAGCAAGCGCTTGATCATTGGTTTGATCACGCAAGCAAGATAATCTTTGATTCATCAAAGAATTTTTTTGATTACTGGTGATATAGGTAAATAACTCATCTAGCAAATTAAGTGGAAAGTGTTCACGAGCAAAACGATTTCGATTATAAATTGTTTTTAACCAAAAGGTTAGCTGTGCTGCGGCAAAAAAAGCATCATGGGTATGGGCTTTTTTGTTTAAATACCCCGCAATTTGCCCAATTTCATTGTAATGTAGTTTGTTATCTAGCTCGATAAAAAATTTAAGCAAATGCTCAAGGATGGTTTTACCATGTTGATTGATATTAACGGCCAAGTATTTTTGGCAAAAAAGGGTAAGAAGCGCGTTATTTTGCTTTTTAAATGATGGTTTTAAATGATTATCTAAAAAAGTTTGTACAAAGGTAAGCTCTTCATGATTAAGCTGGCGATAAGATGAATGCTGGTCTATAACATCACACCCGCTATCTATCCAACTATCAATATATTTTTGCCGTAGTTTATCCGCATCTTCTGCCTCACAAATAGCCCGATAACTTTGTATTAAGTCAGCAATAGAAGGTAGCCAATTGCTTGTTGGTATGCTAATTGAGGTTATCTGCTGGTGAAATTGCTTTAAAACCAGGCTTTGTGTAGAAATTCGAGCGCTTGTTAAATTTTGTTGAAAAGGGCTTGTCTGCTCTAACGTTGCGATGGTCCAGGGATGTGTTTTAAGTGCTTCATCCTTTAAGAGGTCTGAAACCGAGTGGCCTTCAACATATGACCTAAGCGTTGCTAACCGCTTTTCTTGTGATTTAGTAAAACACCATTGCAATGCTCGACCTAAGCGATTAACCAAAGTTAGATGTTGTTTTTGATTTTTTCTAGCGTCTAAATCCTGCAATTTCATTGGTTCTAATAATTGACAAAGGGCGATGATGTGGTCGAATGATACTTTTAATCTACCTTTGACAAGCGTGTTATCTTCTAAGACAAGCAATGCATTAAGCCAAGAAACGCAAGAGTGAAAATCATTCAAATTTTTATTTAAATTAACAATTTGGTTGCTCTTTAAGGTAGAAATGTCATCAATCCCCCAGGCCAAAAAAGCAATAATTAAACGTACATTGTGTTTTTTGATTGGGCTAGGTAGCGCTTGTAATTCTTGTGTGAGGTACGCAAATTCCACACACGAAAGCTGCATATGGCAGGCAGCAAAACGTAGATAGTGCGTGATAGGGTCGGTAATAGAATCAAAATCAATATCAGGTGCTTGATAGCTCTGCTTTCCATGATAGGTTTTATGAAAGCCTTTAAGATTCAGTGCTTTATCCCAATACCGATAAGATTCGTAAGTACTGGCATAATAAAAACCATCATGACGCCAATCAATTTTATCCAGATGGTCCAAAATATTTTGTTGATTGTTATGCGTAAAAAGTTGTTGTTCACAAGACTTTAATACGCTGTAAAGCCGGTTTAGAAAAACTTGTGCATTGAAAAAATAGGCATGTTTTAGGTAATTATGCCAAGCTTGTTCGTTAATACGTATCTGCGGATTTTTCAAATACTTTATCAACTCGGCAAAGCTCAACCATACTTGAGCGTACCGAAAAGCACCCACAGAGGTTGCATGGGTTTTGATTAATTGCCACCAGATGCGTTGATAAACACCGTGGTCTTTAAGGGCATGTATACTCTGAACCATGGCATCTATTTCAGATTTATCAAGGCATTCACGCCAGTTAGGCAATGGAGATAACACATAATTTAACCAAATCGAAAAATGTTTATCACCAAAATGATCAAAAATAGCTTGTGCTAAATTAAACCAATGCATAGTACCGCGTGTGTTTGATTCAGAGCCATTACAATCATAAAACAGCTGACCGAACGCTTTAAGCTGTGCAGCATTTAAGCGTGTTTGGTTTTTAAATAAATGCGCATGTAGTGAAGAATTTATTTTGTCTTCTGCCCAGGCAGCGATCACTTTTAATGCAACATCAAAGCTCTCAGGTAGTTGTGCTTGAGCTGTTAGTTCAAAATATTGCAAAGATGCTGATGCATCTAGTGTTTCCACAGTTAATTGCCGCTCACCTAAAAATGCTTGGCATTTCTCAAGATACGTTTCGGGGTATGCCTCAGAAGCCAAATAACGCCAGAGTGTAGGCCCATGGTCAGATGATTGAAATATTGGGTCTAATTGACGTAAATCGCCTTGAAATACTTGGGCTTTTTGCGGTTGATATATCACCATCTTAAATGGATTAGGTTTAACAGTATGCGTGCGAGCATACAAAGCATCTATTTTTTTATGCTGGTCGAAACACAAAATAAAGCGCTGAGAGGAAGGCGAAATAGCAAGAAAAAAGCCAGGTGGTAAGTTATCTTTATGAATACCCAAGCGAAAATAAGATGCATGTTGCATGATTTCTTCAAGCGCTGCTATCTCTATTTTCTCTATCACATGTTCGGCATCAACTGAGCTACCGACCCACATTGAAAAAAGATCAAAATCAAGAGACGTTTCTTTCAGGCCAGATTGTTTGCGGGTAGCCTCTGGAATAGCGGCCCAAAGTGAGGCCGCGCGAGTGTTAATATTATGACGTGTGATTAGGTAATTTTCGTCTTTATCATAGCAATTAATTGCTTCTTCTTGTTCTAGCTCTGGTTCTGCCTCTGGTTCCTGTTCCTGTTCCTGCTCTTGTTCCTGCTCTTGTTCTTGCTCCTGTTCTTGCTCTTGTTCTTGTTGTTGCTGAAGGCCTGGGGTGGTATTGCCTAGAGGGTATAAAATATCCTTACCACTCCAAAGCTGTGCTTTGCTAGCATCTTTTTCTTTTAAATATAATTTAAATTCGTGTATGTCTTGTTGATATAAACTTAACCCTGTCATGTTTTCTTGTAGCAAACCTTGGTTATAAATACGTCGGTTTTGTAAGATAATGTTTTGTAATTGACGATAAGTTGTTTTTAACTTAAGTTGTAGCGTATTTGTATCTGCTAACAGTTCATCACACATGGGAATGCGAATAAGTAAACGACAATCTTTATCTGATTGCGCGTATTCAAATAAACTCTTAAGCAAAGTAAGCGAGGCTGGTTCGTCTAGAGCAATTTGGCTTAGAAAGACTTCATTGGCTTCATCAGGGTGTGTTATCGCACGTTGATTTAACGTTTTTACTAAACAAATAATTTCATTAATCGTTAATTGACCAAGGTCTTTGGGTATCACCAACGTTAGTTGTTTGAAAAGTGGGGTACATCCATTTTTTTGTACATCGAACATATTAATTTTTTGGGTTAAATGTTGGATATAAGGCACATTTTCATTGTGGAAGGAACCATTTAAATCAAATACAGCTGATAACGCGGGTGCAAACTCACGATAATGGTTATGCCAATTCGACGCATAAGCATTTTCTAAATAATCAAACAGCTGATCTAGCGCATAGGTACCCATCTGTGGTATTTGCCATAACTGCCATATCATCTCATTTATATCATCAGGTTTGGCGCTATGATTACATTGCGTATCAAGCCAGTCTCTATTGGCTGAGCACATCTTATCAATGGTGTGAGGTGCGAGTTGGGCACCCTCATGGATAAAAAATTGTGCAAGTGCTTGACCAGTGTTTGCCCATATTTTTTGGCGACCTGCCACATTTTCTTTTGCAATTTCTAAAGCTTTATCATGACGACTTATCAAAAAACGATTGCGCGCTGCACAGGTAAAAGCATGCGCTAATCCAACACTTAAATCGGTTAAAGCATCAGCTGTTACCTCAATTGATTCAATGGTTGTTTGAAAATCTTGTAATGGTTTAATTTCTGCAGAACTTAACTGATTTGACTCAACACCTATAAAACAAAGGCGTTTAACCCGAGGCAGATGATAGGTAGTAGCCCAAAGCTGCATTGTATTTAAAGAACAGTAAGGTTGAGCCACTTTTGGCTCAATTTGTAAAGTGTCAAAATCATCAGGGTTTGATGCAAACTTTAGAACACCTTGCTCAAAGTTACTGATAAGCTGCTGATTGAATGTAAGACAGTCTAATAAACTACTTTGTAGTTTTTCCTCCAATAATTTGGGTGCTTTTGTGCGTTCAGAATAATTATTATCACTTAATGGATAACGATTATTTAAATTTACCACGTAAGATTTTGTATAATAAGGCACATTTTCTTTACAATTGCAAAAATAAAAAACGTAAGCCATTAAAATAGGCAGAGGAATATTATGGCGAAAATTCTCAACATTTTCTGATTGTTGTAGGGCAGGTAGCACTCGGCTTAAAACCGTGACATGCCAAGCGGTCATGCTATCAATTGTAAGGTCTGACACTGCCAGATTGTGCTGATTACTAACCTGAATCATATTGATAGGCTTTAGTTCAGATCTAATTTGGACAAGCTCTTCTTTTGACAGAGTTATATCACAAGGTATGAATAAATTATTTTGATGATAAACAAGCCAAAAAGGCTCGGCTTCCGTCCGGACATTTAACACAATCATCGTGTTATTTATCATTCTTTGATGAACAGGGTTATTAAATTCTTCTAAATTGAAAACGCGTATAGGTTTACTTGGGCGTGATGTAAATATTTCAGTTGAATGAGCCAAATAACGATAGATATCAAAACGTTTAAAACAATGATTTACGCCAAGATTTTGAGAAGAAGAATATATTAATGGTCGATGAATCCCATCTAAACAAAATGCGCCTGTTGAAACACGAGCTAATATAGTGTCTAAAAAATTAGCCAAGTCATCGTTAGTAAGTTTTTTTTCTGGCCATTTTATTTTTTTTTCTAATAAAGATTTTAGCGTTTTTTGATCTTGAAAATTATAGTGATAATTTTGAGTGATATAAGCTAGTAAATTTTCGTATAAGAATTGATAAGATAAAAATGAATTGTTGATTGCTTGATACGGGCGTAAAGATGCAATTTCATCTTTAAGCCATGGGTAATAAGCAAAAAGCCTAGCTAAGCGTTTATCGGGAAGCGCTTGTTTTAGAGCGCTTTGAAGTTGTGATTCAATTTTAGGCCAAACGTCGTTAAATTTACTCGTATATTCTCGGATTAATCTTCGCTCTGAATCAGAAATTGCATTCTCTAATGAACCCAGTTTTGAGGCTAAAATATAGTAATTTTTAATTTCATCCTGCAAATATTCAACTATGAAACCATCGCGCTTGCTTTCTTCATTAATTGGGCCGTTATAGCGATATGACTCTAAAATCTCTTTTTTGGCTTGGCGAATCTTTTTTTGAGTATCGTCATAATAGGGATTATCCCCGACCTTTGTAGCATGGGTCCACGGTAGGACCCACGCTTCATTTAACCGGGTTCTAAGGACTATTAATACGTTTTTTGTTACAGCTTGAACGATGGCGTCATACATGGATAAGTCTTGTTTGGATGATATTACTTTCAATGATAAAAAATTTTTCTTAAGGTTTTATTAAGCACTTAGAATTTAATTTAATCACTCTTTGTGCTGGATGATGGGTTTCTTTTAAGCAATACATAAACCGCGCCGGTGCCGCCATCTTGGGCTTTGGCACTATGAAACGCAAGAACTGTAGGGATTTGCGGCAGCCAATGATTCACAAGATTTTTTAATACAGGTACAGGGCTATGTTGTTGACCCTTGCCATGGATGATTAAAAGACAGCGCCACTGGCATACCCGCGCTTGTTGCAAAAAATGAAGCAATTTTTCTTGGGCTTGTGCTCGATTTAACCCATGTAAATCAAGCCTTGCTCCATAGCGAATCAAGCCTTGTTTTAAGGCCTTAAAACGTTTGGCTGGGCAGTGCGCGCTTTGATAGCACAATTGGCTATCAGCATCTTTTGTGTCGGTATAATGGTCAGATAAATAAATAGGTTTGTGTGTTCTAGGTTCTTTTTTGGCCAGCACAATACCAGGCATTTTAGGTGCAGCAAGTGCTGAGGTTGGTATATTTTTTCTTGATTTTAACGGCAAAACATTACCAACAACACGCCTAAACAAGGCTTTATCTTCGTCTGAGATGGCCATATGAACCCTTTATTGTTTATTATTAAAGCAAATATTATTAGAAATCACGACAAGCGCATTATTTTATTATAAACTGATTTATTTTGATTAATTTTATGATGGTATGAAATATAATTTAACGCACGCCTGTCCCCAAGAATTAGCAACGATTCTTGATTTTTTACGTTTTGCTGTGAGTTGTGCCGAGCAACATTCACTTTTTTATGGTCATGGTACAGATAATGCCCTAAGTGATATGACCGCGCTTATTGCTGGAAGCTTGAAGCTACCTTTTGAAGACATAGTCGATTTTTATTCAGCTAAACTAACCAAGGTTGAAAAGGATGGGCTATATGCCATGTTGGTCAAGCGCATTGTACATAACATACCGGTGCCTTATTTAACGCATGAAGCCTATTTTTGTGGGTTGCCTTTTTATGTCGATGACCGGGTACTCATTCCACGCTCACCCATTGGCGAATTAATTGAGCAGCAATTCTCACCCTGGCTTGATGCACCCCAAGTACAAAATATTTTAGATTTATGCACGGGCAGTGGTTGTATTGCCATTGCTTGTGCGCACTATTTTCCCGAAGCATGGGTCGATGCCATTGATATTTCGCCTGATGCGCTCGAAGTCGCGCGTGTTAATCACCAACGTTATAACTTAGATGAACAGGTGCGTTTTATTGAGTCAGATGCCTGGGCAGAGGTGCCTGATAAGCGGTATGACTTGATTGTGTCAAATCCGCCGTATGTGGGCGAGTGTGAGATGCAAACCCTGCCGGCTGAATATCAGCATGAGCCGGTGTTGGCGTTGCAAGCGCCTGATAATGGTTTGGCCATTGTGCATCGAATTTTACAACGCGCGTCTGATTATTTAACGCAAAACGGCATATTGGTGGTTGAAGTAGGTAACAGTGCCGATGCTCTGCAGGAAGCTTATCCTGACCTGCCTTTTATGTGGCTTGAGTTTGCGCGCGGTGGCACCGGCGTGTTTATGCTGACTTATGACCAATTAGCTGCTTATTTTGTCCAACCATCATGAGTGGTAATACGTTTAATCAATTATTTAGTGTGACCACCTTTGGTGAGAGTCATGGCAAAGCGTTAGGTTGTATTGTCGATGGTTGCCCGCCAGGTTTGCAGCTTGATGAAACACGTATTCAGCCCTTTTTAGATAAACGCAAACCAGGTCAATCTAAATACACTACACAGCGTCGTGAAGATGATTTGGTGGAGATTCTCTCAGGGACGTTTGAAGGTTATACCACCGGCACGCCCATTGCGCTTATTATCCATAACACCGATGAGCGCAGCCGCGATTATCAGGCCATCAAAGATTTATTTCGCCCAGGGCATGCTGATTTTACCTATTATCATAAATACAAACATCGCGATTATCGTGGCGGTGGGCGTGCCTCGGCCCGTGAGACGGTCGCGCGAGTCGCCGCGGGTGCCATCGCTCGGTTATATCTAAACGAAGTCTTAGGCATTCATATTTGTGGTTATTTAGCGCAAATGGGTGATATGCATCTTGCTTTTGCAGATGAACGCTTCATTCATGACAATGCTTTTTTTTGCCCGAATGATCATCAGCTTGAGGCGCTGGCCAGCTACATTGAGACATTAAGGCGTGCTGGTGACTCTATCGGGGCGCGCCTTAAGATTTGTGCGCATCAAGTGCCTGTTGGCCTAGGCGACCCGGTATTTGATAAGCTAGATGCCAGGCTTGCGTATGCCATGATGTCCATTGGTGCGGTCAAGGGCGTTGAAATTGGAGCGGGGTTTGATGCAATCACCCAATTAGGTAGTGAGCATCGCGATGAAATCACCCCCGCAGGCTTTTTATCCAATCACGCCGGCGGTATTTTAGGCGGTATTTCAACAGGTCAAACCATTGAGGTTAGTCTGGCTTTAAAACCTACCTCAAGCATCACCAAGCCAGGATACACAACGACCATTGATAATCAAGCAACAACGATTGTAACCAAAGGGCGACATGACCCATGTGTGGGCATTCGCGCCGTGCCGATTGCAGAAGCGATGATGGCATTGGTATTGATGGAACATTATTTGCGTTATAAAGCCCAAATTCTTTAAGGGGAGTTTAAAAAAATGAATCAAATGACGAATATTGCCATTGTTGGTGCCACCGGGGTGGTCGGCAAAGCGATGCTAGAGGTGCTTGAAGCGCGTAATTTTCCTTTAAATCAACTTTTTTTATTAGCCAGTGAACGCTCTGAGAATCAATCTTTTTTATATAAAAAAGAAAAAATTACTGTGCAGTCATTAGATGCATTTGATTTTAACCAGGTACAAATTGCGTTGTTTGCCATAGGTTCTGAATTAACCAAACGCTATGTACCCGAAGCAGTTAAGGCCGGATGTGTGGTCATTGATAACAGTTCGACGTACCGCTATGACCCGAATGTGCCGCTAGTTATTCCAGAAGTTAATGCTGACTGCATCGCCGATTATGTGCATCAAAATATCATTGCCAATCCAAACTGCTCGACGATTCAAATGTTGGTCGCACTCAAGCCCATTCATGATGCTGTAGGGATTAAGCGGATTAATGTGGCAACCTACCAATCAGTTTCTGGTTCAGGCAAGCAGGCCATTAGTGAGCTTATCACCCAGCTTGGTCAACTACTAAATGGTAAGCCAGCTAAAAGTGAGGTCTATGCGCAGCAAATTGCCTTTAATGTATTGCCGCATATTGATGAGTTTTTGGAAAATAATTACACCCGTGAAGAGATGAAGATGGTGTGGGAAACCCAAAAAATCCTCGCAGATGATAGGATTTTAGTGAACCCAACAGCGGTACGTGTGCCGGTATTGTATGGTCATTCTGAAGCCATTCATTTAGAGTTAATGGCGCCTTTGAGTGTGGATGAGGCACGTGCCACTTTACGACAAGCGCCTGGGGTAAAAGTCATAGATGACCCCAAAAAACAACATTACCCGACCCCATTTACCCATGCCATTGGTCAGGATAAAGTGCTTGTGGGGCGCATTCGTGAAGACATTTCGCACCCTTGTGGCTTAAATCTATGGGTAGTGGCTGATAATATTCGCAAAGGCGCGGCGACCAATGCCGTGCAAATTGCTGAAATCCTGCAGCAGCAATATTTATAATTTATACTCAACTGTAGAAATCATTCTTGTTGGTTAATGAATTAGTATGAGTCAAGCGATTCTCAACAAACAGCTTAAAAAACGCATCATAGCCGCCGGTTGCCGACTAAGAGCGCTTACCCAATTACAACAAGAAGGGGTTACGGCTAAGAGCATTCGTGAACTCAATGATTGTAGCTTAGGCCGCTTAAAAGCGGCGGGGTTTTCGGTCATTCAACTTTATCATGCCGGCTTTGATGTGGATGAATTATTACAAGCAAATATCAGCTTGGCTGATTTACGTTTGGCCGGCATTAGTGCGCGAACCCTTAAATCACGTGGTTTTAGTAAAAGCCAGTTACTGGCAGCCGGCTTTAGTGAAGCTGAACTAACAGGTTTTGATAGTTTTGCGGCTGCAAGTGAGGCGGTTAGTTATTTAGCTGAAGATACCGCCTTTGATGCTCATGAGCGGCATTTAGCTGAACAAGCTGAGTTGCGTCGCCGGTTTAAAAGCAAAGTCCATACTCGTGAAAAAAGTTTCGATGCGCCTGCAGCAGGTGAGACGATGCAAAATGGCCTAGCACAACACCCTTGGCTAGCGAATCAACGTTTTGATGGTATTGACCCCAACTTAAATCCCGAA
>CETR01268672.1_pt1 | contig 14256 bp, 11 predicted proteins | sample 531281 | NCBI WGS metagenome assembly CETR01 (sample SAMEA2622568, study PRJEB7988) | marine metagenome | biome: marine biome (ENVO:00000447); feature: mesopelagic zone (ENVO:00000213); material: "saline water (ENVO:00002010), including plankton (ENVO:xxxxxxxx)" | depth 696 m
ACAAGGATGGGAAATCCGTTGCCACAACAAATCGGAAAGGGGATGTCCAATTGTTGTTCTGGGACTATACCTATACACTGCCCGAGGAAACGAACAATCAGGACTACTACAATCAGGATCATCCAGCAAAAGTGAAAAACAATGTGCTGGTAGATCTTTCAGGAATGCCCGATGGAGCTTATCAGCTCGAGGTGTATAAAATTGGCTATAAGCAAAACGACCCATATTCAGTATATTGTCAGATGGGAAAACCCGACCAACTTTCAAAAAAGCAAGTGGCTTTTTTAAAGGAAACCAGCAAGGGCGACCCCATATCAACGATCTTGGTGCAAATAACCGACGGGAAATTTACCAGGGAATACCCCATCCGTGAAAATGAAGTGGCCCTGTTAAGTTTCAAGAAACTATAAATCAATCTCAAAAAAAATCAACATATGTTAAGGCATGCGGTTTCCCTGATCATCCTTATAAGTCTTATTTCTTGTTCTGAAAAGGAAAAATCAACTCAAAAGAATGAGGAAAGCAGTAATACGGCCATGACTTTCACCAACCCCATTTTTCCCGGAGATCATCCCGACCCGAGCATATTGCGAGATGGCGACGATTTTTATATGGTGCATTCGTCCTTTGAATATTACCCGGGGCTATTGATATGGCATTCCACCGATCTCATCAACTGGGAACCTGTGGGACCTGCGCTTACGGAGTACGTTGGTTCGGTATGGGCACCGGACTTGGTAAAATATGAGGATAAATACTACGTCTATTTTCCGGCTGACAATAAAAACTATGTTGTTTCAGCCGACAATATAGAAGGTCCATGGAGCGATCCAGTATTGATCGATATTACGATGATCGATCCAGGGCATGTGGTGGACGAACAGGGCAATCGCTATCTCTACTTTAGCAGTGGCAGTTATGTGCCCCTGTCCAAAGATGGTCTTACCGTGACCGGGGAACCGAAAAACGTGTACGATGGCTGGGAAATCCCAAGGGAGTGGTCCATAGAGTGTTTTTGTATGGAAGGCCCAAAACTCTTCAAAAGGGGCGATTATTATTACCTGACCGTTGCCGAAGGGGGAACGGCGGGACCAGCGACAGGGCATATGGTGATTTCAGCACGATCGAAATCCCCACTTGGACCTTGGGAGAATGCCCCTCACAATCCCATACTGCGCACAGCCTCACAAGACGAAAGATGGTGGTCCGTTGGGCACGGTACCGTTTTTGACGATGCCGAAGGGAACTGGTATATGATTTTTCACGGCTACGAAAAAGACCATTACAATATGGGTAGACAGACCATGTTGGTACCTTTGGAATGGTCCGAGGATGATTGGTACCGGATTCCCGAAAATATCGCTATCAATGAAGCCATTCCTCTACCAGACCTTGAAAATACGATTGAGCAACCTTTTACATTGGATGATGATTTTTCAGGAAACAGCTTGAAACCACAATGGCGGTTTTTTGGAGGGGTGGATGAGGAGAGATATCATTTTGAGGATGATGACTTGGTGCTAGATGGAAAAGGAAATTCCGTGGCCGATGCATCTCCCATGCTTACGGTTCCCCTTGATCATTCCTATACTGCACAAGTGGAAATGGAGATTGGGGAAAATGCGATTGGCGGATTGGTGCTTTTTTATAATGAGAGGGCTTTTTCAGGCATCTTGACAGACGGACAAAACATCTTATCGAACCTTAGGGGATGGCAATTCCCAACCGAAGAAAATGTTGTGGAAAGTAATAGCGTTTACCTCCGTTTGAAGAATACGGAGAATATAGTGGATATGTACTATAGCCTTGATGGCCAGAAGTGGATAAAAACAGCCAACTCCTTCGATGTCTCTGGATATCATCATAATGTGCTGAGCGGCTTTATGAGTGTGCAGATTGGCCTATGTGCCATTGGTGAGGGACAAGTTACCCTCAAAGACTTTGAATATATTCCACACTAAAAGGTCTGAACGATTTTTTTTAAAAACCGATACAAGGTAAACCCAAATAGTGGAGCATCATGAAAAAAGGAATCTTACTTATATTTTTCTTCAGTTGCTTTTTTACCAGAGCACAAACAATGGAATCGGCTATGCCCCGAATTGAAAAGAAAAATGACCGCTATGCGTTGATGGTGGACGATGAACCCTTTTTGATCCTGGGTGCCCAGGCCAACAATTCCAGTGCTTGGCCCTCCGTGCTTCCCAAAGTTTGGTCCGCCATGGAGAAGTTGGATGCCAATACCTTGGAAATCCCCATCTATTGGGAGCAGTTCGAACCCAGTCCGGGAGCTTATGATTATAGTGTCGTGGATGAGATCATCGAACAAGCACGCCAACACGATCTGAAAGTGGTGCTTTTGTGGTTTGCTACATGGAAAAACGGGTCAAACCATTATATGCCCACTTGGATGAAACTCCAACGCCAAAAATACCCGAATATGATTGGGAAGGATGGTAAGGCCATAGATTCGCCCTCTCCCCATGCACAAGCTACTTTGGACGCTGATAAAAAGGCTTTTGTGGCTTTTATGAAGCATTTGAAGGAATTTGATAAAGCGCATACGGTGATCATTGTTCAAGTACAGAATGAACCTGGAACTTGGGGCTCCGTACGTGATTACTCACCTGTGGCCCAAAAACTTTTTGAACAGCCAGTGCCCAAAGCAGCCCTGAAGGCGATGGATGTCAAATCGGGGGGGCAAGGAAATTGGAGCGAAGTTTTCGGAAAGAACGCGGACGAATATTTCCATGTTTGGCATGTGGCATCTTATATAGGGGAAGTCGCTGCGGCAGGAAAGGAAATTTATCCTCTTCCGCTGATGGTCAATGCCGCGGTCCGTGATCCCATAGATGCAGGGTGGCCACCCAAATACCAAGTCGGCGGGCCCAACGATAATGTTTTTGAACTTTGGAAAGCGGCAGCTCCCGCTATTGACATCCTAGCACCGGACATCTATACCACGGACACCGAAAAATACCTGAAGTTAATCGAACTCTACAGTAGAAGCGATAACCCTTTGTTGATACCCGAAACCCATTGGAGGTCTCCTTTTCCGAGGTTCTTTTATACGGCACTGGGAAATGGTGCCATCGGATACGCACCCTTTGGGTTGGATGACAAGCGAGTTCGGTTTGGAGCCAATGGCAACCGATTGACCGATGAGGAAATGTACGCGCCAACGGCCCGTAATTTTGAGCTTTTCAGGCCCATGCAAAGGGAAATCGCCAAGTTGAACCTTGACGGAAAGATAAAGACAGCTGTGCAACTGGAACCAATTGATAAAGATGACGATCGAGGCTCACCATGGGACCGGGAGAACTATATCACCGACACTACCCTTACCTTTAGGGGGTGGGACATTGATGTTGCTTTTGGCACCTTTGACCGACTTGCCAGAACCGAGCATCAGCCCGAAGATCCCGATGGACGCATTTTGGTGGCGGAATTGGAAAAAGGGACATTCTTGATCACCGGTTACCACAGTCGTGTTATGGTACGGCCCACTGGACAAAAAGCGGATAATCATTGGAACTATCTCGTGGTGGAGGAAGGACATTATGAGGACGGGGCTTTTGTCGTAGATCGAATCTTGAACGGAGATCAGACCGATTTCGGACTTCGTTTCAATCTACCAAAGGTATTGCGGGTAAAACTATATGAAAGGCAGTAGCTTTCAGTGAGATTGTCTCGTAATCTTCAATAAACAGTAATGTCAATCTATTCCTTTGATTGGACGAAACATTTTTTCATGTTGTCGTTCAAAAAATTATTGTCGGCAATCTTCACTTGACAAAACAAAGAATCCCTGGGCCATGATATCCTAAATGGTTTGCAGATTGGATAGAGTTAAACATAAAATCAATAGGATAACACATAATCGGACATCCTCTTTAAATTCCCTTGTTAATTATAAGAAGGAAAAGTCAATGGGAAGCCTATGTTTTATCCGATCGGGTTTCTCAATAGTATCATAGTCGAATCTATCCTATTGGAATCGGAAACATTGTCCTGGCTCCGTTGACCTTCCTTGCCTAAACCATTTAAATCTGTCTATGACAAAATCTTTCAAGCTTACGTTCTGGAGGCAAGGCCTCCTGTCCATCAGTTTACTTTTTTGTGCTTCCTGTGCTACTTTTAAATTGCAGCAGACCGCTGAAACCAAAGAGACTGATGGTAACAAAGAGCTTAGCCATACTTTTTTCATTGCAGGCGGATTGGGCAATGTTTCCGATTTGGACAATAGTTCCGTTTGGGAAAGTTTAGGTGACCAATTAAATAAGGCCAATGAAAACAGTACCTTGATTTTTACAGGTGACAATGTTACCAAAAAACAGGATAATTGGGATTTTGACAAGCAACTTTTGGACAAACAAGTGGACCTGACAAAGGGGTTTAGAGGGCGAACGTTTTTTATTCCCGGAAACAATGAGTGGAAGTCCAAGAATACGGAAGATGTTGAAGAGATTGAAAATTATGTGAAAGACATGGATTTGGAAAATGTCGACTTTTTTCCAGAAAATGCATGCCCCATAGAACGTATACAACTCAGCGATAAATTGATTTTGGTCTTGGTGGATTCCAGATGGTTTGTTTCCAATTGGTCAAGGGTAAAGAATATCAACAAGAAGTGTACGGATATAGTAACCAGACAACGGTTTGTTGAGGAACTCGAGGATGCCATCGACGACAATCTGGACAAGAACATTGTAATTGCCATGCACCACCCCGTATTCAGTAACGGACAATATGCGGGTAAAAAGACATTTAAGGACCATATGACCCCTATTCCCGTGCTAGGGACGCTTACCGAAGGGTTTAAAGATTTAGCAGCGTACGACCCAGAGCATTTAAATTCAAGACGTTATAATTATCTCAGGGTTTTCGTGACCACGCAGGCTCAAAAATCCGACCGTATTACCATTGTATCGGGCCATGAAGAAAATTTACAATATCTGGTCGGTAAAAATGTGCGTCAGATCATTAGTGGGGCCTTGGCCACAAAATCGGCCACCCATCTTTCAGAGGATGAATTGGTCTCTCTGGGAGGCGCTTTGACCTATGAAGGTAAGTTTTCACATGGGGCTCTGGGATTCGCCAAATTGGAATACTTTAAAGACGGATCGTCAAGTGTATCATTCTACAGTTTTGATAAGGAAGAAACAAGGACCACAATGGATGTTCTTTCAAAGTTTCCGGAGGAACGACCGATTGTCAAAATAGATTCCAACCTACCTGAAAAAGTGACCGAACAAGTATTGGACGACTCCGACGCCTATCATAAAACGGGCTTTTACCAATTTTTGTGGGGGAAACGTTACCGCACATATTTTGGAAAAAAGGTTACGGCGCCAACAGTGGATTTGGATACCCTGTATGGTGGTGTAAAGGTGACCAAGGAAGGCGGTGGGCACCAATCCTTTTCCCTGCGGCTCGAAGATAGCGATGGGGGCGAATATGCCATGCGGTCCTTACGGAAAAGTGCTATGAAATACTTGAAGTTCAAGTTGCCGGGCATAGCATACAATGAGGACAAATACCGGGATTCATGGCCCGAAGAGCTGGTGTCCGATTTTTTTGCCAGTGCACATCCTTATATGCAACTGGTCATGAACCCCTTGGCGAAAGGGGTAGGAGTGAACCATTCCGATAATGATCTATACTTTGTTCCAAAGCAAGAAACCTTGGGAGATTTCAACAAGGATTATGGAGACGAACTTTACTTTATTGAAAGGCGTCCATCCGAGGAGCAGGTCAATTATAAGGGGTATCGTAGGACCATTGATAAAAATGGTAAAGTAACCGATATGGAAAGTACTACGGATATGCTCGAGAAAATCAAGGAAGATGAGGAATATATCGTCGACCAAAGGGCCTATGTGCGTGCACGAGTGTTCGATATGCTTGTTGGGGATTGGGACCGTCACCAGGATCAGTGGAGGTGGATCGAATATGAGGGTGAGAGGGGTATTAAAGAGTTTATGCCCATTCCCCGGGACAGGGACAATATTTTTCCGCGTTTTGATGGTTTTGCCCTGAAACTCATCAAAATGTTTGTGCCCAACTCCCGAAGATGGCAAACTTTTGACGAAGATATCGACGATGTGAATTGGCTGAACCTTTCAGGAAGTAAGCTGGATAAAGTACTGGTTACCGATTTGGGCGCTGAGTCTTGGGTAGAGGAAGCAAAATACATTCAAAAGAATTTAACCGAGCAGGAAATTGAAGAGGCTTTCCAAAGGCTTCCTTTGGAAGTACAGGACAGTGTTTCCGGTTTCATTAAAAAATCATTGAAGGCCAGATTGAAACAGCTGGACCAATGGGCATTGGAGTATGGTGCTTATTTGAACAAAGTGGTTATCGTTAGGGGAACGGAAAAGGATGATAAATTTGAGTTTACCAGAGAGGCCAATGGAAAAACCACGGTTGTTGTAAAACGGATACTTACCGATGAACCCAATCCAGAAATATATCGCAGGATCTTGGATAAATCCACCACGAAAGAAATTTGGGTGTATGGACTGGGCGATGATGATGTTTATGAGCTAACAGGGGAGGGAGACAAGTTCATTAAGATAAGGATAGTAGGAGGATATGGGAAAGACATATACGATATCGAAAATAAGAAAAAGGTAAAAGTATACGATTGGAAACACGAGGAGCTCAAATTTGAAGCGGATAAACCTAGTACACATCTAACCGATTCATACGAGGCCAATACCTTGCACTGGCGTTATTTTTTGCCCAACAGCAATGTTTTGGCACCAAATCTTGGGTTTAGGTCCGATGACAATGTTTTTTTGGGTCTCAGGGAACGATTTACCAAAAATGGACTCAATGGAGTTCCGTATAAGCAGCAGCATTCTTTTGGAGCCAACTATTATTTTTCTTTTGGCGCTTTTGAACTGCAATACGATGGCATATTTGCCAATGTTACCCCAGGTTGGGATTTTGAAATGGGCGCTTATTACAGTAACGACCGTTACGTAAGGAACTTTTTTGGATATGGCAATGAAACCGCAAACCAAGAAGATCAACTTGATATTGATTTTTACAGAGGGCGTGTACGTCAATTTAAATCCTATGTCGGTATGGCATATTACCACCTAAGGCCTAGATTGATTTTTGAGTCTTTTCAAGTAAAGGAAATGGACAATCGTTTCTTCAATGCACAGAACTTGGATTCTGAAGCCTTCACTACACAGAATTATGTGGGTGCTGAAATCTCTGGATACTACGATCGAGACAATGCTGGGGATTTTCCGACCAAGGCTATGTATGTAGGACTATCGGCAGGTTATAAAGCCAATCTGAATATCGAAAACAATCGGTTTGGCTATGCCTCCATTAAAGCTGGTTTTGACCATAAGCTTATCCCATCCGGCGACCTGGTGTTTTCTACCATGGCCGAGTATAAAACCAATATTGGGGACAATACCTATTTCTTTTATCATGCACCGTCCATTGGCGGGGAGAACGGTTTGCGTGGATTTCGGGACCAGCGGTTTACTGGTCGATCCTACTTTTATCAGAATACCGATCTAAAATATCGTATCAAGGAATACACCACTGCATTTACCCCTGTGACCATTGGGGTTTTTGGAGGGTTTGATTATGGTCGGGTCTGGGTCAAAAATGACACTTCCAATGTATGGCATACTTCCCAAGGCGGAGGATTGTGGATCGGTAGTTTAAAGGAATTTACCCTGAAACTGGGGTATTTCAATTCCAAGGAGAACAATTTGTTTCAAGTAAGTCTGAACGTTCCATTCTAATTGCCGCTTCCAAAACCCAGGATTTGAATTTTACCCGTACTGATTTTTGAAACCCCGGTTCCTTGATTTGAATCAAGGATTCAAGGTATTGAGCAAAGAAAAACCATAAAACTGTAGTAGCTTGATATTGTTCGATTGAAAATCAAAACAAGATTTAAACTAATACAGATATGCAGATAATTTTTGAATATGATGAAGTTGCCCAGAGCGACCGTCTGGAAGCGATGGCCAAAGAAAAATTGGAAAAGCTTTCCAACAAATATGATATGGTCATCAGGGCAGACGTCTTTTTCAAGGAAGAGAACACCTCTTCTGACGAAACTGGAAAAATATGTAACATTCGATTGAGTCTTCCCGGACCTCGTCTGTTTGCAGAATCCAGTGAAGAAAACTTCGTTAAATCCATTGGTGAATCCGTGGATAATCTGGAGCGACAGCTACGGAAGCAAAAAGAGAAAATGAATCATTAATAACCCTAAATATAAATTGAAATATGAAATTGAAAGATAGCAAAATAGCGATATTGGCCACGAATGGCTTTGAAAAATCAGAATTGTTTGAACCCCTCGACGCTTTAAAGAAAGAAGGTGCTGAAGTACATGTGGTATCTCCCGAAAGTGGTTCCATCAAGAGTTGGGACAACAGGGATTGGGGGGAAAGCGTAACGGTGGATTTGACCATTGACAATGCGAACCCAGCAGATTATGATAGTCTTGTGCTTCCAGGTGGAGTAATCAACCCCGATCTGCTAAGAATCAACGATGATGCGATAGCTTTTATCCGGTCATTTTTCAAGAGAAGCAAACCGGTTGCCGCAATTTGCCACGCACCATGGTTGTTGATCAGTGCCGATGTTATTGAAAATAGAAACGTAACATCCTACAAGAGCATTAAAGACGATGTTGTAAATGCGGGAGCGCATTGGGAGGACAAGGAAGTTGTTGTGGACCAAGGTCTGGTAACCAGTAGAAACCCTAACGATCTACCTGCTTTTATCTCTAAAATCATTGAGGAGACCTTGGAAGGTAAGCATAAAGGACAAACGGTGGACGCCTAATTGTACCATACTTTTGAACAAAATCAAGCCCCTTTTTTAGGGGCTTTTTTATGGGATAATTGTCAGGACCTTATTAATTGTTTTGATTACTTTTTTGTTCGCCGGTCTTTTCATCTTCACTTATGGTAAGGTAGTGGTCCGTCTGTCCCAGCCCAACTATTTTGATGATGTTCACCACGGTATTGTACAACATCAGTACCACTACGATCAGCGCTGCACTTAAAATGCTGGATATGCCCAAACTGGAGTAATAAATTATGGTGTACCAATTGCTGGGTACATTTTCCGATTCGGTGATGGGCAAATTGAACAAAAGAAACGACATCAAAGCGGCAATAAAAACCACCGTATCAAATTTGGCAATTTGCAGTACATGTAGATAGTGGTCGTTTTTAAGTTTGGATTTGGTTCCAGAACTCAAACCCAATAAGGTCAATAATAAGGTCAGGGTGGTAGCAGAGGCAAGCACAATGGTGTTGCACAGCATATTGAGGCCAGAAAGTGATTTATTGATGAGTACCTTGGCCTCATAGCCGCTTAGTTCTCCCATCATAAAGGACCCCGCCAATATGACGATCATGGAAATCACTCCTCCCGTAATGGCTCTTTTGGTATATGTACTTAGTTTAAAATTCATTGGTCATAGGTTTTAAATAACACATTTAAAATTACCGTGTTTCAAGAAGGCGGCTTAACCCTATTCGGATTAACATTGATTCTTAAAGGATTAATGAAGACATGGCAGTTATACTATCTTTTCAAAAAACATTATGGACACTGGCCCAACATTAATATGTATTCCCGATATCAGCGGATTTACCCGTTTTATGGGGGAGATAGACTTTGAATTGAGTACCAAAATTATCCCTTCCCTCCTGAACAAGATTATTTATTCAAACGAAATAGGACTCAAAATTTCTGAAATTGAGGGGGATGCGGTACTATTTTATCGTAGTGGCGAACTTCCAACTTTAAAAGACTTGATTGATCAATGTATTTATTTCTACACCGAGTTTTATAATCAAATGGATGTGTTGCGAAGTAAAAACAATGGTCATCAGGGGGCGGATAAGATTCCTGAACTTTTGGGTCTTAAAATCATCCTGCATTTTGGGGAAGAGGTAGGTCTGGTTCCTATTGGCAAAAACATAAAGCTGATGGGGGAAGATATCATCGTGGCCCATCGCCTTTTAAAAAATACGATTTCGGCCGATGAGTATATTTTGTTCTCCAACGAGATACTTTCCAACTTCAGTGAGGAGGAGCGTAAGGAACTCCAAGAGAGTACCGATTTAATAGCTGGCGGTATCAACGTGGACCATTTGGGAAGGATTGATTATAAATACATCGATCTATTGCCATTTCGTCCCGAACAGTAGTTTCTCCATATTCCATTTCTTTTTGATGGATCAAATAGGGTTGTACCGGCCCTGGAATGAATCCCAATTGTGATTATAAAGGGATTTTATCAGTTGTAAAACCATAAAACCAATAGAGTCCATAAGTTCATCCATTGCATCAATAAAGCTCAAGTTTTGAGGGTATTTTTAATCTAATGCCAAACGGTAGGCAGATTAGTTACCGTAAAATAAATATATAATGAATAACGATATCAAAGGGATAGAGAGCAATTTAAACGACATTGTGCAGAAAAATGAAGATGCCATAAAAGGCTATAAAAAAGCAGCGGAAAACGCAAAGGAAACAGGTCTTCAAAACTACTTCCTGAACAAAGCCAGAGAACGTAGAAATTTTTTAAATGAACTTAAAGCCTCTACACCGGCATTGGATATTGGAAACGATATGGATGGCACCGCGAAAGGGGCAATGCATAGAACTTGGATGGACATAAAGGCTTTCTTTTCCGGCGAAAACGATGAATCCATGTTGGAAGAGGCCATTCGTGGAGATAAGGCTGCTGTAGAAGAATACGACGAAGTGCTGGCTGATACACACTTGCCCATCAATGCCGCAAGCGTAATAAGAAAGCAAAGAAATTGGATTGTACAGGACATGGAAGCCAATAAAAAATTGGAGGATGTCATCTAATCGGTTGAGAAGCATTGGAAATCAAAATAGAAAGTCGGCAATTCGCCGACTTTTTTTATGATGTAAATATAAATTGCGACGCTTATGGTTCTGGGGTTACCGCATCGATAATTTCTTGTTCCATTCCAAAATAATTGAGAGCTATGGCAAATGCCAAGACCGATAAAATGATACCCACCATAAAAATGGTATAAGTCCATCTAAGCAATTGGTATTTTGACTTCAACACCTTACCTAAATAGTAGAGATCCAGTGTCAGGGAGTCGTAAATGGTTTCCTTACTCTCTATAATATCCCTCATCTTTTCCTTAAAAGCTTGGGAATCCAACATGTGGAAGTTACCAAAGAACAAATGATTGGTGTTCTTGGCCTGTATTTGTCCTTCCACCACGGTCTTGTTCTCTATCTTGGGACGTGTGGCCAGAACGGACATGATCATGGATGCAATACTGAATACGACAAAAATGACGGTAGGATATATTAAGTAGAAGTTGGAAGGTAATCCTAATTTGGGAATCAAATTTGCCAATAGCAGGGATATGATGATGGCGTTGACCGATAGCAGGATATTGGCTTTGGTATCTGCAATGTCACTTAACTTTAAATGGTTTCTCAACTGGGTCCGGTACAACGATTGAATAGCTCTTTCCGGACTTTGGTTCTTGAGCTTTACCTTTAATTTTTCCTTGTTTTCGGTCTTTACAATTTTGGCTGTTCTTTTGATAAGGGATATGATGTTATCCTCCTTGTCGGATTGCCAGTTTTCTTTGGCGTAGACCGAATAGTATCTGTGCTGGGTCCTTAAAATTTCAAGGTGTTCTTTTTGCCATTCGTGCTGGGAAGGTGGATGTTGTCCTAAATTCTCCAGTTCCATGCGTTCCAATTCCAACAACTCTTTAAAATCACCAGAAGCGTAACGGAATGTTCTAATATCTTTTATAGCGGCTTCTTCCAAAGTTTTGGGCACTTCGTCGCTCCATGCGGCACCTATTAACGAGACTATGCCCTCAATCCCGGTGGTGGAATGCTTTTGTTCCATTAGGAATTGTGCCGCTAAATCCTGGCTTTTCTCAATATGATTGTCGTACCCCTTGGAAAAACCCGCATACAAAAACCAAGACGCAATCAGTACTTCTTCAGAATTTAGTGCAACTTCGGAGCCCTCCAGCAGCGCTTCAGCATGTTTTACTGTGTTTTTGGTCAAGCCAAGATTATGAAACAGATAGTTATTGCTTATCTGTTCCGACATCAGCTCGGAAACAAAGGATTTACAACGTTTTATTAGGGTTGTCATTTAAATATAGTAGGGTTAATGGTTATTTTCACTTTAATGGGAAACCTTACGAAACCGCAAGCACTTTGTCGATAAATAATCGGTGCTCCAGGGCTGCACAGAGGTTTCTTTTTTTCATCTCTCAAAGACATGAAAAAGATAAGGGTAATGGTACTGACAGCTTAACTTATATGATTGAAAAAGTGCTTCAATTAAAAAGATGGAGCATCAGTTTTACATAATTCTTCTCCTTGGATTTTAGGAAAGTAAATTGATTGTGTTTTTTGTCTTTCCGCGGAGCTGGGCGAACATTACTTGTCGGCTTGAACTGCAAGCGCTTCTTTTACAATAATTTATTCAGACCTGGCATATACCTGAACTATTTTATTTTTATTCAAAACTTGCTGTTAATTCGAAATTTGTAAATTGCAGGGGTAAAATATTTGCATTTCCCCAAAATGAAGCCAGAATATTCACATAACCTCAAAACGAATCCAGTCTCCGATATGGGCGTGGACAGCGATTTTGGCATCATGTACGACTTCTATAAACCAAAATTGTTCGTCATAGTCAATGCATATATTCCATCCAAAGAAGATGCAGAGGAGATTGTCCATGATGTATTGATCAAGATTTGGGAAAAGCGGGATACCTTGGAGATAACATCCAATTTTACGGGATATGTCTATAGTATGACCCGAAATGCATCCTTGGATTACCTGCGTAAGCAAAAAAACAAGCTGACCAAGGACATGTCCACCGAACAACAAGAGTTTTGGTTGAACCACGGGGCATTGGCGGATGATGCCGCATCTTCCATCTTGGCAAAGGAACTGGAATCCTTGGTTGATTCGGCCATCGAAAAGCTACCGGAAAAATGTCGGGTGGTTTTCAAGAAAAGCCGTTTGGATGGACTTTGCCACAAAGAAATCTCCGAAGAATTGGATATTTCCTCCAAAACAGTGGAGAACCATATTTCCAGGGCCTTGAGGCAGCTTAGGACAGTCCTTGCCGATTACCTTCCATCACTGTTCCTGTAATTTTTTAAATCCCGACTAGGGGATACCTTTCTTTTTTGCGTCCTGTTAGTGAATACTGTTCCTAAAACACAATGAACAACAAGGATATTATCGCATTGGTAGAAGGCCGGCTATCAGATGAAAGAAAGGCTGAGGTGGTAAAGTGGTTGCTCAAGAACCCTAAGCAACAACAACGGTACCATGTATTGAAAGCCCGCCATGTGGCCAAAATGCTCAAGGAAAACGAGCATGGGGAATCCAGTAGGCCAAGTACCTATGCAAAATGGTTCCAATATGTGGGGTATGCAGCTTGTCTGGTACTGATGTTTGCATTGGCCTACACCTTGACTTCCCCTGAAGAGCAATTGGTAGTGGAAACTTCAAACATTACCATGACGACCTCCATCGGTGAGAACAAGACACTGACCCTCTCAGATGGCACCCAAGTGACCCTAAATGCCAATACGACGATTTCCTATCCCGAAACCTTCTCGGGGGATTCGAGGGAAGTCAGTTTAAATGGAGAAGCCTTTTTTGATGTGACCCATAATCCAGATAGGCCTTTTATGGTGGCAACTGGCAATGGAATGAAGATTCAGGTTTTGGGAACCGTCTTCAATGTAAAATCTTACCCAGAGGATCTTAATGTGGAAACCACTTTGGTCTCAGGAAAGGTCAAAGTAATGGAAGAGCATAAAAAGAAGACCGTTGTTTTGACACCTTCCCAGAGGGCCACCTATGTAAAGGATGCGGACAAACTTATTGTGGATAACGTGGAGACCAAAAATCTGACCGCTTGGCGCGAGGGAAAATTGATTTATGATGAGACACCAATACGGCAAGTGATTGGCGACCTAAAGCGAAAGTACAAAGTGGATATATCCGTTGAGTCTCCAGGAATCATGGATTACAAATACACAGGGGAGTTCGACAATCTTGATATTGAACATATTTTGGACCTCTTTGAGGTTTCATCTCCTATACTCTACAAAATGAACAACAACCAAATAACACTATATATGAAGAAATGACCCTAAAAAAAGAGAGGAAGGTGTTCCCGCACCCTCCTCTCAGAAACTATTT
>CETR01075010.1_pt1 | contig 14224 bp, 15 predicted proteins | sample 531281 | NCBI WGS metagenome assembly CETR01 (sample SAMEA2622568, study PRJEB7988) | marine metagenome | biome: marine biome (ENVO:00000447); feature: mesopelagic zone (ENVO:00000213); material: "saline water (ENVO:00002010), including plankton (ENVO:xxxxxxxx)" | depth 696 m
TCATTATTCATTTTTTTAAAACAGGATGGGATTCTGGATCAAGTCCAGAATGACGCTAGTCAAAATTAATACGGTTTATAAATAATAATATCTAAAATATTTACCTTCGTTACATGCAAAAAACACGGCTTTATCTTTTATTAGGTTTCCTCTTACTTCTTATGTTACTTTTGGTAAATATAAGTTTAGGTTCGGTAGCTATTCCTTTAAAAGATATATTGGGTAGTTTTTTTAATACGGAAGTCGAAAAAGAAACTTGGCGCTATATTATTCTTGATTATCGACTCCCTAAAGCGATTACCGCTGTTTTAGTAGGTTCCGGTTTAGCTCTTAGTGGTCTTTTAATGCAAACATTATTTCGTAATCCTTTAGCAGGCCCTTATGTACTAGGTTTAAGTAGTGGCGCAAGTTTAGGCGTGGCGATGGTGATTTTAGGCGGAGCGGTTTTTGGCGGAGTTTTTTCTACTTTATTTCTCTCTAAATGGACATTAGTCATTGCCGCGAGTTTAGGAAGCGTTTTGGTGCTGTTGGCTGTTTTGGCGACTTCATTTCGGGTAAAAGACACGATGGCATTGTTAATTATCGGTTTGATGTTTGCCAGTTTAACTTCAGCAGTGGTAAGCGTCCTTTCTTATTTTAGTCCGTCAGAATCTTTGCAAAAATATATCTTTTGGTCGTTTGGCAGTTTAGGAAACCTTGCTTGGCAAGAAGTTTTTATCCTAGCTCTTTTTTGGTTGGTTGGAGTGACGATTTCTATTTTCTGTATCAAGAATTTAAATGCGCTTTTACTAGGTGAAAAATATGCCAAAAGTTTAGGAACCAACTTAAAACAAAATCGAATTTTAGTCATTCTTGCTACCGGACTTCTAGCAGGAAGCATCACGGCTTTTGCCGGACCTATTGCGTTTATTGGTTTAGCAGTTCCGCATTTGGTACGGCAAGTAATTACCAAGAGTAACCACTTGGTTTTATTTCCGGCGGTGGCGTTGGGCGGAGCTATTTTAATGCTTATTTGCGACAGTATTGCTCAGCTTCCGGGAAGTAACCTTACTTTACCCATTAACGCCATTACTTCACTAATTGGTGCTCCTGTGGTCATTTGGTTATTGGTGAGAAAAAAGAAATTGTATTTTTAAACTTTCCGCCTGTGACATCTTTCCTTAAAAGGAAAGGAACTTTTTAAAGCTTTTATATGAAACAAAAAACGGAAACACCCCCTATTCTTCAAGCAAAAGAACTTAGCATTGGCTATTCCGATAAAGTGGTTGTGGAAGGGATATCAGTTGAAATTCATGCGGCAGAATTGGTAGCAGTCATCGGAATCAACGGATCAGGAAAATCGACACTTCTAAAAACCTTGACCGGTAATTTAAATCCGCTAGCAGGAAAGGTTTTCATTCAGCAGAAAAATTTAGAAGCTATTTCAGTTCAAGAACTTTCTGAACTCATTAGTATTGTACTTACAGAGACGCATTTCTCCCAAAATCTTTCGGTAGAAGAATTGGTAGCTTTAGGCAGACAACCTTACACCAATTGGTTGGGACAACTTTCTAAGGAAGACCAAAAAGCTGTTCAACAGGCTTTACAACTTCTAGAATTAACGGATAAATCACAACGAAATTGCGGAAGTTTAAGCGACGGACAGTTACAAAAAGTATTTTTAGCTAGGGCAATTGCACAAGAAACACCGCTTATATTTTTAGATGAACCCACCACCCATTTAGATTTATACCATAAAATTTTTGTGCTTCAACTCTTAAAAAAACTCACCCGAAAAACACAAAAAGCCATTGTTTTTGCCACCCACGAAATTAATTTAGCCTTACAATTATGCGATCAAATTATTTTGGTAAGTAACGGAAAAGTGACTCAAAAAACCCCTGAAGAATTAATTGAAAGCCACCTACTTCAAGAACTCTTTCCTAAAGATTTGGTCGAGTTTGATCCGTTAAGTAAGAGTTTTAGAGTTTTGTAAACCTTAATTATAATTAACGTCATGCTGAACTTGTTTTAGCATCACATTCTACTGAAAGTAAAACAGTGAGATTCCGTGTCAAGCACGGAATAACGCAAAGCTTTTTAGTTCCCTCCAAACAAATCTCTCCCATTCTGAAGTAATTTTATGTACATTTGAAAAAAGGCTTTTATGACAGCGTATATCATTTTTGGAGTCATTGCAGTGGTCATGCTTTTCATAGGAATTTTCATTGGAAAAAGCCTGGGAAAATTGAAACAACAATCTGTTGAAAAAAGCTTGGAAAGTGAAGTTTCCGGTTATCGACTTCAATTAGAAACTTCAGAAAAAAATCTACAAGAATTAAAAAATGAACGGGAAAGTTTACGCAGTGAAAAAGACTTTTTTAAAGATGAACTCACCCGTAAAAATGTAGAGTTTGATAACCTCCAGCAGCGAAATAAAGAACAAAAGCTAGAAGTTGAACAACTACAAGAAAAGTTTCAGAAAGAATTTGAAAATTTAGCCCATAAAATATTCGATCAAAATTCGGAGAAATTCACCCATCAAAACAAAGAGAATATCCAGCATATTTTGAATCCGCTTCAAGAGAAAATCAAGGTTTTTGAAGAAAAAGTAGAGAAAAACAGCTTGAACTCGGTAAAAATCAACGCAGAATTAAGCAAACAGTTACAATTTTTAAATGAACAAAATTTAAAGATCAGTGAGGAAGCTACCAACCTTACCAAGGCTCTAAAAGGCGATACCAAAATGCAAGGAAACTGGGGAGAAATGGTTTTGGAGCGCGTTTTAGAACGTAGTGGTTTACAAAAAAACAGTGAATATTTTGTACAGCAAAACTTTAGAACTGAAGAAGGAAAACGCGTCATGCCCGATGTGATTATAGAACTTCCCGGCGATAAGAAAATGATTATTGACTCTAAAGTTTCACTAAACGCTTATGAACGCTATGTAAATGAAACGGAAGAGAAGCAAAAACCAATTCATCTTAAAAATCATTTAATTGCTGTAAAAAATCATGTAGAAGAGCTAAGTAAAAAGAATTACCATCAATTGTATGATATGGAAAGTCCGGACTTTGTACTGTTATTTATCCCAATAGAAGCGGCATTTGCAGTTGCTTCTAACGAATATCCTCAACTTTACGGTGATGCTTTCGATAAAAATATTATTTTGGTAACGCCTACTACTTTATTGGCGGTTTTAAAAACTATTGATAGTATGTGGCAAAATGAAAAGCAAAAACAAAACGCTATTGAAATCGCCACACAGGCCGGAGCATTATACGATTCGTTTGTAAATTTAACGGACGAACTGAAGAAAGTAGGCAACCAAATTGGGACAGTACAAAATAGCTACGACAAAGCGATGAAAAAACTTACCGGTAAAGGTAATTTAGTAAAACGTGTAGAAAAATTAAAACAACTTGGCGCAAAAGCCAGCAAACAAATAGACCCAAAATTAATCAATCAATCCATTAACGAACTTGACTCATGAAAAAAATATTAGCTTATGTTTTATTGGGAATTGCCGTAATCGCCGTGGCATATTATGCTTTTCTCTATTTTGTACCTTACAGTGAAGGAACTCGTGCCGGCGAATTAATTAAGTTTAGTAATCGTGGAGCTATTGTAAAAACTTGGGAAGGACAAATAAGTCAAGGAATTAGTGGTGCTCAAATTTTTAGTTTCTCTGTTTTAGATAAAGATGATGATGTCATCGAAAAGCTAAAAGAATACCAAGGAGAATATGTAAAACTTACCTATATAGAACGCTTTGGCACTTTTATTTTTTGGGGAGACACCAAATATTTTGTAACCGATGTAGAACTTTCCCAATCGCCACATTTTAGGAGGTAAAAAGTTTGTGAGTTGTGATTTTTTGAGTCGTTAGTAAATAAACTTATCGTTTGAAGATAAAACGTTATCATTAAAGTATTTGATGAAGAAGGGTATGACAAAATAAAATCTTGATCATACAATTTTAATTTTCTATCTAGATTTCTATTGTTTCAGCTTTCAAACTTCTATTTTTACGTTACGCAAGGGATTGCAGCGGCATCGTTTTTTTGCTTTCGTAAATGGCAAAAAAAGACCCGCCTACCAGCGAACAGGTATAGCAAAAAGCCCGGTCCGCTAGAATTGCACCAAAAACCTACTAAACCTATTTTATGAGTAAAGAATTTAAACACGTTTCTGAATCTGAAGTAACTATTTCTGAATTGATGCTTCCCTCCCATTCTAATTTTAATGGAAAAATTCACGGAGGTTATATTTTATCGTTATTAGACCAAATTGCATTTGCTTGTGCTTCTAAACATAGCGGACAATACTGTGTAACGGCTAGTGTCGATACCGTAGATTTTTTAAGACCTATTGAAATTGGTGAATTGGTGACGATGAAAGCTTCTGTAAATTATGTGGGAACCAGCTCCATGGTCATCGGGATTCGCGTGGAAGCTGAAAATATTCAAACCGGTGAAAGCAAGCATTGCAATTCTTCTTACATTACAATGGTGGCTAAAGATAAAAACGGAAAAGGCACGAAAGTTCCCGGCCTTATTTTATCTAGACGTAAAAGTGTGCTCCGCTTCCTAAAAAGTATGAAACGTACGCAGTTGAAACGTAAAAGAGATGAAGAATTTCATCATATTGACTTCGATTCTGCTGAATTTCAAAAAGAATTAGAAAAATATCGTGTACAGGTAGAATTAAATGATTAAAAAAGTTAAATCTCTGTAAAATCAAGGGTTTAAAAAATATTAAAATCGTTTTTTTATCTAAAATTATATTTATGAAAAGAAAACTTTTACTTTTAGTAGGCATTATTTCATTAGCGAGTTGTTCGCCCAATATTGTTAATACATGGAATATTGATAAATATGAAGTAATTAACGATAAAGGTCAGAATACTACTTCACAAAATATTGGTACCATCACTTTTAAGAAAAACGGAAAGGGAATGAAAGATATTAACTATAATGTTTTTCAGAACGATTATACCGACCAGTCTGAATTCAGGTATGAATTACATAATGATTATATCATCATTAAAAATACTGACAAAAAGGATGAATCTGCACTTAACAAAACTTGGATTATTGTGAGTGATAAATCTAAAAATCAAGTATGGAAATCTACTGATGGTAACGAAAGTGTTCAAGTATTGGAATTAAGTAGGTAGTAAAAAAACACTAATAAAAAAGCTCCTTAGATTTACTTTTAAGGAGCTTTTTTATGTTGTAGATTTCAGGTCGCACCATTGTACCTGCTTTTGCTTTAAGGAATAGTATAAAAAATAGCTAGATGATTCCTTACGTTCCTAAATAAAAGCCATAATCTAGGAAAACCACTAACATTAAGATCCACCCAATGATTAGTGAAAGTCCTCCAAGCGGAGTTATTGGCCCAAGAATTTTTATTTTCTTACCCCTACTGGAAGAGATACATAATCCATAAATACTGAAGGAAAATAAAATTACCCCCACAATGATAAAGAAAACCATCCACTGCTCTAGAATATTTACCAACGGAAAATTAAGACCTATGATCAATAATAAAATGGCGTGATACATTTGGTACTTTACTCCAGTTTCAAAACTGGATAATTGGTCTTCTGTAAATTTCTTCTTTAATGCGTGTGCTCCAAAAGCACCTAAAACAATAGCTAATATTCCGAAAACCGCTGCGGCAATTAAAGTGATTTCTTTTACCATATATATTATTTAAATAATTTAATTAGTTGAAAAGACTTCATTAAATGATAAAGTCCCGGTAAAATAATAGCTCCCCCAATAAGCAATGCAATTCCTAAAAATTGAATAACACTATCGGGAGCCACCCCTTCTAAAATACTTATTTCTTTAGTTGAAGTGATAATAACATCAGGAAAATGTGCCAACATCGCCGCAGAAACCACTAAAAAAACTTGTACGCCTGCCAAAATTCTGGCCCAAGCTTTTCTTTTTTGTTTAATCATTTCCCACAATGGAATTAAAACAATTCCCGAAATAACTACCGCAATAATCGAATACTTATTTTCAATAAAATCAATAACAAATGCTATTTCATTGAAATAACCATAAACTAGGATAACAAAACCAATAAGCACTAAAGCTATTGTTGAATAACTAGCCTTTTTTCGATATAAATTTAATTCATTTTCGTCTGAAGCTTCTCCAATCAAAAAGTTAGCAGCAATAAATGCACAAAGTGTGATGTAAAAAAGACCTATTAATAAGGAAAATATATTGAACCAACCATCTATATATATTTCTTTAAAACTTAAGTTAGGGTTTTCTGAGAATAGATTGATGTGTCCACCTATTAATCCTCCGAAAATAATTCCTAAAAATAATGGACTCAATATACTTCCTAATTTAAAAAGTGCATTATAAGAACCTTGTGATCGCCCTTTTACGGCATCGTAATGCCTAAAAATAAAAGCCAAACCACGAATGGTAATCCCTAATAACATTAAGGTAATTGGGATATGTAAATAGACCACAAAAATGTTGAAATACTGCGGAAAACCAATCCATAAGATCACTATAAGAATAATAATCCAAATGTGATTAGCTTCCCAAATAGGTCCCATCACTCGATAAATGGTTTTTTTGGTTTTCTCTTGATTTTTAGGTGAAGAAAACAGCTCGATGATTCCACCTCCAAAATCTGCTCCTGCCAATAATACATACAGAAACAACGAGAAAAACAAAAAGAATAAAACTACGGTTAACATATTAAGCTTCGTTTTGGTTCAACACTTTAATTTGCCTTGCTAACAACCAACTTACGACGCAAGTAAGTACAATGTAAATGGCGGTATAAGTAATTAGACTATAGAAAATTCCCGGCATAGGGGTCACAGCATCTTTGGTTTTCATCACTTGATAAATAATCCACGGTTGCCTTCCGACTTCAGTAACAATCCAACCCGTTTCTAAAGCAATAAACCCTAGTGGAGCCATTAAAGTGAATAACAACCAAAATTTTCGATGGTTTTGCCAGTGTTTCCATTTTAAACTTAAGAGGTAAAACAAACCGACAATAGCTAACAAAACCCCGATACCCACCATAATTTGGAATGAATAATGAACGATCGCTACAGGGGGTTGTTCATCTTTAGGAAAATCGTTCAATCCTTTTACTTCCGCATCAAAATCGCCAAAGGCTAAGAAAGAAAGTGCTTTTGGGATTTCAATTTTGTAGGTTACTTCTTGATTTTTTTCATCTACAATTCCTCCAATATAAAGCGGAGCACCTTTTTCTGTTTCATAATGTGCTTCTAAAGCGGCGAGTTTAGCGGGCTGACGCTTTGCAATATCTTTAGCTGAGATATCTCCACTAATGGGTTGTAATAAAGCGGCTATAGCCGCGAAAATAATAGCGATTCGAAAAGCTTTTTTATGCAGTTCTATATTTCGTCCTTTATAGATTTGGTATGCATGAATTCCTGCAACTGCAAAACCGGTAGCAACAAATGCTGCCAACGTCATATGCAAAGCTTGCGTAAACCAAGCAGCATTCAACATCGCTTCTATGGGGTTGATATCTGAAAACACGCCATTTTCATAGGTAAACCCAGAAGGAGCATTCATCCAACCATTGGCAGCAACTACTAAAATACCAGACATTACACCGGAAATCCCTATAATTACTCCGGTAAACCAATGAAATTTTTCCGGCAATTTTTTCCATCCGTACAAATAAAAACCGAGGGCTATAGCTTCTACAAAAAAAGCAGCACCCTCTAAGGAAAATGGCATCCCAATAATAGGCCCGGCATGTTTCATAAACTCTGGCCAAAGTAAACCTAGTTCAAAGGATAGTGCCGTTCCTGAAACGGCTCCTGTTACAAAGAAAATGGCTACTCCACGCTGCCAAGCTTTAGTAAGTTTTAAGTAAATTTCTTTTCGGGTTTTTAACCATTTATAATGAGAAATCACCATAAAAAAAGGCATCACCATACCAATACATGCAAATACGATGTGGAAAATGAGTGTGATTGCCATTTGAAGTCTTGCGGCCTCTAGATTTTCCATAGAAAAAGCGAAGTTTTGTTCTCTTACAAATTTACTTCATCTCACTTTAAAATCACGTGACTTTGGTTACATAGTTTTAAGGTTTAACAATTAAATTTTAAATTCTTTTTTGGAATTAATATCGACTTTTAGAATGATAATTAAAATTATCAACTTTTAAAACGATATTTGCATTTATCGTCTATTTAAACGATATTTGAATTATGACTAGTATAATTACAGGAGATATAATCAATTCACAATCGGTTAAACTCCCCAAAGACTATTTGGAGAAAATTCGATCTGCACTTCAAAGTCTAGGAGAAGAGCAATTAGATTGGGAGATATTTAGAGGTGATAGTTTTCAGATAGAAATTAAAGATCCACTACAGGTTTTTTGGCAATGCATTTATATAAAAGCTTGTTTAAAAACGATGAAAGAACTCGACGCAAGAATGGCGATTGGGATTGGCGAAAAATCGTATGAAGCCAAAACCATTTCTGAAGCTAATGGAAGTGCTTTCATACGTTCCGGAGAAGTTTTTGAAAAGCTAAAACGCGAAAAAACCAATTTGCTTATCAATACCGGAAACTCAACATTAGATGAAGAATTAAATGTTTATTTTCAATTAACTTTAATTGCGATGGATCATTGGACACCTAATTCCGCAGAAATCGTTAAATTGAGTCTAGAAAATCCCGAGATGAATCAGCAACAACTGGGAGAATTGATTGGTATTAAACAAAACACAGTAAGTGAACGTCAAAAACGAGCAAGCTTAAGTCAGTTAGCCGAGTTCAACAAAATTTTTCAACAGAAAATAAATTCGATTTTATGATTTTATTGCTCAAACTCATTTTAGCACATTTGGTGGGCGATTTTCTGCTTCAGCCTTACGCTTGGGTAAAAGAAAAAGAGAGCAAGAAATTAGCTTCCAATAAACTATACTTTCATATAGGCATTCATTTACTGCTAAACTTTCTCTTTCTGTGGAACTTAAAATTATGGTACATTCCATTAATTATTGCCGTAACCCATCTAGCGATCGATGCTTGGAAACTCAGTTTTCAGAATGAAAATAACCGACGTTTACTCTTTTTTCTTGACCAACTCTTTCATTTTTTAGTAATTTTCGGGCTTTACTTTTTAGTCGAGCGAGAAAGTATTCATTTTACAATTTCTCCTGTGCTCCTGTGTTACCTCACCGGTGCCTTTTTCTTGACCAATCCAGCATCGATAATGATTAAAACTTTGATTTCGATCTACAAACCTAACACTGAAATAGAAAAGGATGAATCACTCGAAAACGCCGGAAAGTACATTGGTATTTTAGAGCGCTTGCTCGTATTTTTATTTATTGCGACTCAGCATTGGGAAGGCGTTGGTTTTTTAATTGCTGCCAAGTCTATTTTTAGGTTTAGCGACCTTACCGAATCGAAAGACCGCAAGCTTACCGAGTACATTCTCATTGGGACTTTACTTAGTTTTGGACTCGCCATCGTGATTGCACTTTTATCTAATTATGTAGTAACTGTTATATAATATTTGGGCGTTTCCCTATCGGGTCAGGCCATCGGCAGTCGCTTTTTTAAATTCCTGCATAGGCAGGAATTTAAAAAGAGCTCCAACAAAGCCTCTGTCCCTAACGCAAAAATTTCAACTAAAAAATGAAAACAGAAAAAGAAAAAATGCTCGCTGGAGAATATTTCAATCCCTTTGATAAAGAATTAAGTAAAGAACGTTTAGAAGCTAGAAAATTATTGCATCAACTCAATCATAATGCTCCCGAAAATCTTCAGCAGCAAAAACAGATCATCAGAAAATTATTGCTCAATTCCAGTAAAGCTACTTTTATTCAACCTCCGTTTTACTGCGATTATGGTTATAACATTAAAGCAGGCAAAGGTGTATTTTTTAACTTTAACTGTACGCTATTAGACTTAGCTAACATAGAAATTGGTGATAAAACAATGATTGGGCCCAACGTGCAAATTTACACGGCAGTACATCCTACCAATGCCGATGAACGCGCTACTCTTGTAGAAAAAGGCCAACCCGTTATTATCGGTAAAAATGTTTGGATTGGTGGCAATGCAACGATTTGCCCCGGTGTTACCATTGGAGATAAAAGTATTATTGGCGCCGGCAGTGTAGTGACCAAAGACATTCCTGCCAATGTGATGGCAGCAGGAAATCCATGTAAAGTGATTAAAGAATTAGAATAATTAAAACTCTTTAATTATTTCTTCCCGATGTTTTATACCCCAATCGGCAATAGCATCGGTGAGTTGTTTTAAAGACTTTCCATAGTCAGAAATTTCATAGCTAACAATTACCGGTTTAGCATCTATTACTCTTCTATGAATAAGGTTATTCATTTCTAAATCTTTTAATTCTCGACTCAGCATTTTACCTGAAATTCCTTGAACCTCGCGTAATAATTCTGAATAACGCAAGGGTTGAAAAAACAAACAAGCAATAATCGAAATTTTCCATTTTCCGCTCAAAACATCCATCGTGTCGTGAATAGCCCTAATTTTTTGTGAACAAGTGATTAAAGGTGAAGTTTTTTCTACGATCTCCATGAGTTAAAGTGGTTACCCAAATGTTACTATTACTTTTTGTCACAAAGTTACTTAACTAAAGTGTAACTAATTAACTTTGTATAAAAATTTTGAAAATTATGAGTTTACTTAATGATTTACAGTGGCGATATGCTACCAAAAAAATGAATGGTCAAAAAGTACCACAAGATAAATTAGATTATATTTTAGAAGCGGCTCGTTTATCGCCATCTTCTTCGGGTTTACAACCTTATAAAATTATCGTTATTTCTGATGAAGCCTTATTAGAAAAAATAAAAAACATTGCTTGGAACCAAAACCAAATTATCGATTGTTCCCATCTTTTGGTTTTTGCCGCATGGGATAAATATACCGAAGAACGTATCACCGAAGTATTTAATTATACTTTAGATGAGCGCGGTTTACCTCACGATACGATGGATGATTATAAAAACAATCTTTGGGGTATGTACGCCCAACTAGGTGAAGATTGGCACGCACATCATGCTTCAAAGCAAAGTTATATTGCGTTTGCGATGGCAATTGCAGCAGCGGCGGAACAAAAAGTTGATGCTACACCGATGGAAGGTTTTTTACCAGAAAAATTAGATGAGTTATTACAACTAAAAGGATCCGGCTATAAAAGTACTTTATTATTGCCTTTAGGCTACCGCGAAAATGAGAACGATTGGTTGGTGAATATGAAAAAAGTACGCACGCCAAAAGAAGATTTTATTACAGAAATGACGATTAATGATGCTGCAAATATAGAAATTGAAGCAATGGAAAAAAGCATTGGTAATCCTAAAAACTAATAGTAGAGCTATTTCTTAGGAAAGCATAAAAAATCCGTCTCACTTTATGAATGAGACGGATTTTTTATTGAAAAGTGCTAAGTTCTATTTCTTATTTTTTGAATATCGCTGAAATAATCTCTGTCTTTCTTCAGGGGATAATTTCCAATATTCAATTAGAGGATTTTTTTTCACCTTTTCTTTATATTCTTCGATAAACTTTTGGTTTAAGCTATCGTTGTCTTTATACTTTACGCGTAATTCTTCGAGCTTTTTATGAAGTTCTTTTTGAACTTCTGCATATTCAGAATCACCATAAACGTTATTCATCTCACTAGGATCTTTCTCCAGATCATACAATTCCCAAACATCCATATCATAATAAAAATGAATTAATTTGTACTTATCTGTAGTAATTCCATAATGACGTCTTACATCGTGTTCAGAAGGATGCTCGTAATAGTGATAATAATGTGCATCTCTCCAGTCTTCAGGAGTATTCCCTTCTAAAACAGGTACTAAACTTCTTCCTTGCATATCATCAGGAATATTTGTTTCCGCTAAATCCAGAAAAGTTTCGGCAAAATCAAGATTCGAAACCAGATCGTTATTTTCTGTTCCTGCTTTTATTACTCCAGGCCATTTAACCAATAATGGAGTTCTTAATGATTCTTTATACATCCATCGTTTATCAAACCAGCCATGTTCTCCTAGATAAAATCCTTGATCTGAAGTGTAAATCACAATCGTATTTTCATCTAAACCAGCTTCTTTTAAGTAATCTAAAACCTGACCAACACCTTTATCTACGCCGGCTACAGATGCTAAGTAATCTCGCATATAACGCTGATATTTATATCGGGTGAGCTCATCTCCTTTAAGGTTTGCTTTCTTAAACTCTTCGTTAATAGGACCATATATTGAATCCCACATTTTTTGCTGAGCTTTGTTAAAACCAGCTTGTGGCTTATCGGTTATTTTAATATCCTGCCCCATTTTCATCGCATCAGCGATAGACATATAATTTAAAGATGCTACTTTTCTATTGCCTGAGTAATCATCAAACAAGGTTTCCGGCTCAGGAATTTCTACACCTTCGTACATCCCCAATTCTTCTGGACCAGGTTGCCAAGGTCTGTGCGGAGATTTATGCCCCAAGAACAGCATAAAAGGTTGGTCATCCGATTTTACGGAATCTATCCAGCTAATAGCTTTTTCGGTGATAATATCTGTAGCATAGCCTTCTAATTGGTATTGCCCTTCTTTATTTACAAAAAGGGGATTATAGTAAGAACCTTGCCCGGGTAAAATATCGATATAATCAAAACCTTTGGTTGGGGTTTTACCTAAATGTAGTTTACCTAAAACCCCAGTTTTATAGCCAGCTTCCTGCAACAACTCTCCAAAAGTTTGTTGAGTAAAGTCAAATTTACTACCTATCGTATTATCCACAAACCCATTTTCGTGACCGTATTTTCCAGTCATTATAGTGGCTCTTGAAGGTCCGCAAATGGAATTTGTGACCAAGGCGTGATTAAACAACATCCCATCATCAGCTATTCTATCGATATTAGGTGTGGGTGCTACTTCTGCCAATCTTCCGCCATATGCACTAATGGCCTGATAAGCGTGATCATCACTAATAATGAAGACAATATTTGGTCTTTTCTTTGTTTCTTTTTGTTGAATTTCCTGCTGACTTTCTTCTTTGTTCTCTTTACAAGAAGCAACCGCTAGAAAAATTGCAATTACATAAAAAACATTTTTTATGAGTTTCATAAATAATTTTATTTAAATGAATAACTTATCTTAATTCTTCAGAGTTTCCATATCTACATCAAGATCAAAAGTGTTATTTACTTTCTCTACGGTGATGTCGTTAGCTAAATTGAAATTTTTAGCAGTTTTAATGTCTAAAGAAGAGGCACCAATTTTTACGGTATAGGTTCCTTTTTCAGCAATCCAGGCACTTTTAGCATCTACAAAAGAAGCTAAATCTTTTGCCTTTAAAGTGAATGTTAACTTCTGAGATTTTCCGGGTTGGAGCAATTTAGTTTTTCCAAAAGCTCGTAATTCTTCTAAAGGTTTATCAAGCATTTTTGAAGGCGCAGAAACATATACCTGAACTACTTCTTTCCCAGCAACATTTCCCGTATTGGTAACTTTTACTGAAACTTTGATCTCATCTTTAAAATTGTTATTGCTGAATGCTATATCTGAATACTCAAACGTGGTATACGACTCACCAAAACCAAATTCATAAGAGGGTTTTACATTAAAAGTATTGAAATAACGATAACCAACATAAATGCCTTCTTTGTAAAATACCTCTTTAGGATCGTTAGCAGGAACTCCTGGGAAGTTAGCTGCAGAAGGCTCGTTGTTATAATCCATTGGAAAAGTCATTGTTAATTTTCCGGAAGGATTTTTAACCCCAGAAATTACATCGGCAACAGAATTTCCTCCTTCTTGCCCAGGTTGCCAAGCTAATAAAACGGCATCAACTTTATCTTTCCAGCTGGCGGTTTCAATAACGCCACCAATATTTAAAATCACAATCACTTTTTTACCTTCAGCATGAAAGGCATCACTAACGGTATTGATCATTTTTATTTCATCCTGACCTAAATAGAAATCATTGTTTATTTTTCTATCGTGTTGTTCACCGGCATTTCTACCTATGGTAATTACGGCAACTTCAGAAGATGCTGCTTTTTCAGTTACCATTTCTTTTGCCAGCGGCATCTCTGGAATACGTTGTACAGCGGCCAATAACCCTTCTGCTGCACGACGTTTCATTTCCTTTTCGGTAGCTGCTTTTACAAAAGGAACGTAGGTTTTTTCTAAATCCTGATCGATGCTATACCC
>CETR01024064.1_pt1 | contig 14217 bp, 15 predicted proteins | sample 531281 | NCBI WGS metagenome assembly CETR01 (sample SAMEA2622568, study PRJEB7988) | marine metagenome | biome: marine biome (ENVO:00000447); feature: mesopelagic zone (ENVO:00000213); material: "saline water (ENVO:00002010), including plankton (ENVO:xxxxxxxx)" | depth 696 m
CTTGGCCACAGGCATCTTCGCCGCCTACGAGTCCATCAACAGGTTGGGCAACCCGCGGGAAATCGATTACTTATGGATCGTGGCCATGGCCGCCGTCATCGGGTTCGCGGGCAATGAAGGTGTGGCTCTCTACCGGATGAAGGTCGGCAAGGAGATCGGCAGCGCGGCGTTGAGCGCCGATGGCCACCATGCCCGAGTCGATGGCCTGACCAGCCTGGCGGTCCTCTTTGGAGCCTTGGGTGTCTGGCTGGGCTATCCCCTGGCCGACCACATCGTCGGGTTGGTGATATCCGTGGCTATTTTGCGTATAGTTGTTGAAACGGCAAAATCAGTGTTCTCCCGGTTGCTGGACGGAGTCGAGCCGGAAGTGCCCGACGAAATTCGGGACGTAGCCTCGCTTACCCACGGGATTCGGGAGGCCCCAGAAGTCCGGGTGCGTTGGCTGGGACACAAGATGTTGGCTGAAGTTAACATCGCCGTCGACCCTAGCCTTTCGGTGGTCTCCGGTCACGACATCGCAGAAGACGTGCACCACCAACTGCTCCACAATCTGAAATACCTGTCGAACGCCACCGTGCATGTGGACCCGGTGGGCCTGGCCGGAGAGGAATTCCACAGGCATAGACTTGGCAACACCGAGCATCAGATTGAACACGAGGAAGAACGCGGTCATGACTTAGATGACAATCATGACCACAGGTACTCTCACGGTCATTGATCATAGCGAATTTAACCACGAGGTCTAGGCATGCCCCTTGAACGTTCTCAGGTAGAACACATAGCCTCTTTGGCCCGCATCGGCCTCACCGAAGAAGAGATCGAGATGTTCGGCGAACAACTCTCACAGATCCTGGAGCAGTTCGAAGTGCTGAATGAGCTCGACACCTCGGGCGTCACACCCACCGGCCACGCCGGAGGGCTCCAGACCGTGATGCGCGATGACCTGGCCGAAGACTCCCTGGACTCGGAAGATGTACTGAAGAACGCGCCGCGCCGGGAAGGAGAATTCTTCCGGGTGAACGCGGTGCTGGAGGAATAGGGCGTGGCAGATCTCAATTGGCTCAGTATCCAGGAAGCCCACGCCCAGCTCACCTCACGCCAGATCAGCTCGGTTGAACTCACCCAGGCCTGTCTGGACCGGATCGACGCCGTAGAAGACCGGGTCCAGTCCTTCCTGACCCTGACTCCGGAGACCGCCTTGTCCCAGGCCGCAGTCGCCGACCGCATGTTGGGCGCGGGCGAAGGCGGGCCGCTTACGGGCGTGCCGGTGCAGATCAAGGACGTTATATGTACGGAGGGCGTACCCACCACGTGCGCTTCCCGGATGCTGGAGAATTTCGTTCCGGTCTACAACGCCACGGCGGTTGAACGGCTCATGGGCCAGGGCGCCGTGATGTTGGGCAAAGGGAATATGGATGAATTCGCCATGGGGTCTTCCTGTGAGAATTCGGCCTTTCACCTGACGAGGAACCCCTGGGACTTGGACCGGGTGCCCGGCGGAAGTAGCGGTGGCGCCGCTGCCTCGGTCGCGGCGGGAGAGGCTATCTACGCCCTGGGATCTGACACCGGAGGCAGCGTCCGGCAACCCGCCGCCCTCTGCGGCGTGGTGGGACTGAAACCAACTTACGGACTGGTCAGCCGTTACGGTTTGATCGCATTTGCTTCGTCCTTGGACCAGATCGGCCCTGTGGGACGCTCGGTGATGGACTGCGCCCTGGCTTTAAATGCCATCGCCGGACACGACCCCCGTGACGCGACTTCGGTGCGTCGAGAGCCCACCGATTATACCGCCACTTTGGGCCAAGACATCAAGGGTATGAGGTTGGGCGTGCCTGAAGAGTATTTCGTGGACGGAATGGATTCCGGGGCGCGTAAGGCCGTCGAAGAGGCGGTGTCCACCCTGGAGGGACTTGGAGCTTCGGTGCGTCCCGTGTCCTTACCCACGACCCGATACGCGCTGGCCTGCTACTACATCATCGCGCCGTCTGAATGCTCAGCCAACCTGGCCCGCTACGACGGTGTCAAGTACGGTTACTCGTACCAGGACACCAACGATATGTGGGAGGCCATGGAGAAAACCCGGGAATATGGGTTCGGCCCGGAAGTCACCCGCCGCGTCATGCTGGGTACTTACGCCCTCTCCAGCGGTTATTACGACGCCTATTATCTGAAGGCGCAACGGGCTAGGACACTAATCCGGCAGGACTTCGACAGGGTGTTCCAAGACGTGGACGCCCTGGTCACGCCGACCTCTCCAGTTACGGCGTTCAAGATCGGCGAAAAGACCGGAGACCCGGTACAGATGTACTTGATCGACGTCTGCACTCTGCCGGTGAATATCGCCGGACTGCCCGGCCTCTCAGTACCCTGCGGGTTCTCGGACGGCTTACCAGTGGGGATGCAATTCATAGGCCCCCATTTCTCCGAGGAGACCCTTCTGCGGACCGCCCGTGCCTACGAAGCGGCCACCGAGTGGAGCTCCGCCCGGCCTGAGATCTAGATAGCAAAGGGCCCCGCCTTTCCTCTGTTCTTTTCAGGGAAGGACGGGGCCTTCAAAAACCGGTCGATGATTGCCCCTAGGGACGAATCGCCCGCCAGTCGGTTTGATTATACCTGTAGTCGGCGTACTTGTCGGCCGCTTCTTGGACGGAGGACATGAAACGGTACAGGTTGGCCATGAACCCCGGCCTGTCTTGGTTTCCTACCTCAGAGTAGTGATTGCTGTGTGCGCCGACCGTGAAGTGGGCTTTTCCGATACTAAGAGTTGCCATTATGATTTCCGATCCTTATAAAGTGGGCTGTTGTTGCTGTAGGGCATTCTGGCCGAAATCTTTGCCGTCATCCGTTTTTGCTAACCTGTTCCTTTATTCGTCCTACCCGAATCTCAGTCCATAATTTTATATTAGTTACATGATTATTATTTATCAACTATTAAATTATTAGTTAGTATAGACTACTAAGATTCGGCGTATTAAAATGAAATAGTTGGTTCGCCTGTGGTTCTGAGACCATCATGTCTTTCAGCCACGACCAGCATCGCGGCGAGGAGCACTATGAACTGCGATACACCATGTCCAAAGTACGAAAATGCGATGAGGGTCCTAGGCAAGAAATGGACCTGCCTGATTCTCCGTTGCCTTCTGGCTGAACCCAAAAGGTTCACTGAGATATCGGGGTACATCGACGGACTGAGCGACCGCCTGCTCTCGCAGCGCCTGCATGAACTCGAAGAGGAAGGGATCGTGCGACGCCGGGTCTACGACCGCCGCCCGGTGATTGTAGAGTATTCGCTGTCCCCCAAGGGCTTGGCGTTCCGCACTGTGGCGGAGGCGATTCAGGCATGGGCCGACGAATGGGCCGAGGCGCCCGCCACCGTCTAACCAACGCCCGGCATCCGTTGATCACGTAGTAAATCCATTCCGGGAGGCGCTGATGCAGCGCTCCAAGATTAAAGATATTTTCGCCCAGGAACAGGCCGGAGTCGACGTTCTAATCCAAGGCTGGGTCAAGACTCGCCGTTCTTCTAAGTCAGTCACCTTCCTCCAGATCACCGATGGCTCCACTCTGCAAGACCTTCAGATTGTGGTTGATGAGAACAACTCAACCCACGATGTGGCTGCCAGTCTGACCACAGGATGCAGCGTGAGTGTCGAAGGGGTACTTGTTGAGTCTCCCGGCCAAGGCCAGAAGTATGAGGTCCAGGCCGGATCAGTGACGCTCTTGGGCGTGTCCGACCCTGAGACCTATCCCCTGCAGAAGAAACGCCATTCTCCAGAGTTTCTCCGGGAGATCGCCCACCTCCGGCCCCGCACCAACACCTTCGGCGCCATGGCCCGGGTGAGGAACTCCGTGGCCTACGCCATCCATACCTTCTTCCAGGAGCGGGACTTCCAGTTCATCCAGACACCCATCATCACCGCCAGTGACGCTGAAGGCGCGGGGTCCATGTTCCAGGTGACCACGCTGGACCTGAACGACATACCCAAAGACGCCGGAGCGGTGAAGCACGAGGACGACTTCTTCGGCAAACCCGCTTTCTTGACCGTGAGCGGTCAGTTGGAAGCGGAGATCTTCGCCATGGCCCTCTCCGATGTGTATACCTTTGGGCCCACGTTTCGCGCCGAGAATTCCAACACCTCCCGGCACCTAGCCGAGTTCTGGATGGTCGAGCCCGAAGTTGCCTTCTGTCAGTTGGACGGGTTGACCGAGTTGGCCGAAGATTTTCTGAAGCATCTGACCGGGCATGTTTTGGATAACTGTGTCGAAGACATGGAGTTCTTCAACAAGTGGCACGACGACACCACCATCGCCACGCTGGAAGGGATCGCCAATTCACAATTCGAACGCATCACCTACACCGAAGCGGTGACGCTACTGCAGAGTTCGGGCGAAAAGTTCGATTACCCGGTAAATTGGGGGACCGACCTTCAATCGGAACACGAACGCTACCTGACCGAGAAGAAGATTCAGAAACCGGTGATCGTCACTGACTACCCCAAGGACATCAAGGCCTTCTACATGCGCCTGAACGACGACGGCGAGACCGTCAGGGCCATGGACGTGCTCGTGCCGCGCATCGGCGAGATCATCGGGGGCAGCCAGCGTGAGGAACGCCGGGACGTGCTGGAGATTCGGATGACCGAGGCTGGTATCTCCCACGACGAATATTCCTGGTACCTGGACCTACGCAGCTACGGCACCGTTCCCCACTCTGGGTTCGGCCTGGGGTTCGAACGTACGGTCCAGTTCGTGACCGGGGTCGCCAACATCCGGGATGTCATCCCCTTCCCCAGAACGCCCAAGAGCGCGGAGTTCTAACCTGTCGCCTCCCCCCGCCAACGACGGGCCGATTTCCGCCGCTGCGATGGAAGCCGCATTGGGCCCCGGCAGCGCCATTTTCGCTCAGACCACGGACCGGCTCAGCCGCATCTTTGCCCAAGCGGCCAACGTCCCTCCCGTAGCTTCCCGGCTCCGAGAATGGCAACTCCGCCAAAACCGGCAAGTTGGGGGTGAATCGCTGTTCATACATCAGACCTACCTGGCCATGCTGGCGCGGTTTGTCGCCCGCCGATTTGTTGCTCCTAGCCAGCCGGCCATTAGCGACGAAGAAATATTAGAAGTGATCAACGTTGATTACTTCAGCCGCCGAGGTATCGGGAATTTTGGCGAAGGCGACATCTTTGCCTGGCTTCCGTTGGAGGCCCGTTGGGAGTTGGGACTTGATGACCTGGCTCTTGAGACCGTTCGGGGGTTGGCGGGCGCTCTCGCGCCATATGACTTCACCAACGCATCTCCGGGCATACTGGACTCCCTTTACCGAGCGACGATCCCTCGCTGGCTGGCGGAGTACGTTGTTGAAGAAGAACTGGGGATGACTGACGGCCCTGGACTGTCCATGTTGGACCCCGCATGCAGCACAGGGATGATCTTGTGCGCCGCCATCGGAGCGATGAAACGGTCAGTCGCGCAACGCGACGGCGAAGCGATGGACGTATTGTTTGATGCGCCGCAACGATACCGGGGGATGGACTCCGACCCGCTGGCCGTGGCCATAGCCAGGCTCAACTATCTTCTGGCATTGGGCGATCTCGTCCAGCAGGAACACCCCGAGTTTTTGCTGCCGGTATATCTGGCCGACGGGAACGATGTTCCAAATCTCTCGGCAGGCGACCAAGTAGTTACGCTATCGACCGCGGCCGGTGATTTCCCGCTGCCTGAGCCATTCATCAGGGACCCGCTGATGCTGGACTGGGTGTTGGGGAGGCTGACCAATTACATGGACGGCGCCCAGTTGCGGCTGCACGTCCAACCCGAGGATGTTGCGGTCCAGGAGGTGCTGAACGCCTATTACAACTACCTGACCGCCGGCAAGCCGCGCACACCCGTACCAGATGCCTTAACGCCCAAAGATGCGGACGTCGTGCTAGAAACCGCCCGCAGTCTGGTGCACCTACATATTCGAGGCGAGGGGACTCTGTGGCTGCATCTAGTCCAGAACCTGGCAGCACCAGCGATATTCGCCAACTCAGGATTCGACCGGCTGGCGTGGTATGGTTCCACCGAGTTCTTCGAAGCGAATTCTGAGTTGTACTCAAGTCCGGAGGGACGGGCCGCCTGGGTTACGTCATCGTCAGAAGAATCTGCTGAGGTAGTCACCAGCACCGGGCGAAGAGTCAGGCTTCAGATCCCTGGCGGACCAATCGGTCATAACAGTTCCTGGGCCGACGCCAAGGCCAAGGTTCGGACCACAGGAGCGTAGGTGATTTGGCGGCAGTCATTTGACGCTATTTCCTACAGGCGAATATAATGAAGCGTCCTCCCGCAGTAGCTAAATACGACATCGGGTCAGGCTGGGGTTCCCCAGTCAGATTTCTCTGGTAAGGAGCCAAAATGGCCACTCAAGAAGTCATACTTCACCCCGCCTCGGTAGTCGAGGAGTTGAAGAAAAACAACATCAGCCACGTTGTTTGGTTGCCGGATAGCGAGACAAATTTCCTGTTTCAGTTACTGGACAACGAGCCCACCTTGGACCTGGTCCCGGTCTGCCGTGAAGGCGAGACCATGGCCATCGCCGCAGGACTTTGGGTGGGTGGCAAGCGACCCATAGTCCTGATTCAGAACACCGGAATATTTGAGGCAGGTGACTCAATACGTGGTCTGGGCCTGGACGTGAACCAACCCTTGACGATGCTGGTCGGATACCGAGGCTGGAGCCGCCATGGTCTGACCCGTGACTCAGCCGCCCGGTTCATCGAGCACATCCTCCATGCCTGGGGCATCAATTACTACCTGATCGAGACCGACGACGATGCCGACCGCATCAGCCTGGCGATCGAAGAGGCCGAGCGTACATCCAAACCGGTGGCCGTCCTAGTGGGTACCGAGTTCGGTTCCTAAAGGCTTTTCGCACCTCGAACTACCCGTGGCTGGGTCCTTCGACAGGTTCAGGACGAGCTGGGGCGACTTTCCTTTCCGTTCGTGGTGAGCTCGTCGAACCACATTTCGAAATGGGAGAATTTAAATGATCGACAACTCTGATGCAGTAAAACTTCTGGACAGTAAGAGGGACAACGCGGTTTTCGTGGCAACCATGAACGCCAACAACGTCCACTTCGGGCTGCCAACCGTCACCTCCAACGAGAAACTGGATTTCCCAGTCTCCGGCGCCATGAGCAAGGCATCTGACGTAGCCCTTGGCCTGGCACTGGCCCAACCCGACCGTAAGATCATGTGTCTCGATGGCGACGGTAGCCTGCTGATGAACCTGGGCGCTATGGTGACCATCAGCAACAAGGCCCCCAAGAACCTCGTCCACATCCTGTTCAACAACAAGGTCTATGCCGTCACTGGCGGCCAGCCCATCCCGGGCGATGAACAGGTCGACTGGGAAGACATGGCCAAGTCGGCGGGATACGCCAAGGTATTCAGTTTCGACAATCTGGAAGACATGACCAACGGCATCAACGAAGCCCTGGCTGCAGTCGGCCCGGTATTCATCCACCTGCTAGTCAAACCTGAGATTGAAAATACCCCGGTACAGTTCCGGACTCCAGCAAAGCGGACCGTGCACACCGCCATCGGCGACCTGCCCGAGACGCTGGGCGTGAAGCGCTAGGCTGCAACCACCAAAATCAAACCGCAAACCGGGGCAGAGAAACATCGTCTGCCCCGGTTTATATTTGCAATGACATCAAACAGGCGCCTCTGATCGATGAATAATAACGGCAAAGCGTATGCTTAGTGGAGGGATATTCCCCCGGGTCGGCGCTTATGCCGTGTTGGCCTTGGGGTTCTGGTTACTTTTCCAGGCCTTCGAGCGGTCCAACATACTATCCGGAATCGTGGGAGGCGCCCTGGTCATCGTGGGCATGTACCTGATGACCGGACTCTGGAAAGATATGTTCGCCAAGTTCGGCGGCGACTACAAGATACTTAAGGGGAACGATCGTATTGACGACACGGCCAAGGACAGGAGCGGGGGGACCGGTGATCCCGTCGATGGAAGCGACGAAGGCAGTCAACTTCCACCGTAAAGACGCATTGGTCGTTTCCACATCATTCGCCCTGCGAGAGTGGAGCCGGGTGTCGGAACGCCGGGACCTGGATGTTGATTTGTCTGACTGCATGGACCGGGCGCCCGCCGTTGGTCTGGGACTGGCCCTAGCGCAACCCGAAGGGAAAGTGCTGGTGCTGGACTGCGATTCCACGCTCAGGACCAATCTGGGTGGACTGGCGACGATCGGAGAGTCCAATCCCGAAAACTTGGTCCATTTCGTGTTTGACGACGTTTCCAGCGGCTCGACATCGGGTCTTCCCATCAAAGGGATGGACAACCTGGACCTGGTGCAGATCGCGGCCAGCTCGGGCTATGCCAAAACCTACGAATTCGACAAACTGGAAGAGTTTCTGATCGGGCTGGAAGAGGTGATGCGCCAGACGGGCCCGGTGTTTGTCAGGGTGAAGGTTTTCCGAGACGGGTTCCAGCTTCCGTTTCCAGAACGCACCATGGCCCAAGGCTGGGCTGAGGTGCGGGAGAACCTGACGTCAGATCAATCAGAAGCTGAGTAGACTAGGGGCTACTCAGCTGGGGCTGATCCAGTGTCAGGGCGGACCACTATCTGCCGGGCCACGTTGTAGCCGATGGACACCTTGTCATGCTTGGTGGCCACTTCCATCACACCCAGATACGGCGTAGCCTCGGCCACAGTGATCGTCTGCTCCGGAACGATCATGGAATCAGCCAAGAACCTCAGCAACTGGGAATCCTCTTCGGGCACTCTGTCCACGATGTAAGCCTCGCCCTGCAGTGCGGTGTCCAGGGTCAGGGCGTCGGCCGGCATCTTAGGCTCGCCGGTGCCGGGGATGGGCCGTCCGTAGGGTGAGCGCTTAGGGTGCCCCAGCCGCTCCACCAACTTTTCCTGAAAGTCCTGGGACATGCCGTGCTCCAGACGATGGGCCTCGTTGTGGGCTTGGTGCAGTTCCATTCCCAGTAATTTGACCACCAGCCATTCGGCCAGCCGGTGCCTCCGGGCGATATCTTCGCCGCCTTCCAGGCCCTGCTTGGTTAAGCGGATTCGCTTGTCGGGGCCGACATCCACTAGGGTCTGCCTTTGCATCCGGCGCACCATACCGGCAACGGACGGGACAGAAGTGCCCAGCCCTTCGGTTTCGGGGAGTTGGCGCAGGGTATCGGTCAATTGAGTGATAGTGGGAATCTCATCGTCTTCCCACAACTTGTAAAGACACAGCAGATAATTCTCCGTGCCCGGAGACAACCGTAAGTCGCCGTCTCCGGAGTGGCTGTTACCGTTCTGTTTCTTTGGTGGCGCCATTGGATTCCTTATCGAAGACCGCACTAGCAGATCTTGCACGGTGAGATTTACTTGAAGGGGTTGAAAGATTGCCCGTTCCCGGTCAACACCGGAGAGACTCACCCACATCCTCACACTTCAGTAGTCTCGGCTGTTCAGGGCTAATGGCCGGGGGCGCTTCCGGCATGGGGCACAGCCACCAGGCGGTCATCGACGAACGGCCGCAGATGGTGGCCGTCGCGCAGACTCACTGAAACGCTGGCGCCCAGGGGGTATTCGGCGGTATGAGAGAGCAGGCATCGGACGGTTGCACCGGAGGCCAGTTGGACTCGGTAGAGATAGAAAGCTCCCCGGAACTCCCTCTCAACCACCACTCCGCCGCCGCTTTCGGAAGGCAGGCAGTCGAGACAGTCCGGACGGACCATCACTTCGATCTGACTATTGCCGTTCGAGTTCAGGCCCGCCAGAGCGATCGACTCTATCTCAGGCCATGCAACGGACCCCACTTCGGTGTGCAGCGAGCCGTTGTCATGTTTCGCGGGAAGAAAGTCCACCATGCCGATGAACTGGGCTACGAACTTCGTGACTGGGTGGTGGAATATGGACTCAGGGGAGCCGGTTTGTTCGACCCGGCCCGCATTCATCACCGCAACAACGTCCCCTACGAACAGGGCTTCTTCCTGGTCGTGAGTGACGAAGATGGCGGTGGCGTGACTGGCCTTGAGTATGTCAAGAACATCGCGCCGGACCTGTTCTCTCAATTTGGGATCCAAGTTGGAGAAGGGCTCGTCCAGCAGTAAAACCTCGGGTTGGGGGGCTAAAGCCCGTCCCAGAGCGACCCTCTGTTGTTGGCCGCCGGAAAGTTCGTGGGGCATCCGGCCCTTTTGGGCCGTCAGGCCGATCAGCTCCAGGACTTCACCAACACGCTCATCGCGTCCTTGACCCTTGGGTAATCCGTAGGCAATGTTCTGGGCAACGGACAGATGGGGGAATAATGCGCCTTCTTGGAAGACCATGCCGACACGGCGGCGCTCTGGAGGGGTGTTTCCGGCCGTGCTGTTTACTTTCTGGCCGCCGATTGATATGGCGCCTTCGTCCGGCTCTTCAAACCCGGCGATGAGTCTAAGGGCGGTGGTCTTGCCGCAACCGCTGGGGCCCAGCAAAGCGAGGATCTGACCTTTGGCGATGCTCAGGTCGAGACCCGAAACCGCGGGCACGCCGCCGAAATACTTTACCAGGCCGGCGCATTCCAAAGCGGGGGCGTTTAAATGCCCGTTGTCAGACTTGTGTGGGTCGCGCAGTTTCATCGATGCTTTTACCCCGATGATTAGCCTCTGTTAACCATCCTAAAATGGCTCCTCTGCGAGTGAAGATAAGTGTAGACGTACTAAATAACAATGTCAATGTATAAATATTTGTACTCGCCAAACGAATACCAAACAAATTCTATGCTTAATATTATGACAACTACCAGCGTGAGATTGTTGGAATCTTTGGGTCGCAACCCTAAGGTTCGGGCTGGCGATTCCTTAGTTTCCACACTTAGAATCCTCGTTATCGGGTACGTATTGTTTGACACTAACGTCAGGTCGACGTATCCTTTTAGCTACTTTATCGTGTGTACTTCATTTAATAATTAATACACCTTTCATTATAAACCTTGGCTCAACAACAAATAAAAAAGCCATAGAGGTAAAAAGCAAAATGGGCGTCAGCGCGCGGAACGGAATTCATTATTGTGGAGTACTAGTGGTCGCACTGGTCGCGGTTCTCCTCTCGGCATGCGGCTCGGACAACGATGCAGGGTCGCTTACCGTATATTCGGGGCGGAGCGACGCCCTGGTCGCCCCATTGATCGAACGTTTCGGGGATGCCACCGGCATAGATATTCAGGTCAAATACGCCAGTACACCCCAACTTGCCGCAACCCTGTTGGAAGAGGGCGAAAATACACCAGCCGACGTCTTCTTCGCGCAGGACCCAGGCGGCCTTGGCTCTGTGTCCGGACTCTTGGCGCCCCTTCCAGAAAACGTCTTGCAGATGGTCCCCCGGTGGGCGGCCTCTCCCACCGGCGTTTGGGTCGGCGTTTCCGGCCGTGCCCGAACCGTGGTCTACAACACTGAAAGTTTGACGCCAGTCGACCTGCCGGTAGACCTGACGGGGTTTGCTGATCCTAAGTGGAAAGGCCGCATCGGCTGGGCCCCCACCAACGCCTCGTTCCAGACGATGATCACGGCCATGCGCTCGATCTGGAGCGAGGAAAAGACGGTCCAGTGGCTGAAAGATATCCAGGCTAACGACCCCAAGGTGTACCCCAAGAACACCCCTATCGTGGCCGCAGCAGCGGCCGGTGAGATCGACATTGGTTTAGTGAACCACTACTACCTGCACCGGTTCCTGGCAGAAGAGGGCGATTCATTTGGCGCTCGCAATTATCATCCACCGGCAGGCGGGCCTGGGGCCATAGTGATGGTCTCAGGCGCTGGGATCCTTTCGGCCTCGGACAACAAAGATAACGCCCAGAAGTTCGTAGATTTTTTGCTGTCCGAGGAGTCCCAAAGATATTTCGTGGAGGTAACATTTGAGTACCCTCTCGCCGCCGGGATACCCGTGGCTGAAGGAGTAACCCCACTAGCTGAGGTCAATAACCCCGACCTCTCTTCCGCCGCTCTTTCAGACTTGGAAGGCACCCAGAAGCTGCTCCGGGAGGCCGGCGTCATACCATGAGCATATCGTCGGTAACGACGGCCGGGCTTAGGTCGTTGGCCGGAGGCCGTGGCGCCCCACCGGCGGCGATCTGGGTCCCTGCGCTGCTTGTAGGGGCCGCGCTGCTGCTGCCACTGGTCTATCTGGTCGTGCGGACATTCGACGGCGGGACCGAAGTCTTCGACCTGCTGTTCCGGCAACGCGTGGCGGCCATATTGGGTCGGACCATCCTATTGGTGGCAACCGTCACCGGGGCATCGGTGATTCTGGCGCTGCCATTGGCCTGGCTCACCACCTGCACAGACCTGCCCTTCCGTCGTGCCTGGGTAGTCCTATCCGCCCTGCCGTTGGTGATACCAAGCTACGTGGCGGGATTCATTGTCGTTGCTGCACTGGGTCCCAAGGGGATGCTGCAGGGCGCGTTGGAAGGACCCTTCGACATAAACAAACTACCGGACATCCACGGGTTCGCCGGGGCTTTGTTGACACTGACCTTCCTTAGTTTCCCCTACGTGGTGCTGACGGTTCGGGCGGCCATGCTCCGGATCGACCCCGCCATGGAAGAGTCCTCCCGAGGTCTGGGCCGTGGCAATTGGGCCACTTTCTTCTTGGTGACCTTGCCTCTGCTCCGGCCGGGTATCGCCGCCGGCGGGCTGTTGGTGGCGCTATACACCCTGTCTGACTTCGGCGCCGTGTCGCTGTTGCGCTACGAGACCTTCACCTGGGCCATCTTCGTACAGTACGAATCGGCGTTGGACCGGACCCTGGGAGCCGGACTGTCTTTGTCCTTGGTCGTATTGGCCTTGGCCATCGTAGGACTTGAGGTAGTCAGCCGGGGTCGGGCCCGCTACTACAGCAGCTCGACTTCGGCAACCCGTCCTCCTTCGACAGTTCGCCTCGGGCGTTGGAAATGGCCCGCGGTGGCATTCTGCTCGGCAGTCGTCGCTGTTTCCTTGGCCGCCCCGATGTCTATCTTGGGATATTGGGTGGCCAGGGGTATCTCTGCCGGGGAACCCGTCAACGTCGTGTGGGAAGCAGTTGGAAACTCGGTCTACGTGGCGGCTTTGGCGGCAACGGCGGCGGTGGTTGCCGCCCTCCCAGTTGCGGCATTATCGGTGCGATTCCCCGGCCTTCTCAGCGGGTTCTTAGAGCGGCTGAGCTACGTTGGGTTCGCGCTGCCGGGGATTGCCATTGCCCTGGCCCTGGTGTTCTTCGGGGCCAGGTATGCATCGCCGCTGTACCAGACCACGGGAATGCTGTTGCTGGCCTACGTCGTGCTGTACCTTTCGCCGGCCCTAGGGGCGGTGCGCACGTCGTTGCTTCAGATCAGCCCAAGGATAGAGGAGGCGGCTAGGGGCCTGGGCAACACACCGCTGCGCGCCTTCTCCTCGGTGACCCTGCCGGTAGCGAGCCCAGGGTTGTTGGCTGGGTGGGCCTTGGTTTTCTTGTTGGTTATGAAAGAGCTGCCGGCGACCCTGATACTGAGCCCCATCGGATTCAACACGCTGGCGACCTCCATCTGGTCGGCCGCCTCCGAAGCGTTCTTCGCCAGGGCGGCGTTACCGGCCCTACTGCTCATCGCCGCGTCGGCTGTTCCCCTGGTGTTCCTCATGCTCCGTGAGCGACGGTAGGCTATAATCTAGCCGTCGCGACAATCTACGTTGATAGCGGCCTGCTCACCCTATTCAAGATTTTTGGAGTACTGCGTTGCCCCAGGACAACAACACCTTAAGGATCATATTGCCCGGCCGATTGATCGACGGAGTCGGCGAAAAGGCCCAAGAAGGGATGGCAATTGCCGTCCAAGGGAGCGCCATCAAGTGGGTCGGTCCAGCTTCCGAGGCTGAGAGTCTAGAGAGCAAAGGCGCCCAACGCGAAATATTGAATTTTCCCAGTGGCACACTGCTGGCGGGGCTGTTCGACATCCACACCCACACCAACATGCCCGGCGACGGGAGGACGGGCGAGCAGGTCAATCTGGACGATAGTGACGAGGTGCGCCTGCTCCGGTCGGCCCGCAATACCGCGATGGCCGTGGCATCCGGCGTAACCACCATGTGCGACTGCGGCTCTTGGAACCGCAATGGCTTTGCGTTGAAAGAAGGCCTGGCTGAGGGCGTCGTTGAAGGCCCAAGGGTATTGGTATCGGGACCGCCTCTAACCGTGACCGGCGGCCACCTTTGGTACATGGGAGGCGAAG
>CETR01135094.1_pt1 | contig 14174 bp, 11 predicted proteins | sample 531281 | NCBI WGS metagenome assembly CETR01 (sample SAMEA2622568, study PRJEB7988) | marine metagenome | biome: marine biome (ENVO:00000447); feature: mesopelagic zone (ENVO:00000213); material: "saline water (ENVO:00002010), including plankton (ENVO:xxxxxxxx)" | depth 696 m
TAATTGCGCGGCGCGATTAAGCCACAACCAAGCGTGCTTACGGTCTTCAGTAACCCCTAGTCCGTAGTAATACATATAAGCAATGGCATATTCAGCATCAGGCTGACCTTTCTCAGCTTCAGGCTTGAGTTTAATAAAAGCGCTGCGATAACGCTCGGCTTTAAAATAAGCAATGCCCTCGTTAAGACCAACTTGCTTAACGCAGCCGGCCATCATTCCTAATGCTATCACCAGATAGATTATCGTTTTTTGCATATTAATCTTCATGTTGTTTTAACGGTTTTGATGGTGCATCAAATTTTAATGGATTTTCTTTAATGCTGATTTTTTCTAACCGTTGATGATATAAAATAATGACATTATGTTTATTTATTTTTTTAATTTCTGCACCATTGGGTAATTTATCTCCCACACCATATACCAATTCTTGGTTGTTTTCAGTTTTTAAAATGACCTGCGCATACGACCCTTCATAATCATACAAAATACCGACAATATGAATATCAAGGGATGAAGCCGGAATGATGCGAGGCGCATTATACTGACCAAACAAAGAAGTGGTGAATACTGGTGAGGAAGGGGTGATGCTCGGCGCCTTTGTTTTGGGTCGCGGTTGAGCAAGATTAGTGGTTACTTCATAAGGTTTTAATAATAACAAAAACTCATAAATGGTTAAAATACCCATGGTAGTAAGCCAGATGATGACAATGATGTATTTTTTTTGATTATCAAATCCCTCAATCATTTTCATGCTTTTCACTTGTCATAATATTCATTCATCTTAAACAAACTTCAGTGTAGCGAACAATCTTAGGCGATGCGATACGTTATACTTAATCTAGCGTTAATATTTATTAGGTATGCTAAACCTATTGGCTCATATTTGAGGAGCGTAAAATGCCCCAACCACATTCTGAATTATTTGGTGAGTTAAATAAGCCGCTACAGCATCGAGCAAGTCAGAAAGAAAGCCCGGCACTTGATAATCAGAAACTCACTGGTTATCTTAAGCCCGAAGAGCGGATTAATTTTGCTTATCTACAAGCACAGTATTCAAAGCTCACCGATGTGTTGCGTGAAATAAACGATGCTCAGTTTGGCATTATTTCAACCTTTGACAAAGATAATAACGTCTGGCAGCGCGATGCTACCAATCCTTTGGTCGAAAATCGCCCGGCTCACAATGCTGCCAGGGTTGAAATAAATAACATGCTGTTGCGCTACTTATCGCGTATGCGCGCCATTGATTATGCATTAACACAAAAATTTAATGACCCAGAGAATAAAGCGCATCAAGAGATTTTAGAGAATTTAAGACCGCGCTTATTAGATGGTTTTATTAAGCTTCATCAACAAGCGCACGACATTCATACCTCAGAAGCTAGTGAAGAAAAAAAAGTAAATGGCTTTAAGGGTCTTGAAAAAAAATATGATGGTCAGTTAATTGATGTTTTACATGAGGCTAATCTAACACAAGGGTGTGTGAGCGCTGATGATGCTAGCAAGCTTTTGGGACATTATCGTAACCTTGCCAGCGTTTTAGAGCCTGCCCGCACGCTTGTGACACTGACTTATGATAAAGAAAACCAGATATTACATCGTGAAACAAGTTACCCTGTTACTAAAAAAACAGCAGAACAACAAACGCAAATTGAAGAATTAGCCAAGGAAGTTAACCCTAATCCGGTGCGCCCTAATTCCCAAACCACCCACCTGCATGCCATGCAAGAAGCTAATCGCTTGTATGCCTCAAGACTTCGTGCAAATGACTCTATGTTACCCGCGCAAACTCGTAAAACGCATGCTGTTGGGGTTAAAAATGCTTTTATTGTTAAAGTAGAGCTTATCCGGGGAGTTAATCTAAATGATGGTGATAAGATAGATTTTTCATCCTTGAAAGTGCTGGAAGAGGATACCTTGTGGTTAGCACGTGCCGGCTCACCTGTTTATGTTGGTCAAGGCGCGAGCGAAGAATATTTAAGTGAAACTACGCATGAAAATTTAACTCAAATCTTAAAAAAAGCCCAGGAGTTACAAGAAACAGATAATTTAACCCTCCATACAACCATTTTAAATACCAATAGTTCACTTGAGCATCAAAATACCATCGTTAGACATACCAAAGCTCAGACTGAAGCATTGAAGGGTCTTTGGTCTTATGTACCTACTAATTTTGAAGGTAAATTTTTTCATGCTGCTATTCTACATAAAAACATAAAAATTGATGCTGACGATCGAACAAGAGCTTGCAAGTCAGCACCTGTTGATAAAATAGAACGGGTGAGAGGCGGTGGTAATGTTGCATTGGCTGCAGCACAAACTGCTAATTTTTTATCCTTAACGCACTGCGCAAGCGGGCAGGATAGAACAGGTACCGTCGTTGAAAAAGCTGTCCTGAACTGGACTTATCAACGTTATAAAACTTTTGAAAAAGAGCTTAAAGATAACGAAGACCTAACAACTCGACAACAACGTCTTGAAACTCAGCGCGCCCTTGGTGGCAATGCCGCAGAGATTGCCAGCCATCTGGTCCCAGGTTCGCCTGGCATGAAAAAAGATTCTCGTGCCAAAGGTTTATTTCAAGCACAAACCGATAGTGAGCTATATCGTCAAAGTGCTACAACAAACAAGGAAAATTCAGTCTCTGCTGCCATTACCAAGGTTTTGCAGCGCACAAGCAAACAAGCGCACGATGAATTTGAGGCAGAAAAAACACAGTTTGAAGATGATTTAAAAAATAAAACTGAAGAAATTAATCATCAAGGCCGACAACTTGTTCAAAAAATTACTCGTGCAGCAAAAAAAGCACCAAATTCGGCAAAAACTATTGAAAGTTTAACGCAGGTGCTTAGATGTGCAAATGCTTGCCTTAGTGATTTTAGTGTTGAAAATTACAAAAATCTACAAGCCTGCGCTAAGGGATTACGCAATGAGTCTAGATTTTTTTATCAAAGCATCAGTGTTGCTGCCGTGGTAACCACATTTATTACGGCTTTGGTCGTAGCTTTAAGCTTATGTGTGGGATTTGGTATTTTGGGTAGCATCCCATCAGGAGGTGCAAGCATTGCTTTAGCGGTAGCAGCCTCCATGGCGCTCACCAGTGTTGCCAGTACGAGTGTGGCGAGTTTTGGTTTATTCAAAGCGCGTGAAACCAAGAGTACTAAATTTGCGCAAGAAGCTGCGCAGTTCCTTAAACCTATTAACTGATAATTTTTAAAGGCTGCGTACAAATCCAGGGCTTTAGATGCATCAGTGGTTTGGGTAACGCTGCCAAGGCTTGCGCTGCTGTTTGTTTTTTAGCATAAGCGCCCCAGGTTAAAACGTACCATACCTGCTTCCCGACCTGTTTTGGTTGAATTTTAGTATGTGTTTTTAAGTCCAAGCGCTGCCTTAGTTGCTCTAAATCGTGTCGGTGTAAACTTGCCATTAATTGAATGGTATAAGGCAAAGCTTTGGTATCATCTACTGCTAATAATTCAACTTTTTTAGGCGTGTTTTTAAGCGCTTCAGTTGATGGTTTTAAATCTTCTTCATCCACTATCTGGTTTTGAGTTTGTAGTTGCGTTTGCTTTTTAATAAGATCATCTATATTAAGCATATCAGCTGGCAGCACCAGGTTATCATCGTGTTGCGCCACAATTCGGAGATAAGGCGATAATATGGCCACATCGATGAATGGTTTATGAGACATGGGCCAAACAAGCGTTGGCAGCTCACTTTTTAACTGCTCAAGATGCACAGTATGCGCATATAAAGGTGACTCGTTTTTAGCAAACGAATCAAAATCTAACCTATGTGTTGACCAAAAAATATAACCTGCCGCACAAAGCATTAATCCACCAATACTCGCAAGTGCCATGAATGGTTGTGAGCAGATTTTAGGTTTTAATAATAAATCTTGTTGTTCTAACAACTCATTGATGCGCGCCAAATTGCCTGCACTTTTTAAAAAAAGTGTTTGCTGAATTTTTTCATGATTTAAATGCCTTGATTTACGCGCCGTATGGTGGACTATATACGTTTTGGTTTCACGCTCATTTAATCCACCTAATTTAAAGGAATGAATGGCATCTTGGTAGCCAAGTGTATTTAAAGCTTTCAAAGCGTGGGTTAATGATGGATTACCAACTAAGCAAATATGCAAAAAATTTTTAAGTGGATTGTGCTGTAAAAAGCGCATCAGTGTTGTAAGCGTTGCAACATTTAAATAATGTGCATCATCAATAATAATCAGCTTCGGCTGCTTACTGGCATTAACGCGCGCCACAAAATCATCCAGTGTTTCATCCGCAGCTAAAATTTTTTGCGCTTTTAATTGTGCTTCAAGGTCAGTAAGCTTGCTCAAAGCCTGGGCATGAATCAGCGTGCTGTCTACATGCATACTTAACGTTTGCTGTAGAAGAGAAGCAAAGGTTGATTTTCCTGCTTTTTTATCGGCAATGACTGCCATTAATACCTGGTTATATAGCACCAAATGATGAATAAAATGAATCGAAGACATCCAACTTAAAGGCTTAAATAGCTTAGGATGACGCACTTTGTCACACCCCTTCTACGGCTTTGGTCAACCCCAACATCACCAAAGCCTCATCCATATTAGTTTCAATGTAGCAATGACCAATCGCTTTGATAAGGATAAAACGCAGGCTATGGTGCTGTGCTTTCTTATCTTTTTGGATAAATGACCATAGTTTTGCAAGTTCTATATCCCGGGGAATGTTAACAGGCAAACCTGCTTTTTTAAGCAGTACCACAAGATTGTTCACGATTGTTTTATCAATAAAACCTAATTCCTGTGATATCAATGCCGCCACATGTAAACCAATCGCAACCGCCTCTCCATGGAGCCATCTTTGATAGTGGGTGTATGCTTCAAGTGCATGTGCGGTGGTGTGACCTAGATTTAGTAACGCTCGTATATGAGACTCGTGTTCATCTTGCTCAATGATATGCGCTTTATAAGCACAGCAGGCATGGATAATATCGATTAACTGCTGGGCGTTAATCGGTGCATTGAGCGCTTGCTCAACCTGGTGATACAGCTTGCCTCCAGCCAAAAGCGCGTACTTAATAATTTCAGCCATGCCAGCTTTATAAGCACGCTTATGGAGTGTTTTGAGTGTGGCAATATCAATGATAACTTGTTTGGGTTGATAAATACTGCCGATTAAGTTTTTACCTTGAGGATGATTGATGGCTGTTTTACCGCCAACTGATGCATCAACTTGAGCAAGAAGTGTGGTGGGTATTTGAATAAATGATACGCCACGCTGATACGTTGCAGCAGCAAATCCTGTGATATCGCCTATCACCCCACCACCTAAAGCTATTAAGGTGGTATCCCGACGATGGTTTTGACTGACCAATTTATCGTAAATTTTACGCAAACTTGCCATGTTTTTATACATTTCGCCATCTTTAAGTATGACACAATCAATTTTTTTATCGGCCAAAGAGGCGCATATCGTTTGTAGATAAAGAGGTGCTATGGTTTCATTGGTTACGATACAAACTTGTTGAGTTGGGATTAAAGGCGTAATCAAAGATGGCTTGGTTAAAATATTTTGACCAATCACAATATCATAACTCCGAGTATCTAAATAAACTCGGAGTGTTTTGATTTCAGGCCTCGCCATAGATGTATTTGATGATGTTATTCGCGACCGCTTTTACGGTAAGCTTGTCGGTTTCAAAACTAATATCAGCCAGCTCTTCATAAAATGGCTCACGCTCATCACGTAACATCTCTAAGCGGCCTTCTAAATCATCAGTTTGTAGTAATGGGCGCTTGGTATCGCGTTTGGTGCGTTCAAATTGCTGTTGCAATGATGTTCTAAGATAAATAACCGTGCCACGGCCTGCCAAAGCATTACGATTTTCTGGCGTCATAATCACGCCACCACCTGTAGCTAATACAATGTTATTTTTCTGAGTTAACTCTTCGACCACTTTTTGCTCGCGCTTTCGAAAGCCTTCTTCACCCTCAATATCAAATATCCAAGAGACATCTGCCCCTGCACGTTCTTCGATTACCTCATCTGAATCATAGAATTCCAGCTTAAGTTCTTTTGCCAAAGTACGGCCTATCGTGCTTTTTCCGGCACCCATAGGGCCAATTAAAAAAATATTTCGTACTTTAACTATGCTCATGTTTTATTCCATACCTCTAATTTGGATAAGATATAACTATCTTATATTTGATGAACTTATCTCTATAAATACTTTATTTATAGATTTACCAAATGACTTTTACTTGCAGTTTATACACACCGGTTTTCCAAATTTATCTAATTCAACCCCATTTAATATGGCTTTTCCTCGTCCTTCAATGGCGGTGATTGATAATGAATTGGTTATTATCCTAGGAGTTATGAAAATGAGCAACTCTTCATTGCGAATTCGTGCACGTGTATTACGAAATAAGCTTCCCACCAAAGGTAATTCCCCTAAAAGTGGTACACGCGCAAGCGTGTTGTTTTTATCTTGACGATAAATACCACCTAAAACCACGGTTTGTCCATTTTCGACCAACACATTGGTTTGAATTTGTTTGGTAGCAATAGCGGGTACCCCATTCACCACACGACCAGATGGCTCATCTTGATTAATTTGTAATTCCATTAGTAATTTATTATCTGGGGTAATTTGTGGTGTCACCTTTAAACTTAACACCGCTTTTTTAAAGGCCACCGCGGTAGCACCACTTGAAGTTGATTCTTGATAAGGAATTTCTTCGCCTGATTCAATCATCGCTGGCTGCTGATTAACCGTCATAAGCCTGGGGCTGGCAATAATTTCAGCTTTATCAATGCTTTCAAGGGCTGAGAGTTCTAAATCAAGCAAAATCCCATTGCCTAATTTGGCCACCGCCAAACCCACCGTTGCTGCATTAGCAGCCAGCGCTGGCAAATCAACATTAAGCCTATCGGTAAACGGAGTAACGTTACTGGTTGAGGCAAGCGGGGTTTGATTTTGCGCATATACACCCTGAGCAATTTGATTTGCCCCTGATAAGCTGCCACTTAATGCTTGTGGTTTAGAAATACCAAAACGAATCCCTAAGTCTTCAATGGCCTCACGTGAAACGTTGACAATACGTGATTCAATTTGTACTTGACGCACTGGGATGTCTAAACGCTTAATAAGTTCTCTTATTTCTTCAATTTGGGCGCCTGTGTCTTGTATCCACAAGGTATTTGTGCGCACATCGACACTAATTGCCCCTCTTTTGGAAAGTAGAGAAGTATTTTTATCTTTTAATAATGCGGCCATATCAACCGCTTTAGCATAATTTAACTGCAGTAATTCTGAGCGCAGCGGCGCAAGATTAGTGGCTTCTTGCTGCGATTTTAATTGTTCGCGTTCTTGTTTCATTAAATCAATCGTTGGCGCGACCCACATAACATTACCACTTTGACGTTTATCTAATGAATTGGTGGCAAGAATGATATCAAGCGCTTGATCCCAGGGGGTTTTGTTAAGCCTGAGCGTAATATTACCCGTCACTTTATCGCTAATGACCATATTAATTCCTGTGAAATCGGCCAATAGCTGTAAAACTGAACGAATGGGAATATTTTGAAAATTAAGTGAAATAGGTTTACCTGTATAGACTTTTTTCTTTAATTTAGCTTGTTTTATTTCATCGGCACTAAGCGGAAACACATCAATAAAAAATTGTTTATTTACTTGATAGGCAAAATAGCTGTAATCACCTTTACTCATTAAGGTAATACGGGCATCGCGAGCGTTTTGCTCAACTGCAATGGTTTGTGCAGGGCTTTGAAAATCAGCGACATCAAAACGTTTTCTAAGCCGTGCGGGAACACGGGTGCTGATAAATTTTGCCACAATCTCTTTGCCTGTTTGTTTAATATCAATCGGAATACCTGTAGCAGAAACATCAATAATAATGCGCCCTGTTTGTTGACCTGTACCATGGAAATCAATATTTTTAAGTGTATAGCGCGCATTAATTGTCTGATTTGCCATGGCTATTTTTTTAAGCGGTTTGAATAGTTGATGACTTTTACCACTGAGTGTGACCGCAAAAACTTGCCCGTGTAGAGAAGTTGAATAAGCAACTGCTGCAGATAAATCAAGTAACACACGCACTCTATCACCCACACTTGCCACGTTATAGTTGACTAAATTTCCTAGGTCAATTTTTTTCATCAAATTTTTTTCATCGAGCGTATGATGTGTTTTTAAAAAATCAATGACAATACGTGGAGGCTTTTGGGTAGTAAAAGTCACAGGCACTGGTTTAATTGGCTCTTTAAATTGAAACTCGACCCGTACCCGCTCAGCAGGCAAGGGGATAATTTTAATTTTGGCTAATATATTGTCAGCCACTACATGACTTGAAAATAGGATTATCCATAGTAATATTGCTATTTTATTAAACAAAACACACACTCCTAAGACTGACTAGCTGGCTGCATTTTTAGAGTAATTCGCTGTTTTTGCCATTTACCCGACACTCGAACTGTTTCTTCTAAAATTAAATGATCATCATCAATTGCCATGATTTGACCATAATTTTTACCCATATAATTTCCAACCGTTACTCTGACCAAACTACCATCAGGCTTGCTGATCAAACCCCATGTTCGATTATTCTGCTCAAGGATACCCACAAATTTCAAAGCATCGAGCGGCAACAACTCTAATGGCTCTTTGGGTCGTGATTGATTGGGTGCTAACTCATCTTTTTCGATGATGGGTTTAAGTTTAAATGGATTGCGACGCGTGTCCTTTTCAGGATAACTAAACTTAGCAATGGGTATAAAAGATGGAATCGCTTCGATAGGCCTGGGTGGGCGGGCATTTATTTTGGCAATATAACGATTTAGCCGTTGGTCTTCTTTAGAATTACAAGCAATAAGTGACATTAAGCATCCTAAGGTGATTAGAAAAAAACCGTAGCGCTGCGATATAATCATGTTTTGTACCGATAAATTTTAGCGATTAATTTCATTTCTAATAAATCTTTTTCAGTCACACTAGGCGCTACTGGTTTATTAGCAAGCGTGGCATTTTCTACTTGAAAAGGTGTAATGACGAAATCATGCAGGGTAACGATACGTTTCATTTGCGCCACACGACTTAAAAATATAGCCAACTGGTTATAATGCCCCAATACTTCTATTTTAATGGGTAATTCGACATAAAAATCATGAATAATTTCAGGTTGTGGGGCAAATAACTCAAAAATTAATCCGCTGGCCACACCTGTTTTAGAAATATCTTCTAGAAGGGCGGGCATTTCATTTTGTGCTGGCAATTGACGTAACATATCTTCTAAACGCATGTTAATTTCATTTAACTGCACTTTATAAGCATCTAGGTTAGCAGCTTGTTGTTGTTTGAGTTCAAACTGACTTTTAAGCTCTACTTCTTTTTGTTTAAGCGTTTTTATTTCCTCATATTTAGGCGACACAAACCACCAATACCCTAAGCCTGTAATGAGTATCGCTGCTATAAACGCTGTAGCATATTTAACCGGAAGCGGCCACTGGCCAATGTTATCGAGTGTTAGTTCATTAAAATTAATATTCATTTAGGTGCAACCTTTTCAGGCTTTGTACCCTGTAATACAAAACTTAGGTGAAATTCGTTATTAACAGCATTATTTACTTGATTGTTTTTTTTAATTTCAGTCAAATCAGGGTTTTCAATCCATGGGTCATTTTGAATATTGCGCATTAATAGCGAAATATCGCTATTTGACTCCGTATAACCTGTTAGAGTTATCTTTTCTTTTTCGCGTTTGAACTCAGTTAAATAAACACCATCTGGTAGAACATTGAGCAATTCATCAAACAGATGAATGGTAAGCGTTCGCTTAGCTTGTAATATTTGAATGGCTTTCATACGGGCGACTAAACGATTTTTTCTTTGACGAATACTTGATATTTCTTTAATTTTTTTATCTAAAGTTACAATTTGTTGATTTAATTTTTCATTGCGCATATTTTGTGCAACAACCAACCTACTGGTGTAATAATAAAATAAAAACGATAAACAAAAACCGACGATAGCCGCCAAACTTAGCAATCGAATAAATGCTTTTTTCTCATGTTCACGTTTGTATTCACGCCAGGGCAAAAGATTAATATTAGCCATGACTATATTTGCCTTAGCGCTAGGCCACAGGCCGTCATGAGTACCTGTGATTGTGATGTGATAGCATTTCGTACCTGCGCGTTAACTTCAAAATTTGTCGGTATATCCAGTATCGCGGTATGAATCCCTACTTTTTCTGCCACAATAGTGGCAATGTTCGGTAAAGTCGCAATGCTGCCAGTTAATAAAATCTTATCCACTTCAACATGATGACTTGTAGAGAAAAAAAACTGTAAAGCTCTTTTTATATTGACAATTAATGCATCCACATAAGGCTCTAGCACACGTTCTTGATAATCTTGGGGCAGCTGCTGCTTTATTAATTGCTCGACTTTTTCATTTGTAACATTATATTCTTGTTTAAAGATTTCAATAAGTTCATGCTCACCAAACTCTTCTTCACGCGTGAAAATAATTTTAAAATCTTGTAACACAAATAAATTAGCAAACATAAAACCCACATCAATGACCGCAGTTACGTTACTATCTGGTACTTCAGATGCCTGTGAAAGGTGTTTAATAAGGCGCTCAACCGCAAATGATTCAACCTCAATGACTTTAGCCTCAAGCCCCGCTTTAGTTAATATCTCAGCGCGATTGGCTACATTTTCTGAACGCGAAGCGACAATCAGTACATCAAGTAACGTCTCATTTTTAGATGAAGGCCCAATCACTTCAAAATCAAGATTGATTTCTTCGATGGGAAAAGGAATATATTTATCAGCTTCAAGTAAAATTAATTCTTCAATCTCACTCTCATTTAAACCATTATTGATAGTAATCACACGACTAATTACCGCAGAATCAGGTACACAAGCCACTGCCTCTTTTGTTTTAATCTTATGTTGTTTGATAATTTTTTCTAAAAGAAAAGCGATGCCTTCAATATCATGAATCACATGCCCTTCTACCATTTTAGGTGATAGTGGCGTGACACTGATATTTTCAATGGTAAAGCTTGAATCTTGAGCTGATATTTCAACAACCTTAAGAAAAGCTGATGTAATATCGATTCCAAGCATGCGGCGCGATTTAGATTTAAATACGTCTAGCACCCACTGAACCTCCCTGTTTGTTGCTAAATACGTAATGCTTAAGCTGAAAACTTTATCTTAACTTAATTGAAAAAGAAACTGTCTTTTTCGTTTATTTTCTTTCAAGGCGCTTTGGAGTTCATACTCATTGCACTGTAACTTAAAGTTCTATTATAGTGAGTATTTACATTACAAGGAATGTAGAGATGCTAACCTTACCCAAACTTATTGATAATTGGCTTGAGCTTATTACAGGCTATTGTGAGTATCAAATCAAATCACCTATTGTTTTACCTACCGATTCAGACGAACAATTATACTCCAGTGTGCTTAATGTAATAGATAAAGCCACGTATAACTACAGCACGCGCAAAACTTTTTTAACTTATGTGCTTGATGTACTTATGATAATCAAACCCGTTGTGGCTAAAAATCAGTATTTAGATGAGGAAGAAGAAGCACTTATCTTACATGCGTTATCTAATTTACTTTACCAATCCTCCATACTTATGAATACCACCAACGATAAAAAAGTAGCCATCGAACATCGTGATTCGAACATTATGATGCATGGGTTTATTCGTGGAGGTTGGGGTAAAAATTTTAATGGTACTAGAACCACCATGGGTACATTTGTGCATGATAAAATTATGAGTTTAATCACTACCTCACCTGATGTGCCTTTATCCACAGCTTACGAATACTATCTCAATATCACTAAAACTTTGATTGAGCGTTATCAAGTCAATCTACAGCATGATGCACGCATCAACGCTAAAATAGCTTTACTTGAAAATAAACTCTCTCAATCAGAACGACGTAATGATACTTTAGAAATTGCTGTAGGACAGTTAACCGAACAATATCAAGATTTAAGTAAAAAATATGAGGCGCTCTTGATACAGCTGCAAAGTTTAAGTACGCGCGTTAATTTAACCAATATGTCCGCGGGATTTTTCGCAAGAAGACCTCAAGACGCATCGGGTTACCTGCCAAGTAATTTAGCTACAAGCCCTGATAGTCCCTCAAGTAGCCCTTAAAAGCTTATTAGGTATTTAAATCGAATAACGCTATACTGAGGCTATTTTATTCAATGTTGACACCACTATAATGAGCAGATTTGTTTATTTTTGGCGCAAAGGTATGTGGTCTTTGCTAAGCCTAAGTTTTGTATTTATGACAGGCTTAGGTTTGGTATATGTTTACCTTATTCAAGATTTACCAGATGTTGAAGCACTTAATAATGTCCAACTCCAAGTGCCTTTGCGTATTTTTACCCAGGATGGCAAATTAATTGAAGAATACGGTGAAAAAAAACGAATTCCGGTTACCTTCGCTGAAATTCCAAAACCGCTCATCCACGCATTGCTAGCCACGGAAGATCAGCGTTTTTTTGAACACTCAGGTGTTGATTTACTTGGTTTGGGTCGAGCCACTTTAAAAATGCTTAAAACTGGTACCAAGTCCCAAGGTGGTAGCACCATTACCATGCAAGTTGCACGTAATTTTTTCCTAAGCCGCCAAAAAACATTTTTAAGAAAATTTAAAGAAATTTTATTGGCGATTAAAATAGATCGCGAACTGAGTAAAGAAAAAATATTAGAGCTTTATTTTAATAAAGTGTATTTAGGCAACCGTGCTTATGGAATAGGCGCTGCGGCACAAGTTTATTATGGTAAATCTTTAAATGAACTCTCTTTAGCAGAACAAGCCATGCTGGCAGGCTTACCACAAGCACCCTCATCGCAAAACCCAATTGCCAATCCTATAGCCGCACTAAAAAGGCGCAATCATGTTCTAGAACGTTTGCTAGAAGAACACTACATTAGCGCAAATCAATACCAAGAAGCCATTACCCAGCCTTTAACCGCCTCATATCATGGCAATAACGTTGAAGTGTATGCGCCTTATGTGGCAGAGATGATTCGCCAATCACTTTATAATCATTTTGGTACAAAAGCCTATACCAAAGGCTATAACGTTTACACGACCATTGTTGCTAAAGATCAGCAAGCAGCCAATGATGCATTGTTCAAGCAATTGCGCGCCTATGATAAACGCCATGGTTTTCGAGGTGCTATAGCGCATATACAAGATTTATCCACTAAAAATATCAAAAAAACATTAAGTCATTATCAAATAATTCGTCAATTAGAGCCTGCCGTCGTTATCCAAGTTTTAAATAAAGATATCAATGTCATCAATCGTGATGGCACACTCTACACCATCTATTGGCCAGGCTTAGCATGGGCGAGACCTGCTTTGAAAAAAGGCTGGGTCGGTCAGGCGCCACAATACGCCGCGCAAATCGTTAAAACAGGCGATATTATCTATATGTATCGTCACAAAAATGCCTGGCAGCTTGCGCAGGTTCCTGAAGTTGAAGCCGCTTTAGTGGCACTTGATCCTACAAATGGTGCAGTTCGTGCGTTAGTAGGTGGCTTTAGCTTTGAAAAAAGTAAATTTAATCGTGTGATTCAATCAAGCCGGCAACCAGGCTCAAGTTTTAAACCGTTTATTTATGCTGCCGCACTTAATAAAAACTATACCCTTGCCACGTTAATTAACGACGCACCTATTGTGGTAGATGACCCAAGTCAACCTGATTTATGGCGCCCACATAACGCCAATTTAACTTTTAATGGCCCAACCCGCTTAAAAGAAGCGCTGATACGCTCCAGAAATATGGTATCGATACGAGTTTTGGATGATTTAGGTTTTGACTATGTTATCCGCTTTATGATGCGCTTTGGGTTTGAGCAAAGAGATTTACCCAAAGCGCTTTCACTCGCACTTGGCAGCTTATCAATTAGCCCAATGGAATTAGCACAAGCTTATGCCGTTTTTGCTAATGGCGGTTATAAAGTTGAACCTTTTCTTATCGAGCGCATTACCAACCATAACAAAGATGTGTTGCTGCAAGCTCACCCGGCTATTGCGTGCGATAACTGCGAACAAGATAAAAAAGACCCAGCGCCACTCGCACCGCGCGTCATTCCCGCTGATGTGGCC
>CETR01029184.1_pt1 | contig 14170 bp, 10 predicted proteins | sample 531281 | NCBI WGS metagenome assembly CETR01 (sample SAMEA2622568, study PRJEB7988) | marine metagenome | biome: marine biome (ENVO:00000447); feature: mesopelagic zone (ENVO:00000213); material: "saline water (ENVO:00002010), including plankton (ENVO:xxxxxxxx)" | depth 696 m
GGACACATAACCGTCAGCCAAATTAGGGAACTCACCCATCACCATATCTTCTGCTATTGCCATCCAACGGAAATAGTTTCCACCTTCATTTATCATAAAATTAGGAATAGAGGCAGCTATATGCAGAGCTGAACATACATCCATAGGCCCATGTATGGCATGAGACTGATATCCCACGTAGTGCGCCGCTGCCATCGCTGCTATCTTCTTCATCTCTGAAATCCCGCCTCCCTGTATTATGTCTGGTTGAATCATGGCAACTACATTCCGGTTAAGAAGCTGAGCATAATCCCATTTAGTGTATAAGCGCTCACCTGTAGCTATTGGTATGTTAACTGCCTCTGCAACTCGTTGAAGGGCATCAAGGTTCTCCCAAGGAACGGGTTCTTCATAAACAAAAGGGCGGTATTGTTCCATCTCATTAGCAATTCTGATTGCTGATGATGGTGCAAGACGGCCATGACATTCAACTAATAATTCCATATCATTTCCGACAGCTTCCCTAACGGCGGCTAGGGTGTCCACCGCTTTTTTTTCAGCTTCATAACTGATAAAGAGCCCTTTATGGTCGAACGGGTCTCCCTTAAGTGCTGTAAGGCCCTTGGATTTTTCAGTAAGAGCGTGTTCAACTGCAGCCTCTGGTGTAATACCATCCCATCTGCCATACGTCCAGATCCGATCCCTAAACTTTCCTCCAAGTAATTCGTATACTGGTACGCCCAGAGATTTACCCTTAATATCCCACAATGCCATTTCTATCCCGGAGATTGCAGAAAGCTGTATTGGCCCACCCTGAACATGATTAAGGTGATAAAGTCTTTCCCAGTGATAGTCAATCCTGGCTGGATCTTCACCCAAAATTATTTCGCCAAGCTCTTCTACCATGTTGGCTACACTTAGAGGTCCTACGGTAGCGTCTCCCCAACCTGTTATTCCTTCGTCTGTCTCCACCTTAACAGCGACGAAATTACGTGAGGCTAATACTCCGTAGGCGTCCGGAGTTTGGTCCGGGGACCAAGGTATTGCTTTTATCGAGGAGATTTTCATGCCGCTGCCCTTCTATTTGATTATTTTTACTTGTGAATAAAACTCCCCCCATTGATAAAAACCAATGCAAGGGCTCCAATGATTGCTGGTCCAAATAAAATAGTTTGACCAAAGAGAACTAATAAAACAATTTCTGACGAGGATATTAAGAAACCTCAAGGGCCATGGCACTTTTTATATTTCCGACCGCTACCACAAGGACATTTTTCATTTCGCCCAATCTTTCGGCCAGCGGTATTCTTGATACGCCCACTCTCTTGGCATTTTGCACACGTACAAGCCGGGGGGTGATCAGCGTGCCAAGAAGTTCGAGAAGTCATTGCTAATATATTTTCCCTTGTTGAAAATCCAAACCTTTAAACCATAATTTCGTTAGAATTGATTAAATACTGACTACCAAGTTCTAACCTCTTGCACCCAATAATAGTATATTTGATTTAGACTCTGGTCGGTGTCCGATGACAATACTAGCGGAAAATATTCCATATTTTTTTGCTTCAGCCTAAAAAACTTTAATTGGAGAAATCTGGGAATGCCTGGACCATTAAACGGAATAAATATACTGGAATTTACTCAGATTATAGCGGCGCCTTTTGGTGGGATGTTATTGAGTGACATGGGAGCTAATGTAATAAAAGTGGAGCCTGTGGAAGGTGAACCATGGCGTCTACACAGTCAATTTCTGCCAAAAGAAAGTAGAACCTATATGGGTCTCAACAGGGGAAAGAAAAGCCTTCCACTAAATCTAAAGGACCCTAAAGCTATTACCATTCTACAAAAACTTATTAACACCATAGATGTCGTTATTATCAACGCAAGGCCTGACGTTCCTAAAAGCCTTGGAATCGACTATGAGACTTTATCAGCTATAAACCCTCAAATAATTTACTGTGACAATACAGCGTTTGGAAGAAAAGGACCGAATAGTCACAGGCCTGGATACGACATAGTGGTTCAAGCCGTAAGTGGTCTTCTAGCAGCAGACAATAAAATTGTCGAGGGAGTCCCACAACAAGTTAGTGCCACAGCCGTTGCAGATTACGGAACCGGAATTGCCATAGCCTGGTCAATTTGTGCAGCACTTTTTTCCAGGGAACGAACGGGAAAAGGACAAAAAATCGATACTACCCTTTTAGGGACTGCCCTCGCAATGCAAGGAAGTTTTTTTGAATTAGACGAATATACAAAACAGGCAAGACTGGATTTTATTGAAGAACTATCAACCCTTCGCCAAGCAGGCATACCCTATGAAACCATACTTAAGCAGCAACAGGATCTAAGTGGTGCTTCAAGTGGTAATACAGCGGCTTTCAGAATCTACTACACTACTTATGAAACATCCGATGGCGTTATCGCATTGGGTTGCCTCAGCAACCATTTAAGAAAAAAAGCGGCTGATGCAATTGACCTGCAAGACCCCAGATTTGAAGAAGGATATGACCCTGAAAGTCCGGAAATGATCGAAAAGATAGCTTCGCTTCAAAAAGTTGCCAAAAGAAAGATGTCCTCCAAAACTACGGAAGAATGGTTGTCAATTTTTGACATCGCAGGTGTACCTGCTGGACCAGTTAGATTTGTTGAAGAGTTATTAGATGATGATCAGGTTCTTGCAAATGACATGGTGGTAGAACTAGAGCATAGTCTCGCTGGCAAAATACGAATGCTGGGACCTATGGTCCAAATGAGCGGCACGCCGCTAAAGGCGCAATCAGCTTCTCCTGCACTTGGGGAACATACTTCCGAAATACTTCTTAATCTCGGATACACATCACTAGATATAGATGAGTTAAAGAGAAATGGAGTTACATATTAAAGATATTTGTATTCAATAAATACGATTTTTTCTTGATACGGCAATACTCACCATATATAATTGCCAAGGTTTGCCGTAGCCAGTGGACTGCCAAACTGAAATTTCCACATATTTGCGTAGGAGGCACCTGACTAAGATGACATATATCATTGCCGAACCTTGTATTGACGTGCTCGATAGAGCTTGCATAGATGTCTGTCCAGTAGACTGCATCTACGAGGCAGAGGAGCACAAGATGCTTTTGATCAGCCCGGAGGAGTGCATCGATTGTGCAGCCTGTGAACCTGTATGCCCAGTCGTTGCAATATTTGCCGAGGATGACGTCCCTGCAGACTGGGATAAATATACGGACCTAAACTACGAATATTTTGGACAGGAAAGATAAAAACAAGCCACCCTGAATCCTTCGCTAGGATTCTAAGAAAGAAAAATCCAATCCGCCACAATCGTTAGAGCGGTCTATTTACACCACCGGCCCGGGATGTCTAGCTAGACCTTCCGGGCCCTGATTTTTACGGTAATTGATGGGAGTACATACTATGAGGAATATAGATTCAACACCTGACTTTGTTGCTGCCACCTATAAACGTATGTCTGAAAATATATCTACCCTCAGGGATCGTCTAAACCGTCCGCTGGGACTTGCCGATAAGGTGCTTCTTTCACACCTAGATGACGCGCAAAGTCAAGAGCTAATACCGGGCTCCAGCTACTTGAACATCAGGCCTGACAGAGTAATGCTTCAAGATGTGTTGGGACAAACCGGAATGCTTCAATTCATGCAAACCCTGAAACCAACAGTTGCTGTCCCAACGACAATTCATTGTGACCATTTGATACAGGCTCGGAATGAGGGTGTGCAGGATTTAAAGGAATCTCTTGCCGAGAATGATGAAGTGTATAACTTCCTAAAATCAGCCGCGGCAAAGTACGGTGCCGGATTCTGGGGCCCAGGAGCGGGAATAATCCATCAGGTAAACTTGGAGAACTACGCATTTCCTGGGTCAGTCATCATAGGTACCGACTCTCATACTCCCAACGGTGGTGGACTAGGATCCTTCTCAGTGGGAGTTGGGGGAGCCGATGCAGTCGAAGTAATGGCCGGACTACCTTGGGAAGTACTCTATCCCAAAAAAATAGGGGTACAACTCATAGGGAAAATGAGTGGTTGGACCGCTCCCAAGGACGTCATCCTTTACCTAGCTGGGCATCTTACTGTTTCTGGGGGAACCAATAGCACTATAGAATATTTCGGCCCTGGAGCGCATTCAATAAGCTGCACGGGGAAGGCAACCATCACTAATATGGGGGCAGAACTGGGTGCTACAACTTCAATATTTCCCTACGATGAGAGAATGGCACGTTATCTGTCTGCTACAGACCGCGAGGATTTGGCACAACTTGCCAACGAAAACAAAGAACTTCTGACACCAGACCAAGAGGTGGTAGATGACCCCGAATCGTATTTCGATGTATTGGTGAAAATAGACCTCTCGGCGCTAGAACCGCACGTTGTTGGCCCCCATTCGCCCGATCGTGCACGTCCTTTGTCACAATTAGCTCATGAAGTGGATGATGAATCGAATGACTTTATAGACGACGTCTCGGCCACATTAATTGGCAGTTGCACAAACTCATCCTACGAAGATATGAGCAGAGCGGCCGATGTAGCGAACCAGGCTATTACTCAAGGAGCGCGAGCAAAAGTCCCTCTGATGGTTACCCCTGGCTCAGAGCGTGTCAGGGCCACTATAGAACGTGACGGTCAGATGGAATCTCTCCGTTCAATTGGAGCCACAGTTTTGGCTAATGCATGTGGTCCATGTATAGGCCAATGGAAAAGGTCTCAAAACGATTCCACAAAGCCTAATTCCATCGTGACATCCTACAACAGAAACTTCCCTGCCAGGAACGATGGACAACAGACAACTATGAACTTCATTGCCAGTCCTGAAGTAACAACTGCTTTTGCTCTGGCAGGCTCTCTATCCTTCAATCCTATTACAGACGAGCTTCAGGGTGAAGATGGAACATACTTCAAACTGAATCCCCCCGCCCAGGCACCAGAGGTCCCTTCCGATAATTTTGAAGGGGGTCGACAGCAATTTTTTGCACCACCGGACGACGGAAGCAAAGTTACCGTGGATGTAGACCCCAATAGTGACCGCATACAAATTCTCAAACCATGGGATGCGTGGGATGGAGAAGATATAACTGATGCCGTCGTTTTATTAAAGGCACAAGGCAAATGTACCACAGACCATATTTCTCCGGCCGGCGTGTGGCTAAGCCTTCGAGGGCATCTTGATAAATTTTCTGACAATATGTTCATGGGTGCAGTCAACGCTTTTACGGAAGAAACCGGAAAAGCCACCAATGCAATAAGTGGTGAATCAGGAAGATCTATTTCTCAAAATGCAAGAGCTTACAAAGCATCTGGTCAAAAATGGATCGTCATAGGTGATGATAATTATGGTGAAGGAAGCAGTAGAGAACACGCTGCTCTGTCTCCTAGGCTACTTGGTGGATCGGCTGTCATTGCAAGGAGTTTTGCCAGAATACATGAAACTAATTTAAAGAAGCAGGGCTTGCTCGCTCTGACTTTTGATGACCGCGATGATTATTCCAAAATCAAAGAAACTGATAGAGTGGATATAACAGGTCTTTCCGATCTATCCCCTGGGGAAAAGGTCGACTGCATAATCCATCATTCGGACGGAACCTCAGAAACTATTCGACTCAATCACACCTATAGCGAAACTCAAATAGAGTGGTTTCGAAAAGGATCATTCTTAAACCTATTTCACAGCAGCTAGAGCCCTCAAAGATCTGGTTTTAGCTAACCTGTCCGTATAAGTCGGTTATTTCGGTTTGATATTTTTTATAAAGCGGAGAGTTAGATGGGTCCTTGAGGTCTGGGTCAGTTTCCAATATCCTGGCGGCTTCAATTTTGGCTAAAGATATCAGGTCTGAATCCCTTTCTATTTCAGCAACTTTAAATAAAGGGGCACCACTTTGTTTTGTACCAATGTAATCACCGTGGCCTCGAAGATCTAGATCAATTTGGGCCAACCTAAATCCACTAGGGTTTTTTCTAAGCGCATCCATACGAGCAATGGCGTTTTCTCCTGGATTTTCGGCCATTAGAATACACAGACTTTGATGCGCCCCACGGCCTACACGTCCCCTAAATTGATGCATCTGGGCGAGCCCAAATCTGTCCGCACCGTCGATGAACATAACAGAAGCATTCGGTACATCTACACCTACTTCCACCACAGCGGTTGTAATGAGAATTTGCAATGACCCTTCTCGAAAGCTTTCCATTACAATTTCTTTTTCTTTTAGTGTCATCCTTCCATGTAGCAAACCAACTGTCAGTTCCGGAAACACCTGGGTTGATAATCTCAAATGCTCTTCAACAGCGGCTCTAGCTTCAATGGCTGAAGATCCATCAATAAGTGAAAAAACAATAAAGGCTTGTCTTCCCTTTTCAACCTCCTGCCTTATCACGTTATATACGTTGACACGCCTTTGAGATGGCTCTACCACAGTCTGGATAGGTTTCCTTCCCCCGGGCAATTCATCAATCACAGACAAATCTAGATCACCTAACAACACTAAATAAAGAGATCTTGGAATAGGAGTCGCTGACATTACCAGCAAATGAGGACGGGGATCGTTTTCCTGTAACAGGTTTCTCTGCATAACCCCAAACCTATGTTGCTCATCCACTACAACTAAACCCAGTTTGGGAAAATTAAGTGCCTCCTGCAATAGTGAATGAGTCCCGACCACAATATCTACTTTTCCAGAAGAAACAGCGGTTTGGATGTTCTTTTTTTCTTTGTTTGACATACTTCCTGTCAGCAAAGCTAGGGTCAACGTGCGAGAGGTGCCCTCAATCTGAATATGCATGAAGTCACGTCCCTCCGGGGATTCAGATCCAAGGAGATTGGTTATGGTCAAATAGTGCTGTTCCGCTAGAATTTCAGTCGGCGCCATAATAGCTGACTGTAGGCCGTTGGCGGCAGCACAAAGCATAGCAGCGGCAGCAACCACAGTCTTTCCGCTACCAACATCACCTTGAAGAAGCCTCCTCATCGCCACTGAGGAACCGATGTCCTTTAGCACTTCTTGTAGGGCAGTAGTTTGGCCGGAGGTGAGAACAAATGGCAAAGAGGATATAAAGTTAGAGACAATTTCACTCGACGGAAGCGGTATAGAAGATTTGTCCCTTTTCCATTCACTCTTTCTCTTTTCAGCAACCAACTGCATCAAAAAAAACTCGTTGAAAGCTAATCTTCTCCTCGCGTCCAGCAAAGCCTTGTAATTATTTGGATAGTGATATCTCGCTATCGCCTCTGACAACCTCATAAGTCCGGTTCTTTCTAATACGGAATTGGGCAGAAATTCTTCGATTTTATCCACCGCAGAAGCTAATGCCGTTCTTACAACATTTCTAAGGCTCTTGCCATTAATACCAGCTACCATAGGATATATAGGAACGAACCTACCAGTGTGAAGATTCTTTTCCCCGCGGGCTAACACCTCATAAACAGGTGAGCCAAAAGTCAACCTCCCGGCAAAATTGGAAACATCTCCACTCAGCATTACTTCAGTGCCCGGCTGTAAATCCCTGATCGCCCATTGCTGTCCAAATAAAGTCACTTTGATACTACCGGTTTCGTCGTAAAACGTAACAACAACCCTTCCTTTCCTTCTCCCTTTTCCAGGCATTAAGGAAATATCCCAGACGGTTGCCAATATACTTTGCTTTTCTCCGGCAATTAATGACCCTATCTTCCTTACGTCTGAATAGTCATCATGTCGATGCGGAAAGTGAGATATCAGGTCACCAATGGTTTCAATCCCGAATCCATCCTTGAGCAAATCCCACATTTTTCCTCTGTTGTATAACTTCAAATCCTTTACGTTTGAATCAAGAGGAAGAGTTATTACGTGAGAAGTATTTCTAGCCCTATTACCACTGACTCGTCCGGTTTTTCTTGCTGAAGGTTCAAGCAAACTAACAGTTCTCGTGGACCAAGTCTCCCGTTCAGCAAGCGTTATTCGAGAGTATGAGACCATCTGAAAATTTTCTATGGCAGAAAGTACATCAGAGTTTGATGTCAGAAACTGATCTAAACCTCCTATAACTACTGAATCAGTGTATCCAACGTCCTTCTCTTGAATCAGAATCCTGACCAGGACTGAGGCTATGTGTGAATGACCCTGCATATAACAAGTTTATAGGAATTTCTTGGAATTCAATAAGAACCCGTAAAAAGTCTCATTGTTGACATAAACTTTTCCTCAAGCAGGTTCAAGAGATAAGCATGGCAACGATGTAGTCATAACTTGGTTGGTTCCCCTCTATTATTTGAATGGACTCATAATAGAAGTCCCCAAATTGTTCAACCAACAGATTCTCCAAGTCCAACCTTTCTGAATCAGTCACATCTTCCCCTGACAATATCGTAATTTGATCACTATCATATGCCTCGGAGAATTCTAGGGCCTGTGAGAGGATTTCCGCTGCAGTGCCTTGAAATGGAAGGGGGGAATCGTCCAGAATCGCACCGTAGCATCCTGCCTGAAACTTGACATCACCAATCTGAACCGTCTTCTCCGCTTTGAAGATCGAAATCGTTTTCACATTGTCCAGCACTTCCAAGAGAAGTTTTTGATTTATCTTTGCTGGCGTATTTGGGTCAAATTCAGCCGAGCATTCAAGACCTTCCGCAATGGAATTAGTGGGGATAACAATTACTGAAGTTTCGGATAAATCAGCCGCTTGTTCAGCTGTGGAAATGATATTCTTATTGTTCGGCAACAAAATCAATGTGTCGCATTGTATAGAATCCAGGACAGTGACTATATCTGCTACACTGGGATTCATGCTGTTTCCACCAGAAATAATCGCCGCAGCACCATTTTCCCGAAATATTTGATCAATTCCTGACCCTGCAGCCACAACTACAAGACCTGTTTGGCCACCAATTTGATTGTCAACCTTGCCCCACTCCTCTATTTCAGTATCCAGGATTGAATCAGATTGAGTTTCCATATCCTCTATGGAAACTCCAGATATAGAACCAATATTTGTAGCTGCGCTAATTACCCTTCCTGGAGTTTCAGTATGTATATGAATTCTGTAAATTTTGCTATCCCCCGCCACCACCAACGAATGCCCCATGTCCACAAACAATTCTGTTACGTCGTCACTTTCAACTCTGATTTTGAGGACAAACTGAGTGCAATACCCATAATTTCCTTTGATGAGATGATGATCTTTAATTAGGTTTTGAACTCCTTCTCCACCTTTACTAGGGACTCGCGGTTCTATATGTACGTGCTCCACATCTACACCAGACAAGAAGAGATGAATACCGCGAAGAAATATCTCCAACCCATAAGCTCCTGAATCTACCACTCCAGCATCTTTCAACAACTTGAGATGCTCAGGAGTATTGCTGACAGATTCTTCAGCCTTTTCCACTAGAGTAGCTAATAACTCGCTGATAGATAATCCTGTATCGGCATGACGATTGGCTTCTTCAGTAATATCCCTTAATGCTGTTAATATCGTTCCTTCAGTGGGATTAGAAATAGAAGAATATGCGCTATTTAACGCCCACGATAAACAAGAGTAGACAATATCCGGGTCGGACAGGTTTTTATCCTTTAATCCAAGATATATACCTTTAAATATTTGCGATAAAATGATCCCGCTGTTGCCTCGACCCTCCCATAATGCAGCATCGGATACAAGTTTTGCGAAATCCTGAACAGAATAGTCGCTATCATATGTCACACGTTTTTTTATCCCCAATAACGTCTGATACATATTTGTTCCCGTATCTCCATCCGGAACGGGAAACACATTTAGATCATTAACAGAATCAATGTGTCTTTCGAAGTAAGTAGTTGCAGCCACGAAAGCGTCATAAAAAAAAATTGAGTTTGGAGATTTGATTATCATAATTTCTAAAGGGCATCCTACGTCATTTCTAGCTTAATGTGATGACCAATATGGTAAGCTTAAGTGCGGTTTTTCGCATTCATGTGCCTCTACTAGAATATTTTTCGGTATGCGATGAACTGTTAGCGAAGCCCTAAAGTTTATCTATATAGCTATAAGAGGCGTTAAATGCGTCCAAGATGGAAAAATGGCAATCTGTCAGATTTGTGATAAAAAAGGTATATCCGGAAACAATGTGAGCCACTCAAAAAGGCGTACTAGAACTCGATGGCATCCGAACATCCAGAGAGCTATCGTCGAAATTGGTGGTGTGATGCAAAAAGCGAATGTCTGTACCCGATGTCTAAGAACTCAGTACAAGCATTCAATGAAAGATTAATACCCCACAAAGAGATAAAAACTCTGTGACGTATTTCTAAGACTTTGTTTGGCGGCCGTCTACGTTGACACCCTCAACTCATGCTTAATATCATTATCGTTGGCTTACACGCGTTCGTTAAAAATTCCACAATCGCTATATTGGTTTAAGGTGGTCGTAAATGGCTGAATACACAAAATCTGAGTCAATGGAATGGGCCCGTGAAACATTAAGGGGCCAATGGTCAACACTGATGACTCCATTCACTCCTGACGACGATATAGACGAAGAAGGTCTGCGAAAAAATATTAGGCGCGTAAAAAATCTCGGTGTTCGAGGAGCCGGATGTACCTGGGGCATGGGAGAATTCTGGACCCTGACTCAGGCAGAACGTTTGCACGTATACGACATCGTAAGCGACGAAGCCGGAGATACCTGGCCGATTGGAGCTCACGTATCTCATACATCAATGAAGGAAATGCTTGAGTTGGCAGAACATGCTGAGCATACAGGATTTGATCTATTGATCGTAGCTGCACCCTATTTTGTGACTAAACTAGAAAGCCAAGTGATTGAATGGGTCAGAACTCTAGCAGACAACACTAATTTGGCAATCATGTACTACAACTCTCCGCAATTTGGTCTTGTCATGACTTCTAACGGACTGAGTGAAATCTGTGAAATACCAAATGTGGTTGGAGTAAAAGAGGCTAGCTTCAATCAAGATCTTTCCATCGAAACTCATTTAAAAATCGGCGATCGAGCAATAATAAGTACGCCTGACGAATGGATATTCCACAAAGGTAAAGAATTAGGCTTTGAACAGCAGGTGATGTTTGCCAATACTTCGGACTGGCGGTTTGACACCCCCGAGAGAAACCACTACGTCAGATTCATTGAAAAGGTAATGCAAGGAGACCTCGACAAAGAGTACTATGACCAGCATATTGCTCCTATAAAAAAGGTGTCTGACAAATGGTGGCAATACACTGTAAAAAAGATGGGTGGAGCTTTGCCTGCATCGATGTGCAAGTATTGGGGGGAATTAATGGGTATGGCTGGAGGACACGTCAGAATGCCTCTTACAGATCTGACTGATCAAGAAAAAGAAGATCTTGCTCAAGACATATCTTTGGCTCGAAATTAATTAACTAATAATGCAAGCCCTTTTGAATGCCAATGGTTTCCAAAAAAACATAAGGTAGTGTAGATATGATTCTAATGGTTAGCGTCCAGGACCTCTATGAAGCAAAACAGGCACTGAAAGGTGGGGCGGACATAGTAGATGTCAAGAACCTCCAAGAAGCTCTTGTAGGTTCTGCACATCCCAATACGGTTAAACAGATACGAAATGAAGTTCCATCAGCCCACCATGCAAGCGTCACTTTGGGAGTGGTTCCTGATCAAATCGGAACTGTTTCAATGGCTGTTTATGCGGCAGGGTGTCTTGAAGCCACATCAGTCAAGGTCGGATTCATGGTAAGTGAATACGATGTCGCTTTAGAAACACTCAAAGCCTCCAAAGAGGCTTTATACGGTACTGATACAAAGCTTATCGGATCACTTTTCGCAGATAATCTAATCCACGACGGAGGACTTGATCCTGATCTCATGATAAAACTGGCGAAAGAAAGTAACTGTGATGGCTGGCTTCTAGATACCCTGGTAAAAGATGGAAGGAACCTATTTGATTTTATTCCTGAAGAGAGATTGAAAGAAATGGTTCTTGAAGGAAAAGAACTGGGAATGAGTACGGCCTTATCAGGACACCTGAAAATGAGCGATTTGGATGAACTCGCAAGAGTAAACCCCGATATAGTGGGAGTTAGAGGAGCAGTATGCCAGAAGGGTGATAGAGACTCTCGAGTTCACTGGGAATCAGTCTCTGAATTTAAAAGTGAATTGGACAAAAGAGAAACTGGTGAAGTAGATGTTTACGGCGCGAATAATGGCGGGGAAACAACACTTCTTAAAAGCGCGCCCGACTGGATAGTCATCGATGGCACCGGGAAAAACTGCGCTGGCATAATTGCCGCGCTAAGCGAACAGATAACCAGTAACGACAAATCTATTGTTGAAGTCATAATACCTGATGTGCTGAACACTTATGATTTAATTATGTGGGCAGAAAAAAACAATCACAGTATATTAACCCAGAAAAAGGATCCTGAAGGGTCTCTTAGAATGCTAATTCAGCCGTAATTATTAACGGGAAGCATAACCCTTAGAGGGATCAAAAACACCCGTGCGGGGAACAGCACGGGTGTTTTTTGTTAGGATTACCCAAAGACATAAGCATCTGAGGTATTTGTGTAAATGGAATACAATCTTGAACAAATAATTAGTATGGTGAGTAACATAGTCTTCATTCTCACAATGATCACCATATGTGCCATTGTATACGTGTCGGCAAAAAAGATTAACCGCATATCTGAATCAGCAAGAAGAACTGTGGAAAAAGTTGAAAACATAACTGACTCCGTTAGTGATTCCGCCGCCAAAAGTGGTGGATTCATATCAGGAATAATTAAAGCGCTGGGAGCTTTGTCAGGCTCAAATTACAATAAAGACGACTGAACACTCAACTGCATGGAGGTACTCGATGGCTAATGAAGGTAGTGGATTCACCACTGGTCTACTTGTAGGTGGAATAATTGGCACAGTCATAGGAATACTCATAGCTCCAAAACCAGGAGAGGAAACCCGTGCTGACTTACTAGAAAAAAGTGATTTGATCCGACATAAGGCAGACGAATTCTCAGAAACAATCAGAGGTCGGGTTGGGCCAACTGTAGATTCAATATCTGAGAGAATCGGACCCACGGTAGAAGCAACTCGAGATAAATTAATTCCTGCGGTGGAAAATGCGAAAGAGAAAGTTACTCCGCTAGTTGATCAAATAAATGAGAGGTTTGCTGATTTTGCCTCTACCCAGACAGAATCCAGAGAATTAAAAACTACTGAAGAGGACGAAGTAAGTGGCCGCGCCTGACACAAGAACTATTAATTGCAGGTTTAAGAATCTCTCCATACACCCCTAGGATATGACCCCAACACTTTCATCATAGATACTTGGGCCCTGAGAGCTTCTAGGGCCTCGGCGACAAGAGAATCAGATCGATGTCCTTCTATATCTGCTAAAAAAACATATCTCCCAAGACTCTTTTTGTTAGGCCGTGACTCGATTTTAGCTAAATTTATGTTTCGGGACGCAAACTCTCTTAAAGATTGACTCAATATGCCTGGGGAATCATCTTGATACTCAAAACACAGAGATGTCATATCTGATCCTGTACGCTCCTCATCTTCGTGAGATAGGATAACGAATCTGGTCTCATTATTAGGCCTGTCTTCCACATTCTCCATGAGAATTTCAGCCCCATATATTTCAGCTGCACGTTTGCTTGATATAGCCGCCGTGGATACATCAGATTCCATCATTTCTCGAACAGCAGCCGAATTACTGAGAGAGGCAATTAATTCGGCCTTGGATAGATTCTCCCTCAAAAATTCGCGGCACTGTCCCAGTGACTGCGGATGAGACATCACAATTTTTATCCCCTCCAACTCAATTTGGGTCTGAGCCATTAGGCATTGGTTAATAGTCACAACAGTTTCGCCGCAGATGGAAAGATTAGAATCGTGAATAAGCAAATCTAGAGTGAAGGTTACACCACCCTCTATGCTATTCTCTATTGGCACTACACCCTCATCAGCATCCCCCGAAACCACTGATGAAGCAACAGACGGAATCGAATCCACAGGAACAAGAATAGCGTCGGAATCCCAGTCACGTGCCGCCTGCTCGCTGTACGTTCCCTGTGGTCCTAAATACGCCAATTTTTTGACCAAAATATTAAACCTCTTCAACTAACGTAGGAGCAAGAGCAGCTTCAATTTCGTCAATGACAAGACGTGATGTATCCACTACGCAATTTATTCCGGCCATTTCAAATAGTTTTCCATT
>CETR01268671.1_pt1 | contig 14159 bp, 8 predicted proteins | sample 531281 | NCBI WGS metagenome assembly CETR01 (sample SAMEA2622568, study PRJEB7988) | marine metagenome | biome: marine biome (ENVO:00000447); feature: mesopelagic zone (ENVO:00000213); material: "saline water (ENVO:00002010), including plankton (ENVO:xxxxxxxx)" | depth 696 m
TAAAAAAATTGTCATGAAAAATATATTTCAATACATAACATCAAAAAAGGCATTGGCCATACTTCTTGTCCTTGCCACTTTCACATCGTGTGAAAAAGACCTGTTGGAAGACGAATTGTTGTCCGACACCTCTGTGGATTTCCTATATACGAACCCAGAAGGTTTGGAAAATGCAGTGGTAGGGCTTTATACCCTTAACAGAAACATTTACCAAGATTTAAGCCTCAACGGTACCATTCCATTGATTCCACAAGCGAAAAGTGACCTTGGAGTGGGAATAACCGGAGAGGTTTCCCTCTATAGCCGTTTACTTTGGGGTGCAAGCTTGGGAGACTACGGTACAGCATCGGGTATCAACGCATATTGGGTGCACTACTACCGAATTGTGGATAGAGCCAATGCCATTATCCAAGGTGCCGAGAATTTGGAGGACATTGAAGAAGGCAGAAGGAACCAGATTCTTGCAGAAGCAAAATGTATGAGGGCCAATGCGTACTTCACGCTTTACCGTATGTTCAACAATATCTTCATTACAACGGAACCTACCACTCCTGACAATGCGTTCGATGTACCACAGGACAAATCTTCCGTAGAAGAGATATTTTCCCTACTCCGTTCCGATTTGGACTTTGCAATAGCCGATTTGGATTACACGACCCCTCAATTTGGACGTTGGGCACAGGGGGCAGCCAGACATCTGAGAGCCAAAGTGGCCATGTGGGAAAACGACTGGACCGAAGCTGCTGCCCAAGCTGATGCCATCATCACAAGTGGCAGCCATAGTTTGACCGAGACCACAGCGGAAGTGTTTGCAGGGGAATTGAATCATTCCGAAACACTGTTTGCCATCAATTTTGAAAGACAGACCATTGGTGGTGGAAGTCCTCACATCATGAACTGGAACATGGTATCATCCTATGCAGATGCCCCAGGTTTGATTCAGTCCGTGGAAAATGGCGGTGCAGGTGCCGGATTCATTTCCTTGAACCAATACACCATCGATCTCCTTAACGAGGACCCGAACGACGACAGAAAAAATGGCACTTACTATATTTTCGAATATCTCTACAATGATGAGACCGCAGTACCATCAGGAAGTGAATTGGGCGACCCATTGGATCTATACGAAAACAGCGAAACCGACCAGAATGAGTTTATGCTCTATTACAGAAGGCAAAACCCTGGTATCATCAAGTTTTTTGACGATACGGTAGAACCAACCGATAGAAATCATTTTAAGAACATAATGATCTACCGTCTGGCCGAGACCTATTTGATAGGTGCCGAAGCACATTTGATGCTGAACAATTCCGCCAAAGCATTGGAATATCTCAATGCCGTAAGAACAAGGGCAAACACCGCTTCGGTAAACAGTATAGACCTGGAAACCATATTGGAAGAAAGAGCTCGCGAACTGGCTTTTGAAGGACAGCGCTGGTTTACCCTAAAACGTACCGGATTGTTGTACGATTACCTTTTGGACCATATGAACAATGATAACATGAACGAATCGTATCCAGAAGGGAATCCGAAGGATATTCTTAGGGAGTACATGCAAAACTGGCCCATTCCACAACAACAAATGGACCTTTTAGGACCCAATTACCCACAAAACGACGGGTATAACTAAGTCGGCACAAACTAGAATTAACGTATAACATTGAAAGATGAAAAAGCATAACAACAACAAAAACCTCAACAGCACAAGGTTCCCGATATTGTTCCTGTTGATGGTCATAGGTATTTTAGGCACAATCGTTTCCTGCGAAATGGAAGACGACCTACCCCCACCCTCTGCTTATGTTCCGCCAGAACCGGAACCAGAGCCCGAACCAGGTGAGGGATGTACGTTTACGACCATAGTACCCGAATTATCGGAAGGTATAGACTTTGAATGTGGTGGACCCGAAGTTGAGTTTTTCGGGGAAATTGATGGGTCATTTGCACTGGAGTACGTGGAAAACCCAGACCCTTCAGGTATCAATACCTCGGAGACTGTTGTGGAATACACACAAACACCAAGTGTTGAGCCTTGGGCCGGTCTCTTTTTTGATTTGGCCAGCAAGGTGGACTTTACCGAAATGCAGACCATTAAAATAAAAGTGTATGCCCCGGCGGCAGACCAAATTGTACTGTTGAAATTTGAGGACAGTACAGATGATTCCATTGCCAAAGAAGTTCAGGCCACCACAACAGTGGCCAATGAATGGGAAGAGTTATCCTTTGTTTTCTCTCCAAGCGATACCGACAAATTCGATAGAATGGTATTGTTCTTTGATTTTAACGGCGAAAAAGCTGCCGAAAGCGTCCATTACTTTGATGACATTGTGATGAGTGAAGGAGGCGAAGTGGAAGAGCCTGGCGAAACTGGAGAACCTACTGTTCCCGCTTCAGACCCAACGATCGATCCGGCAGAAGTGATTTCCTTGTTCAGCGATACGTACACCAACGAAAACGTGGACACGTGGAGAACCGACTGGTCGGCCGCTACATTGGAAGACATTGAAATCGATGGTAATGCCGTTAAAAAATACAGCGAACTTAATTTTGTGGGGGCAGAAGCCGTTTCCAGTCCGATTGACGCTACGGACATGACCCATTTCCGAACAGATATTTGGACAGCTGATGCTACAGAATTCAGAATTAAATTGGTTGATTTTGGAGCTGATGGTGCATTTGATGGCGGCGATGACGTAGAGCATGAATTGGTATTCGAGGCACCGGCCCAACAAGAATGGGTAACCTTGGATATTCCGTTATCCGATTTCACAGGACTGACCACAAGGGGACATATAGCCCAGTTGATATTCGTGGGCGCCCCTACCGGAGCAAATACAGTTTATGTGGATAACGTATTCTTCTACAATGAGGCGGGAATTTCAGATACCCCAACATCGGGAGCTCCTGCACCAACCGTGCCCGAGGCGAATGTAATATCCGTGTTCAGTGAGGCTTATACCAACGTTACTGACACTGATTTCAATCCAAATTGGGGTCAGGCCACTGTGGTGACACAAGAAGATATCGCTGGCAACAACACCTTGAAATACGAAAACCTGAACTATCAAGGCACCCAATTTGCCAATCCTTTGGATGTATCGGGCATGACCATGGTTCATGTAGATTATTGGACACCTGATTCCTCAGCGCTCAATCTGTCTCTAATAAGTACAGGCCCGGCGGAAACTCCATACGCTTTCGAAATAACCAATGGTGAATGGGTAAGTGTGGATATTCCCTTGACCGAATTCTCCGATGTAGTGGATTTAACAGATGTGATTCAATTGAAGTTTGATGGAAACGGAACCATTTATCTGGACAACATCTACTTCTACGCACCTCCACCAACCGAGCCAACAACGGCCGCTGCCACACCAACGGTTGCTGAGGCCGATGTGATATCTCTTTTCAGCAATGCCTACACTGATGTTTCGGTGGATACCTGGAGGACTGATTGGTCTGTTGCCACACTGGAGGATATTTTGGTTGAGGGAAACGACGTAAAGAAATACAGTGATTTGAATTTTGTGGGCATTGAGACAGTGGCCAACCCAATTGACGCTACGGAAATGACCCATTTCCATACTGATGTATGGACCGCCGATGCTACCGAAATAAGAATAAAACTAGTGGATTTTGGTGCCGATGGAGCCTATGATGGAGGTGATGATGTGGAACACGAGATAACCATTGCAAACCCAGAACAGGGTACTTGGATTTCCTTGGACATTCCGCTTTCGGATTTTACTGGATTGACCACCACGGCCAACATTGCACAACTCATTTACGCAGGGCAACCAGCTGGCTCAATGACCGTGTTCGTGGACAATGTGTATTTCCACAAATAAGGAATAAAAACAAATCGTAAATTGATTTAAGTTAGTTAGTTATGCAAACGGATAAGCTCCTTTCCACAATCGGAAAGGAGCCTAAATCCAAGTCAGATTTTCTATGAAAAATAAAATGAGTATTCATCAAATAATAAAAATGAGCATTTTCAACATATCCCTTTTATCCTTGGTTCTTGCAATTTCATGTAGTTCTGGGGATTCCGGTTCCGTCGATGTGCCCACAAATTTGAATGTGGACATCTCGGTAATCGGCTCAAACAACAACAATCCCAATGGTGATGGTTCTGGAACGATCCAGATAAATGCTTCGGCCAATAATGCTGTCAGGTACGCCTTCCGTTTTGGGACTGGAGACCAAATAGACAGTGAAACAGGAACCATTGAGCATACATTTCTTCAAAATGGCACAAACACCTACAATATTACCGTATGGGCCTATTCTGAATCGGGGGATTTCATCAATGAAAGTTACAGTGTGGATGTGTACAGGTCGGATGAAGCCTTCGCTACCTTGGTCTTTTTCGATGAATTTGACAACACTGGAACACCAGACGATCAAAAATGGCATCACCAAGTGATTCCACCCAACAACGGGAGCTGGCACAATGATGAATTACAACACTATACCGATAGGGAAGACAACTCCTATGTAAGCGATGGAACCTTGAAAATCAAGGCCATCAAAGAACAATATTCATACAACGGAAGTACGAAAGAGTACACTTCCGCCAGATTGAATGCAAAGTTTGCCTTTACCTATGGCCGTGTGGAGGTCAGGGCCAAGCTTCCGAGTACAGCGGGCACTTGGCCGGCCATTTGGACCTTGGGCGCCAATGTCAACGAAACGGGCAACTACTTTGGAGACCAATATGGCAGCGTTGGATGGCCTCTATCCGGCGAAATCGATATCATGGAACAAACGGGCTGGGACAAAAACAGTACCATTTCCCATTTTCATTGGGGAGACTTAAATACTGAGGTCTACAATGATGAGGGAGGAGAAACAGCTGTTGCAAACGCTTCTTCCGAATACCATATTTACTCCATGGAATGGGACAGCGAGAGCATTAAGACCTATGTGGACGACACCTTGGTCCATGAATTTCAAAATGCCAGCAACAAACCGTTCAACCACGAACATTACCTCATCCTTAACATAGCCATAGGTGGGAATTTGGGCGGTGATGTACCAGCGAATTTTACAGAGGATATCTTTGAAATTGATTACGTAAGAATATATCAGTAAAGTACAATTCCAGTGCAAAAGAGTTAGACTACTGATCACAATCTATTTCAAGATCATGGAAAAAGTTCCATCAACTTATTCCAACCAACCTAAGCCGGAGCTATTTTGTCTTCGGCTTTTTTATTGCCCCAATTCCCTTATCTCGAAAAACACAAGTTCTTGATTGTTGAATTGGGCCGTGGCCTCGATAGGGTTACAGCACACTTCGCAATCTTCCACATAGGTTTGTTCCCGCACTGAACTATCCAGTAAAAAGGAAATTTCCTCCCAACAGTATGGACATTGGAAAAAATGCTCGTACATGGCTTAAAATTCCACATTGAGCAGCTGACCGCTGACCTGAAGCATTTGGAGTTCGGCCAATTTTGCATTGTATTTCGCCTGACTTTTGGCCAATTCGGCGTTCAGCAGGTTCAATTGGGCTTGACGAAACTCTATGGAGGTTACCTGTCCCAGTTTATACCGCTCATCGGTACGTTTGAAGTTGTTTTGGTTGGTCTGCAGGTTTTTCTCCTGTACTTCCAGCACGTATAACGCATTGGTATAGCTGTCCCAAGCATTGCGGATATCCCTTTCCACCTCCAATTGTATCTGCTTTTTGGCTATCTCCTGATTTTTATAGGCGATTTTGGCGTTCTTGATTCCCGTTATGGTCGTTCCTCCATCGAATAGGTTCCATGTAAGATTAACGGTTCCCGTGACCCCAGTCGAGGTGTTTTGCAAGGCAAAGGCCAACGGACTGTTATTGTTGGACTCGTTCCATCCATAAGTTCCTGTTAAGCCAATTGTGGGCAAATAACCGCTTTTGGCCACTCTGATATCATTGAGCCCCATATTAATGTCCTTTTCCACAATCTGAAGCCTTACATTGTTCAATTGGGCCTCATTGTACATATTCTCCATTTGGAGCCCAGGAACAAATGTAACAGTGGTATCAGTGGCAAACTGTGCTGATAAATCGCGGTTAAGAATCAGGTTCAGGTCCCGCATGGTATTTCTGAGTTCCTGTCTGGAGTTCAATAAATTAATACTGTCCGTATTGATATCGACTTCCGCATTCAAGACATCCAAACCGGTATTTTGTCCAAACTCGAATTGATACTGTGCCCGTTTGAACCTGTCTTTGGAGATCTCCAAAGCTTGTTCCAAAGTTGCCGTATTCTCGGTAAGTCGAGCCGCTTCGTAATAGACGGTGAACAGTTGTAAAATCGTATTCTCAATAGTCTGCCTGACCTCTAGCCCGGATTGTTGTGACCTTTCTTTGAAGTTTTTGTAGTTGTAATACCTCCCCAAACCATCAAACAGGGTATAATTTACATTCACAGAGGCACTGTACCTTCTGGTTTCCGCGCCTTCCGCGGTACGGGTATCCCCATTGGCCAAAACACCTTCGGAGTTCTGTTTATCTATACTTCCACTGGCGTTTCCTGTTACCGAAGGTAAATATCCGGAGTTAAGGATATCCGCATTGTTATCATCGATTACCTTGGTATTGCGGGCCACCTGAATATCCAAATTACCTTCCAACACCATTTCAATGGCCTCCTCTTTGGAAAGGACTTGATCTTGGGCATGGGCCAAGGGAGCAAAAAACAATAAAATCAGGAATAGGGTATAAAAAATGCTTTTCATTATCTGGTCTCTTCTACAACTTTTGAGGTTTCTTCTGAGTCTTGTGATCCATTTTGGCTTTGGGTACCATTCAGATGTCCAATACTGTCTGCCTGCATTTCCTCCTCTTCATGTTGCTCACGGATGGCCCTCTCTACCTCTTCCGGTGTAACTTTTTCCCCAGTCCACAATCTTTTTGCGGCCACTTTCACAGTATTTCCAAAGGAAAGAAGCAAGGGAAGCATCAACAAGGTCAAAACAGTGGCAAAGGCAATTCCGTAGGCAATGGAAATCGCCATAGGTTTAAGGAACTGTGCCTGACGGCTCTTTTCCAAAAGCAATGGTGCCAAACCTGCAATGGTGGTAACGGAGGTCAGGAATATCGCCCTAAAACGGGAACGCCCTGCTTCGTATAGCGCATCATCGAAAGTCATACCGCTTCGCAAGTTAATGTTGAACTTACCGATCAATACAAGTCCATCGTTTACCATAATCCCTATCAATGCAATAATTCCCAACATGGAAAGGATGTTGATGGGGAATCCGTGCAACCAGTGCCCCCAAGCCACGGCCGTTAAGCTAAAGGGTACCATGAAGATCAACAACAACGGTTGACTGATACTCCTAAACGTGAATGCTATGGTTATAAATATGAGGAACAGGACGATGGGACCTACAAAGCCTAAAGATCCAATCAATTTATTGGCCTCTCTGTTCTGCCCTTCGTATGATGGGCTTATGGATGGGTACTTTGCCAAGATATCCGGCATTACTTCATTGCGTATCCAAAGCATGGCATCGGTCCCACTTGTGGTTTCGGGGTCCGTTAAATCCGAAGATACTTGTATTTCCCTTCTACCCTCCAAGTGATTGATGGCCACATCCCCTCTTTCAATGGAATATGTTGCTATTTCCTTCAACGGAATTCTATCGCCGCTGGGGGCCAGAATCCGCATTTCATCCAAATCGGAAATGGACGACCTATTCTCTCTATCGTAGCGAACCCAAACGCGTATCTCATCTTGTCCGCGTTGAAAACGCTGTGCTTGTGCCCCAAAGAACCCGCCTCGAACTTGGTTCATGACCGTTCTTAGGTCCAAACCGAGCAAATAAGCATTCTCCTTCAGTTCCAAACGGATTTCCTTGATCCCTGCTGGGTCATTGTCCGTTACATCCTTTAAGTTGGCATTGCTCTCCATGGCTTGTTTCAGCTCTTCTTTGGCCGCCTTAAGCTCAGCAATATTGTTTCCTAGAAGGGATACGGAAACCGGGTTACCCCCGAAATTCCCCCCTGAACCATAAATCAGGCTTTCCACACCAATTACCGGTCCCACAAGTTCTCGTAGTCGGGTGGTGACCATATCGGCACGAATACCATCCGGGCGTTCTTCTCCCGGCAGCAAATTGATTTCCAAAGTGGCCGTGGAAGACCCTGGACCTAGGTTTTTGATCATATTCACAAATAGCATCTCGTCCATGCCTTGCAAATACTGATCGGTAAGTTCTTCGTTGACGATATGCGCCTTATCCTGAATCAAGCTGATGATGGAGTCCGTGACTATTTCATTGGTACCATTGGGCATGGTCAGTTCTATGGATATCTGGTCACTGGCAATCCTTGGGAAAAAAGAGGTTCGAATGATTCCACCTCCAATAGACCCCAGCGTGAGTGCCAAGGCCATAAAGAACAAGGCGAAGGTGAGCATCTTATAGTTCATCATGAATTTAAGTGCAGGACTGTACCAATTGTCACGCATATAATTCATTAGCCTATCGCCCATTTTATTGATGACACGTAGTTCGGCAAAAACTTTGGCTATGCCCGTCTTGGGTTTATCACTCTGCGGATGTAGCGCTTTGGAGTGTGCCAAGTGGGCTGGCAGAATGATCAATGCCTCTACCAAGGACACTACAAGGGTCAAAATTACAATGACGGAAACCTCTCCGAAGAATTCCCCGATACGGCTATCCAGGAACAGGAAAATGGAAAAAGCCAAAATAGTGGTGATAATGGCCGATATAATCGGTGGTATCACTTCCATGGTCCCATCCAAGGCAGCCTTAACGGGGGGTTTTCCATCTTCATAATGCTGATAGATATTTTCTGCGATAACGATTCCATCGTCCACCAGAATACCGATGACGATAATCATCCCAAATAGGGAAAGTACGTTAATGGTTACGTTGAACATAGGGGCAAACACAAACATCCCCAAGAATGCAATGGGAAGTCCGAAGGCCACCCAAAATGCCAAACGGGTGTTCAAGAACAGTGATAAAAAGACCAAAACCAAGATCATACCCACAATGGCGTTTTCGGTCAAAAGCTGGGTACGTTGGGTCAAGGTCGTGGATCGGTCATCGATGACGTCCAACTGTACATTGGTGTATTTTTCGTTGAATTCCTTCATGTACTGCCTCACATTTTCGGCAGAGCCCATCAAGTCTTCTGTATTGGTACTGGTAATGGTTATGTTTACCGCCAATTCCCCATTGAAATAGGAAGCATTGGGGGTTTCAGAGAACCTGTCCCTAATGGTGGCCACATCCTTCAACCTAATGGTTCGTCCTGCGGCATCACCCCGGACCACAATATTGGAGAGTTCATCTCCGTAGTACGAACGGTTATTTGCTCGAATCAGGTATTCTTCGGTAACGGTTTTGATGTTACCTCCCGTTACCAAGATATTGGCATTGGAAACAGCTTGGGCCACATCCGCAAAGGATATGTTATAGGCCAAAAGGCTGTTTTCGTCCACCGCGATTTCAATCTCCTCATCAGGATATCCCGCAATTTGAATCTGGGAGATTCCGTCAATAGCTCTCAAGTCATTTTCTATCTGTCGGCCAATCTGCTTTAAAGTGGCCAAAGGAATATCCTTTCCACTTACGGCAAAACTAATGGTGGGTCTTACCGGTTCTTGCTTGGCAACAATAAGCGGTTCCATTCCCGTTGGAAAGGTGGGCACCCTGTCCACGGCATTTTTTACCTCCAACAGCATAAAGTCGACATTCCTTTCCTTCTCAATCTCCACATTGATGGTACCGCTGTTCTCACGGGATGTGGAAGTAACACGTTCCACACCTTCAAGACCTTTGAGGTTATCCTCGATTTTAAGTACGATACCTTCCTCGACTTCTTGGGGGGAGGCTCCCGGATAGGCAATGGTTATGGTAATGTTCCGCGCTTCATTAAGTGGGAAGAAAGATGATTTAAGTGACAATATTCCCACAATCCCAAAAACAAAAAATGCCAAAATAAAGACATTCACTGCCATGTGGTATTTAATGAAATACGAGATTATTTTTCTCATGGCTGCGGGTTTTTAGGATTTACTTTCATCAAACGTCCTTACCAGCATACCTGCATAGGCACCGGTCATGGGTTTGGCTACGATCACTTCTCCATCGGGCACATCCTTGAGCACCACGGTCTTGTCCGTAAAGAAAATAGGTTTTACGTCCATTAAATCCAAAATAGAGTCCCTAACCACAAAAATCTGGTTGTTTTCCAGTAAGAGGGAACGGTTGATCTCAATGGCATCTGGTTCTTCCTTGGCTTCTAGATTGGCTTCCAAGTATTGGCCTTCCTTTAAATTATCGCCACTGACCTCGATGTAAACTGTTATGGTCTGTGAATTTTGATCCACTCGGCTGTTCACACGGGTCACTTCGCCCATGTACGTCTGTGTTTTTTCAAGGTTGGACAATTGCACTTTCCGACCTACACGCAAGAAGTCCCCATAGGTTTTACTTACGGATACTTCCAACTCGTACAATCCGGTATCGATGAATTCCCCGAGTTTTTGACCTGACCTTACCAATGTTCCTTCAGTGACCAAAGCTTCGGTCAGTACTCCTGTAAATGGTGCGGTTATGGTGTATTTGGACAAACGTTGCTCCAGATTCTTCACATTATAATAGGTTGTGATAATTTCTCTACCTGTGATGAAGAACTTTTCCTTTTCGGATTCCAATTGAGGTAGTTCCGGAGTGGTTTTCTCCAGATCAAAGCCATTGAGGTATGCTTGCCACTTTGGATAGATTTCTGGATAATCCAACCTCAGGTCGGGCATAATGGAGGTAAGTAAATTATAGAGGTTACTTTTGGCCGATTGTACCGTAGCGTAGTATTCGCTTGCGTCAATTCTGATAAGGGTCTGACCAGCTCTATATTCCTGACCCGTTCTAAACAATTTGCTTCCTGGCCTAAAAAACACCTTGTACCTCGGAATAGAGTTCCACGCGCTTTTTTGCCATGAGGTTACCATTGGCAGGAACCATAATTGGTACAGTGGTATTCTTTACCGTATCCACAAAAACGGTTTTCACTATCTTTTGTGAGGGTGGTCTTCTGTTGTCTTTGCTATCTGCAATCAGTCCTGCAAAATAGAGGGAGGCCAGTATGATGACGCCTCCGGCAACCGCCGATATTATAAGCTTCCGCATCCGTTAGTTGGTTTAGTCAATGCAAATCTATTCCCTACTTTCTTTTCAAAGGTTAAATATTTCATAAAATGCATTTTTAACTTGGTCAAATGCAAAAAGGGGACCCCAAACGGCATCCCCATACCAAACAAACTAAAGTAATAACTAACTACTCGTTTTCGTTCTCGTCCTCGAATTTGGTATCTGCCATGCGAGTACGGTCAATTTGAATATCATTGAATTTCGGGCTCAATGTTTTATCGTCCGTATCAAAAACCAAAAATTGATTGGCATCCATTGCATGTAATGCATTGAACGAATTGAACCTGTTGTTTTGAAGTTGTAATATTTTTAAACTTGCCAACTGTCCGAATTCAGCGGGTATCTCCCCGCCCAATTGGTTGTTGGACAAGACCAATTCCTTTAATTGCGCCAAATTGCCTATTTCGGCCGGTATTTGACCTTCCAGTTTATTCTCAAAAAGACCCAGTGCTTCCAAATTGGAGAGGTTACCAAGTGATTTAGGTATGGTACCCTTGATGTTGTTACTCGATAAATTAAGTTCCTTCAAGTTTTTAAGCTTACCAAAGCTTTCTGGGATTTGTCCGGTCAAGAAATTGTTGAACATGGAGAATACCTCCAACTTTTCAAAATTTCCCACACCAGTTGGTATCGAACCTTTGATTCGATTCATCTCCAATCGGAAGATTTTCAATTCTTCAAGCTTCACAATATCTTCAGGAAGCACACCGGTAATCTGATTGAAAGCAAGGTTCAACTCGCTCAAATGTTTTAAATCCCCGATACTTTCTGGAAGCGTACCCTCCAAATTGTTCATAAAGAGTGTAAGACCAACTACATGGCCTTTTTCTATTTTCACGCCTTTCCAAGTGTTCACTGGAGCTGTTAAATCCCAAGAAGAATTCCATTCGCTTCCATTGGTATTGTTGTACAAATCCACCAATGCAGCTTTTTCTTTAGGGGATACCTGTCCGCTAGCAAAAGAGATGCCAGTAGAAAACATCAGGTAAAAGAAAAAAATGGCTATTCGATTCATTTATTACTTATTTAGTTGTAAGGAATTTACCTACAAAGTAATAAAAATACGAAACATCCTACAAAAATAATCGTTGAATACGCCCCAATATGTTGTGAATTCGATAAAATGTGTGGTAAATAAATTGGTGTATCTCCTAATCCAGCGTTTCCAACTCGTGGGACAATTGTTCCCAATCCTCCATCAAAGACTCCAAACTCTTCTTTTTCCCCTCGTAATTATCAAAAAAGTTGGGTTTTGCAATGGTGGCGTCGTAATCCATCAAAAGGTCATTGTCGATATTGGCGATTTCTTTTTCCAATTGGGAAATCTTTTTTTCCACACCGCTGAGTTTGTTCTTGAGAGACTTTTGCTTCTTCTGGATTTGATAATCATTTTCCTTGGGCTTTTCCTGCACCTTTTCCTCTTTCTTCTGGTCTCCCTTTTCCACGCTGCGGAAATCCTCCATCTTGCGTTGCTCCAAGTAAAAATCGATATCACCCAAATATTCCTTGATACCTCCGTCCTTGAACTCGTATACCCTATCGGTCAACCCTTGAAGAAAATCACGGTCGTGAGAAACCAATATCAAGGTTCCTTCAAAATTTTGGAGGGCCTGCTTCAGTACATTTTTGGATTTGATATCCAAGTGGTTGGTAGGCTCATCCATTACCAATACGTTGAAGGGCTGCAAAAGCATCTTGGCCAAGGCCAAACGGTTCCGTTCCCCTCCGGATAATACTTTCACGTATTTGTCCACATCATCTCCCCTGAACAAAAAGGAACCCAAAATATCCCTGACACTACTACGGTTTTTTTCGTTGGCAGCATCAATCATGGTATCTAGGATGGTTTTGTTCCCATCCAGGTATTCAGCTTGATTCTGGGCAAAATAGCCCAATTGCACATTATGGCCAATCTTTAAATCGCCTTTATGGTCCAGTTCTCCAACCATAATTTTGGCCAAGGTGGTCTTACCCTGTCCATTTTGCCCCACAAAAGCCGTTTTGCTGCCACGGTCCACCATTAAATCGATGTCTTCCAACACCTTTTTTTGTCCATAGCTCTTGGATACGCTGTTCAGTTCCGCAACCACTTTACCTGGGTGCACTGAAACTGGGAAACGAAGGTTCATCACACTATTGTCCTCTTCATCGACCTCGATACGATCCATTTTATCCAATTTTTTGATCAGGGATTGGGCCATGGAGGCCTTGCTGGATTTTGCCCTGAACTTTTCTATGAGTCGTTCGGTCTGCTGTATTTGCTTTTCTTGGTTCTTTTGAGCACTGAGTTGTTGCTCTTTTATTTCCTTCCGGTGTACCAAGAACTGGGAATAGGGCTTACTGTAATCGTAAATCCTTCCCAAGGAGATCTCAATGGTACGGTTGGTCACGTTGTCCAAAAACATTTTATCGTGGGATACGATCACAACAGCTCCGGTAAAGTTTCGAAGGAATTGCTCCAGCCAAATAATGGACTCGATATCCAAGTGGTTGGTCGGCTCATCCAACAAAAGCACATCGTTGTTTTGTAGCAGTAATTTGGCCAATTCGATACGCATTCGCCATCCCCCAGAAAAAGTATCGGTAAGCTTGTTGAAGTCCGCCCGCTTAAAACCCAGTCCAAGGAGTACTTTCTCCGTATCACCTTCATAGTTGTATCCGCCCAATATTTCGTAGCGGTGGGTAATATCGTTCAAATCCACCATCAACTGATGGTAGCTGTCACTTTCATAATCGGTTCGTTCCGCCAATGCTCGGTTTATCTCATCAAGCTTTAGCTCCATTTCCTTGATTTCGGAAAATGCTTGATAGGATTCTTCCAATACGGATCGCCCTTCCTCAAAATCAATATCCTGTTTTAGAAACCCGATTTTAATGTTCTTTTCGGTGGCTATGGCTCCTTCGTCCAAGGGCATTTCCTTGGCCAAAAGTTTGAGCATAGTGGATTTTCCCGCACCATTCTTTCCAATAAGGCCTACCCG
>CETR01047042.1_pt1 | contig 13996 bp, 16 predicted proteins | sample 531281 | NCBI WGS metagenome assembly CETR01 (sample SAMEA2622568, study PRJEB7988) | marine metagenome | biome: marine biome (ENVO:00000447); feature: mesopelagic zone (ENVO:00000213); material: "saline water (ENVO:00002010), including plankton (ENVO:xxxxxxxx)" | depth 696 m
ATCAGATACTCATAAACTTACGAATTCCATTGATCGGATTCAAATAATATCGGGAACCAGCCGGCGCGCGGCGGATACCCGAGGCACAATAGTGCCAAGACCGTATCGTCTCGAAACGACGATCTGATCGGAGAGAAAGAGCGATGGCAGACATCACCATTACATCGCCAATAGTGACCAGACCGTGGTATACGCCACGTAGGGTACTTGGGAACATCTGGGGCCTCCGGCAATACCCGGTTATCCCCGTATTTATACTGATGATCGTGCTGGTGATTCCCGCCATTTTCGCAGAGCTGATAGCCCCCTACGACCCGGTGGCAAATAGTCTCAGAGACAGATTGTTGCCGCCATTCTGGATGGATGGTGGAAGCCTCGACCACGTATTGGGCACAGACAAAGTGGGCCGGGACATATTGAGCCGTTTGATCTATGGCTCAAGGGTTTCAGTCGTCATAGCAAGCATCTCGATCGTGGTCGGCGGATTGATCGGGACAAGCTTGGGAATCATCGGAGGCTATTTCGGTGGCTGGGTCGATTCGCTAATCATGCGGGCCGTCGACATCTCTCTATCCATCCCCATCATCCTTCTGGGTCTGGTCCTTGTCGCGGCATTGGGCCCCAGCAGGAGCACTGTAATCATCGTGGTGGTCATACTTCTTTGGTCCCGGTACGCACGGCTGGCCCGCGGCGAAACCCTAGCCGTTAGGACTCAGGATTATATCGCCCGCGCCCGCGTATCTGGAGCGAGCCACACCAGAATTATGATTCACCATATATTCCCTAACATATTCAACAGCATCGTGGTTCTAGCCACCCTTCAAGTCGGCTTCGTGATCATATTGGAGGCCACTCTGAGCTTCCTTGGAGCAGGCATACCCCGGCCAATCCCAGCATGGGGACTGATGGTGGCCGACGGAAGAGCCTTGGTGGTGGCCGCCTGGTGGTTGGCCTTCTTCCCAGGGCTCGCGATCATGCTGGTCGTCCTTTCGATGAATCTTCTAGGCGATTGGCTGCGGGATAAATTCGATCCCAAACAAAGACAGATTTAGGGGTATACATGTCGAACAATGACGTTATCTTGCAGGTGAACGATCTTCACACCTACTTTTTCAATCGCCGCGGCGTAACCAAGGCCGTCGACGGCATAACCTTCACTCTTCGGCAGGGCGAAACCTTGGGAATCGTAGGTGAGTCGGGTTGCGGAAAGACAATGACGGCGCTGTCCCTACTGGGGCTAGTGCCTAGGCCGGCGGCGCGCATAGTTTCAGGAGAGATCATCCTCGACGGCGAAGACCTAACCAAGAAATCGGAGGAGGAGATGCGGAAGATTCGAGGTCGCAAGATCTCCATGATCCTCCAAGACCCGCAGACCTCGCTGAACCCGGTGTTCTCCATCGGCAATCAGGTGATTGAGGCGCTGGGAATAAGCGAAAAGACTAACCGGAAGTCCATGTTCAACCGGGCGGTCGAGTCTTTACGAAGTGTGAGGGTCGCCGCGCCCGAAAGCCGCATGAGCGACTATCCCCACCAGATGAGTGGCGGGATGAAACAAAGGGTCATCGGCGCCATCTCCATGGCCAGTTCCCCAAATGTAATCATCGCCGACGAACCAACCACCGCTTTGGACGTAACCATCCAACTCCAATATTTGAACCTTCTCAAGGATATTCAACGGGAGACCGGGATGGCGATTATCTTCATCACCCACGACTTCGGCATCGTGGCGCGTATGTGCGACCGGGTCGCGGTGATGTATGCCGGGCGAATCGTTGAGAGCGCGGATGTCCGTAGTCTATTCAACAAACCGTCCCACCCATACACCCAAGCCTTGATCAATTCAGTGCCCCAGATGGACCGGACCGATCGATTGTTCTCCATCGACGGACAACCGCCGGCCCTTTGGGACTTGCCAGAGGGTTGTCGTTTTGCTGAACGGTGCGAACACGCACGCCCACAATGTCGTCAGGAATACCCGGCCGTTTTTCCGGCGGGGGAAGACCATGTTGCTTCATGTTGGATGCTAGACCAGTCCTGGTCTAACTCGGAGCAGGAGGTTACGGCATGAACACGGAACTTCTCCGCGTTGAAAACCTGAAAAAACACTTTCCGGTCACCAAGGGTCTTATACTTCAGAAAACGGTAGGCCAAGTCCAAGCCGTTGATGGCATCAGCTTCAGTATAAATCACGGTGAGACGCTGGGGCTCGTGGGGGAGTCGGGATGTGGGAAAACGACGACTTCCAAACTGATCCTTAAGCTGGAGAAGCCAACCGAAGGGAACATATATCTCAATGGAGAGGATATCGAGTCCTTTCGGGGAGAGGGCCTCCGAGAATTCCGTACTCAGGTGCAGGCAGTCTTCCAGGACCCTTGGTCGTCCTTGAGTCCTCGCATGAAGGTAAGGGATATAGTGTCCGAAGCGCTGGTGGTGAACCGGAGCGTTTCCCGCCAGGAAAAGGATGACCGTGTCGAGGAAGTACTGAATCAGGTTGGTCTCCATCAGGGACAAGCCGACCTTTATCCCCACGAGTTCAGCGGAGGCCAGAGGCAACGGGTCGCGGTGGCCAGCGCGTTGGCGTCGTATCCCAAGTTAATCATTCTCGATGAGCCCGTATCGGCGTTAGATGTATCGATTCGAGCGCAGGTAATGAACCTTTTGGTAGATCTCCAGCGGGAAACCGGTGTCGCGTTTCTGCTGGTGGCTCACAATTTAGCAACTGTACGGTATATGTCCCACCAGACGGCGGTCATGTATCTAGGCCAAATCGCGGAGTACAGCCCCACGGAAGAACTGTACGAGAACCCGCTCCACCCCTACACCAAAGCGCTCTTCTCCGCGGCCCTTCCCGCTCATCCCGACGACCAGCGGGAGGAGATTGTTCTTACTGGTGAGGTTCCCTCGCCCATCAATCCCCCTTCAGGCTGCCGATTTCATCCACGATGCCCCTTTGCCATGGATCGGTGCGCCGTGGAGATTCCACAACAACTGGACAAGGGCAACGGCCACCTGGTGGCCTGCCACCTTTACGACTAGGGTAATTGTTGCCTCGCTGCCCGGTTATCAGGGATTGTTCCCTGTCGCCTCGTTCGGATCGAGGCCAATGCGAAGATGCACGTCATCCCGTGCATAAGATTCGTACGGCCAGCGGTACCCTACTAAAATTTCGACCGGAACGAACCCAAAACCCGTTGACCGGCCACCAGAGCAACAGCCATCGCGCCGCCGATTAAGGCTCCCACCCCGGCTCCGGCCGCTATGCTCATGGCGATGAAACTTATTACCTCTAAGAGGCCCACGCCGTACTGCCCGCCGCCCAAGACCAAGACCAAGAGCATTCCTGGAACCAGACCGATGAATGCTCCCAAGAAAGCGCCGGGCATTACTCCCCGTTGAAAGGACTCGCCAGAATCCCCCAAGAATCGTACTGTTCGCCTCATTGATACCGTACTCCGATACCGCTTTCGAGCGGCTGCGCAGACTCCAGCCCGCTTGGACGCCCATAGAGGGGCCTAGCGGATGATATTTAGCCTGCCGTCGGTGGTGTGTGCATATAGCCTCCCCGAGGCGAAACTCAATGGCCCCGACATAGGGGCGTCGAGCATGATGTTCCACTCAGTTTGCCCGCTGAATCGGTTGACCGCATATAAAGCGCCGTCGGCGGTGCCAAAGTACAAACTTTGGCCGATGACGATAGGTTGCATCAGCATGGCGGCAGGCGTTTGAAACTGCCACAAGATGTCTCCTTGAAGCGGGTCCATCGCGTAGATGCCGCCCAAGTCGCTGCCCAAGTAAAGTCCCTCGGGCGTTGCCGCCGGTGCAACTAGGAAGTCTCCCATGCCTCTTGGCAAGGACACCCTCCACTCGAAGCCGGGTTGGGCGGGAGGCGAGGGTACCGGCACCTGCCAGATCCATAGTTGGGCCCAGACTAAATTCAACGGGTATTCACCAGGCAACTCCCTGGCATTGGCATCAAAGGCCAACAGATCGCCGTCGGAGAGAACGTAGATTCGGTCATTTCCAATCACCGGATGCTGAGCCAATAAACTTCCGGTCCGGATCCGCAATCTCTTGTCGCCAGTCCTCGCATTCTGCACGAATATGTTTCCTGCCGAGGATCCAGCAACAACCTTGCCCCGGTAAACTGCGGGAGGCTGGACCACCGATGAACCCACATCCAGCTTCCAGATCTGCCGTCCCGATTCTGCATCGATCGCGTATACCTTACGGCCCTGGGCAGCGGCGTAGACGATGCCTCCATCGACTGCCACCGAACCTATCAAGGGACTGTCGGAATCAAACTCCCATCGTATGGCGCCGGATTTCAGGTCCAATGCCAGGAGCCGCTTGTCTTGCAACGGGACGTAAAGGTTTTGGCCAGCCACCGCGGGAGTCCCGTGGACCGGTCCCGCAGTTGGCGTTTCCCACTTCGGTTCACCGTCGTTCCCGTCGAAAGCAGTGATCTTGAAATCGCCGCCGATGTAGACGACACCTTCCACGATGGCTGGAGATGACCGAGTCGCCACACCCAAGTCATAGGTCTGGACGATCTCTCCTTTGAGCGCCGGTGATGTTCCTGCGATATATCCAGAGCCATCCGGGTTGGCGCCTCTCATGGACCATTTCTCGGGCGAAGATATCGATGTGAGGTTGGATGAAGGGGCTTTAAGCCAAATGATGGGATTAGGCACGTACGGGTAGTTGAACCAGGCTAGCGTCGCTAGGGCGAGTCCGGCGGCAAGCCTCAATGCCCAGGTTTTTCGTTTCGCAGAACCTGCAGCGCGAGAAGACCTGGCCCATCGGGGAAGTGCACTTAGGCGTCGCTGGCAGGTCCGGCAGACGTATTCATCTGTTTCGTTCTCCGTCCCGCAGAATGAACATACATTTTCTCTAGGCATAGCTGGCTCTGGCACACAATCTTGTTTCCAGTGGCTTCTAGATATTAACTCAAATTTCCCACGACGGTCTCCGCCTTTACGAATTTTTGCTCAGACGCACCAACCCCTATCAGTGCGGCGTCGGCCGAGGTTTTGGAGTGCAGGGTGAAAGGGGCCAATATACAGCCCAAGCAGATGGCCGTTTTATAACTGGTCGCACGGTCGTCCAGTGCGAAAAAGATTGGTAGCTAAACTTGTAAGGTCCCGGTTAGAGGCCACCAACACCGCCGCCCCGTGTTTCAGGCCGAGTTCGACCCTACTCGATCTCCCCGTCTGCGTAGCCACCTCACACTCGATTCAATTCAGGAAACCTGGATACCCACCCCATAGGAATTGGCTCTTACTAACAGATCTGCTCACGAACCGAATTGCGCAGATTAACACCAACCACTACAAACATACTCAACCAACCGTATGGAACGGCCATTCCAAGCACTTCCCGATCCAATTCAGAAGATTCCGTAACTGCCTTGCAGAGGCAGAGGTCGTTGGTTCTAATACCGCTAGAACCACTGATTTAGGCAAAGACAAGGCCCAGGGTATCTGACCTGGGCCTTTATTTATCAGGCGTGCTAACAACCTTCAAACCGCCGGGTTCATGGCCAACCCGAAATCCTAGTGTTCCTCGAACATTTGTTAAACGCATGAACCTATGCTGCCACCAACACAAATGCCGACGTTTTCGACATGGTTCGGTTCTCCCCCGTCTCCCGGTTCACTAAGACACATCAGCCAATATCCGTACCCACGACTCGACTCCGTAGACCCTATAATGCCGGAAGGTAACAAAAGTAGGGTATCCGGAGTTGGAGTAGAATCGGGCTACCAACGGCTTTTGGATGGTCCGGAATCCCGCCACGAGCGGACCCGGAAGGGTTAAAAAAGCCATAGTAACCGCGCCGATAGATCGATCGGACGTATGTCCCATCTGGGGTTCCCCAGGCACGGCCATATGCTAAGATGATTGCTGTGGCAGCCCCATATTTGCCGCAGCCGGGCCGGTGTAGCTCAGTGGCAGAGCAGCTGTTTCGTAAACAGCAGGTCGCGGGTTCGATTCCCATCACCGGCTCCATATAATTGATGCTAATTTCCACTTCTTTAATACTGTTGCCGAGAGACTGCTGAACGGAAATGGTCCCCAGATGGCCCCCAACTTTCCAAACGGCCTCAGCTCTAGGCACGATTAGCCCTACCACTTAAACCATTTCGCTTTGGCTGAACAACGGATCGAAAAGGCTCTGGCCTCGATTAAATAGGCCGGGGAATAGACGGTATCTATTGCACAAGCGTGGTCGCGTGAAAAACGAAAAGAAGAAATTTCACCTCGCCCAGTTCCTGATCCACGGACCAACCTACCACAGTCTAGCCATGTGGCGTCATCCGCGAACCGACTGGAGTGACGACAGTTGGCGCAGACCGGAACTCTACCAGCATATAGCCCAGGTCTGTGAGCGCGGCCTGTTCGACACTGTGTTCTTCGCCGATCTGAATTACATCTCCGACTCCTACACAGGATCGCTTGAACCGGCGCTGCGCTATGCCACCCAAGCCCCGGAACACGACCCCATCCCGTTGCTCGCCATGATTGCCGCGGTGACCAAGCACATCGGCCTGGGAGCCACATTCTCAGTCAGCTACCAGCATCCGTACTACGCGGCACGGCTGTGGGCCACGCTTGACCACCTAACCGGCGGACGGGCAGCCTGGAATGTGGTGACCTCACTCAACCAGAACCAGGCCGCAAACTACGGTCAGCCGAGCCTGGAGCCTCCTGAGTTGCGCTACGAGAAGGCCCACGAATTCATCGAGGTATGCCAGCAGCTATGGAATAGCTGGGACGAAGACGCTGTGGTGATGGACCGAAAAAACGCGGTATTCACCGATGCCTCGAAGGTCCGCCGCATCGAATACGAAGGCCGTCATTACAGCTCACGCGGACCGTTAAACGTGGTCCGCTCCCCGCAGAACGGCCCCGCGTTGATCCAGGCGGGGACATCGCCCAGGGGAATTGACCTCGCGGCTAAATACGCCGACGCCGTGTTTGCCATCAACCCACGGATTGAAGAGGCCGCGGGCTACTACTCCAAACTCAAGGGCCGGGTGTCTGACATGGGGCGGGATCCGGACCATTGCGCCGTCCTCTTCGGCGCCCAGCCGATAATCGGCTCCAGCGAGGCTGAGGCCCTGGAGAAACAGGAAGAACACAACAGCCTGGTCCCTCTCGAAGGCGGTATGGCTATCCTATCGGGACACCTGAACTTCGACCTCTCCAAGCTCTCTCCCAGCGACGAAATGATGAGCCGGACCGAGCCGGAGCTCCAACGGTCCCGCCGGGTCTACCAGAAGGACAATGGCGAATCCATGACCGTGAAAGAGGTCGCCCAACGCCACGGCGAAAGCGTGGGCCTTCGCCAATTCGTAGGCACGCCTGCAAGCGTTGCGGACCAGCTGGAGGCGTTCTTCGACGAGGTTGGAGGCGACGGGTTCATGCTGACGCCGATCTACAACCCCGGCGCCATCGAAGAATTTGTGGACCTCGTTGTCCCGGAGCTGCAACGCCGCAGCCGTTTCCGCACCGCCTACACCGGTACAACCCAGCGCGACCATTTCCGGCAGACTGAGTGATAGAACGGGCGATGCCGATACGGTAACATAGGCACGGAATCACCAACAAAACGACAATGCAGGAGAACACAAACATGGGCATTTTCCGGATGTACACCGGCGACGATGGCAAGAGCGTCATGGAAGAACTTCAGGTGGACGACCCCATCTTGGAGACTCTGAAGACCTGTACCGGCTGTTCCATCCAGACCAATGAGCCCACCGAGTTCTCAGAATTCCACCCGGCCCCCCGTCGTCGTTGGATGAGCATGCTGAGCGGCCAGATCGACATCCAGATGGCCGACGGCACGATCCACAGCTTCGGCCCCAATGACCTGAGACTATGGGAAGACGTAACCGGAGAGGGCCACAAGACCCGATTCCCGGTGCCCTCGGTCAGCATATCCATGCCCCTTCCCTAATAGCGAAAGACAACATTTCCCGTAGCGTTATGTCTAGAACAAACAAGGGCGGCAAGCATGAGCACACCCTCTCAACCTGAGGAGACCCCCAACGAGGTCCCCTACGAGGTAAAGGCATGCGCCAGGTGCCGGAGCACGGAGATTGACCCCACCGAGGGATTTCATCCCTTTGGCCGATGGCGGTGCCGCAGTTGCGACCGGGCGTTCATGATTCCTGCTCTGCAGATACGCATCCTCCCCGCGCACGAGATGCCGCCAAGGCACTGGCACTGGCAATAAAAAGACCCCCAACTAACCGCTGGGGGTCTTTTACTACCTTCTTCAGTCCCCCTGTTGCAACTCCGCGTGGTCCCTCTTCAAGAATACCCCAATGGGCGTTTGGACCATTTGTAGGCTCACAGTCTGGTTAGTGAAGATTACCGACTTGCGCTAAATTAGACCAGGACCGATATTTCAAGATACACGTTGGTGGGTGTCCGCTTATTAGCCTGTTTCCCGTTCTACCGGACCCACCACCTAAGTTGTCTGGAGGACACGATGAATACCCCGGAATCTGACCAAACAGTTGATGGCACATCGAAATTTAGCCTCGATTATTTCAACCTTCTGGAGAAATTACTCCACTTTGAGCCTGATGAATCTGGCAAGCTGGTAATTCCGACCGGGGCCATTAAATATCCTATCTTTCGAAAATTTGAGAGACCAACTATTACCTTTCCTGATCGATAACACTAACCGAACCGCTATAAGTGCTAGCAAGGACTACGGGCGCGAAGAGAATCAAAGTCAAACTGTCGGTTTTGGGCTGCTCTATGACGAGAGCTTCGAAAAATTCATCAAGATGGGATTTCTGTGCGGGAACCGTGTGGTTTTGTGGGATTTCATCGGCACCAGGGTATTAGCCAATTAAGACAAAAATCCAAGTGTCCCTGACACGGTGAAAACATTGGCAACAAATCTCATGCCGCTCAAACCTGTCGTGGAGGCCGGGGGCTTGTCATGCTGCCCCATCCAACGGATTGGTCTAAAGAAATCAGGCAGAATGTCTCTCAGAAACTGCAAGAAATAAAAAAGCTGTACGGCCCGGATACCAAAATAACACCGGAAATATTTAGGCTGGCATCAGCTCTAGCCGCCACGAATGAGGTCAATCTGTATCCGTATACCTTCGACAGGTTTGGATCGTTCAGTCCGAATGAGCCGTACCCGGAACTTCCCAACGATCCCCACTACGCTCATCATCACAGAGAGGGTCACTAGGCTGTCTTCGAGTTGTTCAATGACGAAAGATTTACATTTCTAAACAAGGATGTCGATGCCACAAGGTTTTACCAAACCCTTGCTAAGGGAAATGATCTGCCAACGAGTATTCGCCAGGTATTAACCAATCAAACTGCGCACCCCGATCCACGGGAGCGGACTGTGGAACTAGAGAAAATTCGGACTGACCTGATCGCGGCGATCGAGAAAAATAAGCGATTGTTGAACTTAAACAACCTAAATTGGGGAAGCGACGCCATCACACTGGTTAGTGGAACAACAGCATTGATCATCAAATCCATTGGCGGAGAAATCGGGGATTATGCGATTCCGGGGTTCATAGCGTCCATCAATCTATTGATTCGTCTGACCTCACAAATCGTGGACAGAGAAGAACCCGACGTAGTCGTCCAATTTTTCAAGCAGATAAATAACGGCTGAGGTAGGCAAATTGCTTTCAACGCGGGTGACATCTTGGACGCCTGCCCTAGGCGCGCACGTCATACCGCCCCTAGATATCTTGTTTGTCGAAGTAATTGAATCTTGGCTCGCAGGCCAGGTACGGGCCCACGACCTCGCCAATTCCCGACTCGTCACGCCAAGTCTGGTACTTCTGCTGATGTTCTTTCGATTCCCAGGATTCCACCAGGTAAATGGAACCGGCGTCGTCCTGGTCTTGGTATACGGAAACACCGTGGCAGCCTTCATAGGCCCGCGTGTCGGGCAGCAGACTTTTTAGCAATGATTTGAACTCTTCGGCTTTCTCGGACTTGACGGAAAACCTTAACGTGACGATCACTGGCATCGATTACTCCTAGAATCCAGGCTAGAACTTTCCCTGGGCCTTCATCTCCTGGGGAAGCAGACTGTGATAGATGAATGTGTTGACCGGGGTCGGCACGCCTGATTCCTTGCCCAGGCGGACGATGGCGCCGGTCTGTACTTCCAGCTCGGACCGGCGTCCCTCCATGACATCCCGCTGCATCGATGACGTTCCGCCGGGCGCCGCCGATTCAAACCTGGCAATCGTTGACGCGTAGGCGTCATCTGGCATGCTGATGCCTTGGCCTTCCGCCACCGCCAATACCTCCCGGACCACATCCTGGGCCATCGCCCATGACTCGGGCACGGCACGCCATTGGTCTGAAGAAACCCGGGTCAACGCTCCGATCCCGCTGCTTGCGGCCATGTACGTTAATTTTCCCCACAACGCCGCGTAGACATTTGTTGGAATGTTGGCGCGGACGTCTGCCTTCAACAAAGCCCGCAAAAGATCCTGGGTCCGCTCACTGGTTGAATCATCTGCCTCGCCGAAAGTCACGAAGGGCTCGGCCCCGGCGTGAAGGATATGGCCCGGCCCCACGATATAACTCATTATCCCGCCCATACCGACCACCATTGCGCTTTCGCCCAGTACGGAGGCCAACTGAGCTGGAGCATCCACGCCGTTCTGCATGGGGACGACAAAGGTGTTTGGGCCGATCATGGGGTGCATGGCGTGGGTGGCGTCTAGCACCTGCCAGGCCTTGACTCCCAGTATCACCGCATCGACTGTCCCAGCCTCAGTTGGATTGTCGGTGGCCAGGGCCGGGGTCGCGACGAAATCACCTTTGATACTATCGACTCTGAGTCCGTGCTCCCGGATGGCCTTCAGGTGTTCGCCCCGGGCGATGAGGACAACTTCCTCTCCCGCCTGGGACAATCGCCCTCCCAAATAGCCGCCTATGCCTCCGGCGCCGAATATCGCGATACGCAATCTACTCTCTCCTCCGGGGGACATTGACGCCCGTTAACAGGCCTCAAGCCTTCGGTCCGGTCCCACCAGTTCGAGCAACCGCCCCCAGACGCGGCGGCGGTTGTCCTCGCGCAGCATGCAGACCTTGATGTTGTGGGGGCCGGCTCCGTGGGCGCAGGAATGGCCAATCTTGCCCCGAACTTTATCACACCAAACGTAGGCGTGAATCAGGGGCAGCGGGTTCTCCACCTGCGCGCCTCCGGACACGGTGTCCCAGCGCGGGGCATGGAGGTCGGACCACCGGACCCGGCCCAGCCCGCGGTCGTCCCAGTCGCGCCGCACGTAGACGTTGGACCGGCCCAAGGTCTGCCGCCAGGCAATTCCGACAGTCAGGCGCAGCAATGTGCTCAGCAGCCACAGTGCAAGACGCAGCGTACGCCACAATAACTTGAATATGAAACCGATAATCTCGGTGATCATGCTACCGAAAAAACGCTGCGGTGAGGTTCGCTACCGCATCGTAAATCCGTGTGAGGTGGTGCTCCAGGGTGTCCATGGTGTCGATCTCAGCCACCGTGTACCACCCGAAGTCGATAGTCTCATCGCTGAGTCCCAGTTCGCCACCGGTAATCTCCGCTTCAAAACTGAAGGAAACGGGCTGGACCTTATTGCCGTCTAGATACTCAATGAGCATGTCCGGAGTCGTATATACACCGATCAGTCTAGTTACCTGTACCTGCAGTCCCGTCTCCTCCATAACTTCCCTGATGCAGGTCTCGGAGGCGCTCTCTCCCGGGTCCATCCCGCCTCCGGGGAGGCACCAGCGGCTGTTGTCCGACCGCTGAGTCATCAGGATCCTGTCTCTGGCCTCGTCAAAGATCAACGCAGACGCGCCAACCCGCAACGCACCCTCTTTCCCGATCCTTTCGCCACGCCTGATGGTGCTCATTTTTCGTAATTACTCCGTCCCGCGGTCCGCTTATCGTTGTAGATTGCTTCAGACGGCAGTTTTAATCAAGAACTCTGGCATTGACGGTCTCGACCCACCCCCTATAATGGCGTCAGCCAGACCAGAGTAATTCTTAAGCCACCCCCAGGCGCCCGTGCCGGGAGTGGCCACTGAGAGGAATCGATGAAATTCGGACTGTTCTACCAGATACAAGTCCCCAAACCATGGAACGAAGACAGCGAGTCCAAGCGCATCTGGGAAGCCCTAGACCAGATCGTTTACGCCGAAGAGATGGGCTACGACAGCGTTTGGTTCTCAGAGCACCACTTCAGGCCCGTCTGGTCGCACAATAGCGCGCCCGACCTGACACTGGCCGCCGTAAGCCAACGCACCTCGCGCATCCGCTTGGGCGTGGGCGTGGTACTGGCGCCGATCCACCATCCTCTGCACACCGCGGTGCGCATGGCAACGCTGGATATCCTCAGCCACGGCCGGGTGGACGTAGGCCTGGGGCGCACGGGTTATCCCTACCAGCTCACCCCCTACGGGACCAAGCTGGAAGACACCAGGGGCATGTGGGAAGAGTTCGCCCAGGTCCTGCCTCGAATCTGGACCGAAGAGGTGTTCTCCCACGAGGGTAAGTACTATCAGGTCCCGCCCCGTGAAGTCCTGCCCAAGCCCGTCCAAAAGCCCCACCCGCCACTCTGGTCGGCCTGCTCCAGTGAGAACACCACCCGCACCGCCGCCGAGCTTGGACTGGGGGCGCTGGTCGGCAGCGAGGGCGGCCCGGACAAAGTAGGCGAAACCCTGCAGCTCTACCAACAGGCACTGAAAGCCGCGACTCCCTCAGGAGTGTCGCCCAATAGCCAAAACGCCCTGATGACCGCCGGCTTCTGCCACGAAGACCCTAAGGTAATCGACGGCCGGGCCACGGAACTGATCGGCTGGTACATGGACCAGCAACGGGAGCGGGCCCGATTGGTCTGGCAGGGAGTTGACCCAGCCACCGTACCGCCCGATTACCAGGGCTACTACGAACGTGACATGAAGCTGGCCGCCGGACCCCATCCCGGTGATGCCACCGCCGCAGAGACGGTGAAGAAAGGCACGTCATTCTGCGTGGGCACGCCGGAACAATGCATCGAGTTCTTCGAGCGCTACGAGGAGATGGGTGTCGAGCAGGTGTTCTTGCTCTCGGCCATCGGCCCGGCAAGTCACGAAGAGGTGATGAACACCCTCACCATGTTCGGCAAATACGTGATACCCCACTTCCGGGCCAAAGAAAAGGCGCGGGCCCAAGGTTCAAGCACCATAACAACGGCCGCCAACGACTGATCACTAAAACAATCAACCGGAGATGTCCCATGAAAACAGGGGTTGTATTTCCCCAGACCGAGATCGGCGCCGACCCTGCCGCCGTGCGCGACTACGTACAAGCGGTGGAGGGAATGGGTTATTCTCACATGCTCGTATACGACCATGTCATAGGCGCGGACACCAGCCATCACGAAAACTGGCAGGGAAGTTACACCTCCGAGTCCATGTTCCACGAACCCTTCGTGCTGTTCGGCTATCTGGCCGGAGTCACCACCACGCTGGAGTTGGTGACCGCGGTACTGATCCTGGGCCAGCGGCAGACCGCTCTGGTGGCCAAACAGGCCGCCCAGGTAGACCTACTGACCGGCGGGCGGCTTCGCCTGGGTGTCGGTGTAGGCTGGAACCACGTTGAATACGAAGCACTGAACCAGGAATTCAGCAACCGTGGCAGCCGCTACGCCGAGCAGATCACGCTGCTCAGGGAGTTCTGGACTAAAGATGTAGTGGGTTTCGAGGGCAAGTACCACAAAGTGGACTACGCCGGAGTGAACCCACAGCCGGTGCAGCGGCCGATCCCGATCTGGATGGGGGCCGGGGCGCGGGCGAACCCCGTGCCAACCGACCGGGTGCTCCGCCGTGTGGCACGCCTAGCCGATGGCTGGTTCCCGCAGATGCAGCCTGGGGACGACGCCAAGGTCACGGTAGAAAGGCTGATGGTGTTCGCATCGGAGGCCGGCCGGGACGGTTCGGCCATCGGAATGGAGCCCCGTAT
>CETR01012531.1_pt1 | contig 13968 bp, 21 predicted proteins | sample 531281 | NCBI WGS metagenome assembly CETR01 (sample SAMEA2622568, study PRJEB7988) | marine metagenome | biome: marine biome (ENVO:00000447); feature: mesopelagic zone (ENVO:00000213); material: "saline water (ENVO:00002010), including plankton (ENVO:xxxxxxxx)" | depth 696 m
GAAGGGAGGAATTGCACCGGATGGCGGAAGCCAACCGGGCCTTTGTGCACTACCGTAGGTAATTTCTTTTAAGATAATCTAATGTAGGCCCCAGTGCCCAGTCTTCATCGTAAGTATCCAGTGCCCAGTCTGATGGAAGCCACGTTTCCGATCGAAAGCATCCGTAATATCGGGTTTATCGCCCATATCGATGCAGGAAAAACCACCGTAACCGAACAGGTCCTCTTCGCCACCGGCCGCATACACCGCGCCGGCGGAGTGGATGATGGCAACACCGCCATGGACTGGATGCCCCAGGAAAAAGAACGGGGTATCACAATCACCGCGGCAGCGACCACCACCTATTGGCAAGACCACCGCATCAATGTTATCGACACCCCCGGCCACGTCGATTTCACCGCTGAAGTAGAACGAAGTCTCCGTGTCTTGGACGGCGGTATCGTCGTGCTCGACGCCGTGGCTGGCGTTCAGTCCCAGTCAGAAACCGTTTGGCGCCAAGCCGACACCTACAAAGTTCCCCGCATCTGCTTCGTTAATAAGATGGACCGGGTCGGCGCCAGCTTCGAACGTACCATCGAGTCGATCCGACGCCGGCTGAACGGCAACCCCGTTGCGATCCAACTTCCCATCGGCGCGGAGGACCAGTTCGGCGGGATGATTGACCTGATCACCGGGAAAGCCACCATGTACCCCATCGGCCGGGTGAATGAAGGCAGCGCCGACCGGCCAGATGAAGTCGATATGCCGGCCGAGTACCAAAGCCAATACGATGAGTACCGCCAAGAGATGATCGAGAAGATTGCCGAGACAGACGACTCCCTTCTCATTAAATATCTTGAAGGCGAAGAGATTGGCTCTGAAGAGCTGAAGAAAGCTCTCAGGCAGGCAACAATTGACCAGAAAGTCGTGCCTGTCCTCTGCGGCAGCGCGATGTTCGCCAAAGGCATACACAATCTGCTGGACTGCATCATTGAGTTCCTCCCCTCCCCGGCCGACGTGCCTCCTGTGGAAGGGATAAATCCCCGTACTGAAGAGACTGAGATTCGGCGCCCCGACGCCTATGAACCCTTCGCCGCATTGGCTTTTAAAGTTGCGACTGACCCCTATGTTGGCCGGTTGGTGTTCCTACGCGTTTACTCGGGCACGGTTAAGGCCGGCGCGGTCGTCAACAACATCACAAAGAACGGCCGGGAACGCATGGGGCGCTTGCTTCGGATGCACGCCAACTCCAGGGAAGAACTGGAAGAGGTGACCGCAGGGAACATATGCGCCGCTATCGGCTTGAAGAACACATTTACCGGAGACACCATCGGGTTCGTAGACGGCGGGTTGATACTGGAACCGCCTAAGTTCCCGAAACCGGTTGTTTCGGTGGCGATTGAGCCTAACACCAAGGCCGATCAGGACCGCCTGACGGACGCCCTGCGGAAACTGGCTGACGAAGACCCGACGTTCTTGGTCACCGTGAATGATGAGACCGGCCAAACTATCATTTCCGGCATGGGCGAACTGCACCTGGAGGTCCTCGTGGACCGCATGCGCCGCGAGTTCAACGTAGTGGCCCAAGTCGGAATGCCCAGGGTTTCGTACCGCGAGACCTTGACCAACGCCAAGCAGGTTGAAGGCCGGTTCGTCCGGCAGACCGGCGGCCACGGCCAGTTCGGCCACGTGGTGTTGGACCTTATTCCCCTGGAACGGGGTGAAGGCATCATATTCGAGAACAAAATCACCAGGGGCGCCATCCCCAGGGAATTTATTCCCGCGGTGGAGAAGGGCGTGAGGGACGCTCTGGACAATGGCCCTCTGGCCGGGTATCCTCTGGTGGACTTAAAAGTATCTCTGGTGGACGGAAGCTTCCACCAAGTAGACTCTTCTGAGTTGGCTTTCCGCAGCGCTGGAATGTTGGCCATCAGGGAAGGGGCGCCTAGATGCGCCCCCGTTCTGCTTGAGCCGATCTCCGATCTTGAAGTCGTGACACCGGGCGAATACCTCGGTGATGTCATCGGCGACTTGGGAACACGGCGGGCGCAGATTCAGACCATCGAGGGTCAGGAAGACCTCCAGTCGGTGCGGGCGTTGTTGCCTCTGGGCGAAACGTTCTCGTATACGACTGCGCTTCGTTCTCTGAGCCAGGGCCGCGCTTCATACTCGATGGAGTTCAAGTATTACGAGCCGGTGCCGGACCACATCGTCAAGACTTTGGTCCCAGCCTAGTGATCCAGCGATCAGACCACTAAGAAAAATGAAGACCGGAAAGTAGGCATATGGTAACTCGGCAAAAAGTACGAATCATATTGAAAGCGTTCGACCACAAGATGTTGGACCTTTCCACAGGGCAGATTGTGGAGACTGCGGAACGGACTGGCGCGCGTGTCGCCGGACCCGTGCCACTGCCCACCCACATCCGGCGGTTCTGCGTCATACGCGGGCCCCACGTGGACAAGGATTCGAGGGAACACTTTGAGATTAGGACCCATAAACGTCTCATCGACATCCTGGAGCCTACTTCCAAGACCATCGACTCGCTGACCAGGTTGAACCTGCCAGCGGGCGTTGATATTTCGATAAAGCTCTAATAAATAGGAAAGGCTACTAAAGATGCTCCAGGGATTCCTTGGAAAAAAGATAGGGATGACTCAGATTTTCCGTGAAGACGGAATAGTAGTTCCCGTTACCGTCGTGGAAGCCGGTCCTTGCGTCGTCACCCAGGTCAAGACCAAGGAGACCGACGGCTACGAGGCGGTCCAACTGGGATTCGGCGAAGTGAAACGCCGGAATAAACCGTTGAGCGGACATCTGAAGAACAGCCGTCTCAGTCGGTACCTCCGTGAGGTTGCCACTGACGACACCAGCGAATTCGAGGTCGGCCAGACCATAGGTGTGGATATCTTTGAAGCCGGTGAAAAAGTGGATGTCATCGGTACATCAAAAGGCCGCGGTTTCGCCGGCGTGATGAAACGCTGGAACTTCGGCGGCGGGCCCAGGACGCACGGTCAGTCCGACCGGATGCGGGCTCCGGGTTCCATCGGCGGCGGCACCACCCCCGGCAAGGTCTACAAAGGCCTGAAAATGGGCGGTCACATGGGCAACCGCCGGATTACGGTCAAAGGACTGGAGATAATCGAGATTGATGCCGAACGGAACCTGCTGATGATCAAGGGCGGCATCCCGGGCGCAACCAATAGTTTGGTTCATATCCGGAGGGCCGGCGCCTAACAAAACTGGCGTAATAGATAACAAATGCAAGTATCAGTAAAGAATCAAAGTGGTGACGCCCTGGACAGCATTGAACTGAATGATGGCGTCTTCAACGTTCCCATGAATCAGTCTTTGGTCCACCAGGCCATGGTCATCTACCAGGGCAACAAACGCCACGGTACTCATGACACTAAGACCAGGGCCCAGGTTTCCGGGGGTGGCCGCAAGCCGTGGATCCAGAAGCATACAGGCCGCGCCCGCCAGGGGAGCACCAGGTCCCCGCAATGGCGTCACGGCGGCGTTGTTTTCGGACCTCATCCCCGCAGCTACCGTGCCGCATTGCCTAAGCGCATGAAACGGCAGGCGCTACGCTGTGTTCTTTCCGATAAAGCGAGACAAGAGCGTTTGCTCTGTCTGGACTCCACCAGCACCATCGACGGCAGGACCAAGTCCATGGCCCAACTGCTGGAGAACTTATCCGTCGCCGGTTCGGCTTTGGTGGTAACGAAAGGCACCGACACCCAGGTGGTGTTGGCAGCCAGCAACCTGAAAAAGATTTGGACGCTTCCGGTCGAACATCTGAATGCCCTGGAACTGCTGTCCCGGGACGTCGTGATCATGACGGTTGAGGCGGCCCGCTGGGTTGAAGAGTCCCTGGCGAATGAACCTCACGGACGGCGAGGCGCCAAATGGGCCGCTTCCGCCACAGCAACCGAGGATGCTCCGGCAGCAGAGGTTGTAGAAACAACTGAATCAGAGGCCGCCGCCGAGCCGGTTGCTGAGGAAGCAGCTCCCAGGCCTCGCCGCCGCGCAACTGCTGCGACGACAGAAACGGAAACTTCGGACGCAGCGATTGAATCCCCGGCTGAGAAAGAGGCTCCCGAGCCCCGCACCCGTCGGCGCCGGACCTCCGCTGCAACAACCGAAACCGAAACGCCAGAGGCCGCCGCCAAGACCTCGGCGGCGGAAGAAGCTCCCAAGCCGCGCACCCGCCGCCGCCGGACAACTGCCAGTACGGCAGATGAGCCAGCACCTGAGGCAGAAGTAGCGGAGACACCGGATGCGAAAACTCCGGAAGAGGAGGCTTAGATGGATATCCACCACGTACTCATCAAGCCCACCATCACGGAGAAAAGCACCCTGTTACAGGAATCGGGCAAATATACCTTCCATATAGCCCCCCGGGCCAACAAGGTGGAAGTCAAAGAAGCCGTGGAGAAGAACTTCGGCGTCACGGTGTTGGATGTGAACATCACCAAACTCCGTGGCAAGCAGAAGCGCTACGGTCCCCGGATCAAGAAACGCCCTGACATCAAGAAAGCGGTTGTCACCTTGAAACAGGGTGACCGTATCAACCTGATCGAGGGGTTGTAGAGACCTCGCCATGCCATTAAAGAATCTAAAGCCAAGGACGCCGGGAACCCGGAACGCGGTGCGCGCTTCTTTCGAAGAGATTACCGCTACAAAGCCGGAGAAATCCCTGCTCGAAGCAAAGCAGAACCATGCCGGTCGCAACAACCGGGGCCGAATCACATCACGGTCGCGTGGTGGCGGGTCGCGACGCATGTACCGTAAGGTCGACTTCAAACGTATCAAGGATGGCGTTCCGGGCCGGGTAAAGTCGATTGAGTACGACCCGAACCGGACCACTCGGATCGCCTTGATTTACTATGTCGACGGCGAAAAGAGCTATATATTGGCGCCCCACGGTCTGGAAGTGGGCTCCTTTGTGCAGTCCGGACCGGATGCCGAGATCAGCTTGGGCAACTGTTTGCCCCTGACTAATATTCCCACGGGAACGGTTGTCCACAACCTGGAGTTGACTCCGGGGCGGGGCGGCCAGATTGTCCGGGGGGCAGGCACCGGCGCCCAAGTATTGTCACGGGAAGGCGAATACGTTCTGATGCGTCTGCCATCTGGCGAGATGCGCCGGGTGCTGCTTCGCTGCCGGGCCAGCGTTGGACAACTGTCCAACCCCGACCACAAGAATGAAAGCTTGGGTAAGGCGGGAGCATCCCGTCACCGGGGCCGCCGCCCTCATGTCCGCGGTGTTGCCAAGAACCCGGTGGACCACCCCCACGGCGGTGGCGAGGGACGGTCTCCCATCGGCATGCCGGGTCCCAAGACACCTTGGGGTAAACCCACGTTGGGTTATAAGACACGACGCAAGAAGAAGGCGTCCAGCAAATTTATTATGCGCAGGACCAGGAGACGCTAGGATGTCCCGATCGATAAAAAAGGGGCCGTACGTACATCCCAAACTGATGAAACATGTGGAAGCCGTGCAACGCTCCGGTGCCAATACGGTCATTCGGACCTGGGCTCGCGCCTCCATGATTATGCCTGAGATGGTCGGTCTGACCATCGGGGTGCACGACGGCCGACGGCATGTGCCGGTGTTTATAACTGAAAACATGGTGGGCCACCGGCTGGGGGAGTTCTCTCCCACCAGGACCTACCGTGGACATATATCAAGGTCCGAACGGACCAGTCGGGTGGTGAGGTAACCAAGTGCCGCCGGTAAGAGCATTAGCCAAATCACTGGGCGCCTCACAAAAGAGGCTCAAGCCCATCTTGGACCTGGTCAGAGGCAGGCGCGTCGATGAGGCTCTGGTCCAACTGAACCTGCTGCCTTCACCATGGGCCAAGACTGTGGCCAAAGTGGTGGCGTCAGCGGCCGCCAACGCCGAGAATAATATGTTGATGAACCGGGACAATCTCCGGATCGTTCATATCTCGGCAGACAACGCAAAATCGCTGAAACGCTTCCGGCCCCGGGCCAGAGGCCGCATCGGCCCGATAATCAAGCGCTCCAGCCACGTAATGGTGGTTGTGGACGAAGACGAGGATAGGAGCTAGGCATGGGGCATAAGACCCACCCTTACGGGTTCCGTCTGGGCATCATAAAGGACTGGAAGGCGCATTGGTACGCGCCCAACAGCACGTCCTACCGTAACCTAGTGACCCAGGACCTGCGTCTGCGCGAAAGTATCAAGAACGAATACAAAGCCTTCTCTGACGCTGGGATCGCCAAAGTCGAGATTGACCGCGGCGCTCAAGACAGCGTCATCAATATCCACTCAGCGCGTCCGGGAATCTTGATCGGCCGGGACGGCGAGCGGGTGAAGAACCTGCGCGCCAAGCTTGAGTCCATCACCGAAAGCCGGATACAACTGAATATCATCGAGATCGAGCAGCCCGAGACCAACGCCTATCTGGTGGCCCGTAACGTGGCCGAACAGTTGGAGCGCCGGGTGGCATACCGCCGGGCCATGCGCCAGGCCGCCCAAAGGTGCATGCAGGCTGGGGCTCAAGGGATCAAGATCATCATCAAGGGACGCATCACCGGCTCTGAGATAGCCCGGGTGGAGAAATTGATGATGGGCCAGGTGCCTCTGCATACCTTGCGGGCCGACATCGATTACTCACTGGCCGAGGCGCACACCGTCATGGGACAGGTCGGCGTCAAGACCTGGGTCTATCACGGCGAGGTCCTTCCTCCCCGGCCTGAAGAAGCTGAAGAAGAACTGGAAAATATCGAAGTTACTGTTCAGGCCGAGGATATCGAGGAAGCGCTTGAGGCCGTCGACCTGGAAAACCCTGAATAGGGATCGGACTAGGAGCCATTCATGCTGCAGCCCAAGCGAACAAAATTCAGGAAACATTTCCGTGGCAAGATGCGGGGAAACGCGTCCACGGGTAGTTCCGTTTCCTTTGGAGAGATCGGTCTGAAGGCCATGGAAGCCTCATGGATCACCGCTCGGCAGATCGAGGCTGCCCGGGTAGCCGTCACGCGCCATTTGAAGCGCGGCGGACAGGTCTGGGTCCGGGTGTTCCCCGATAAGTCAGTCAGCAAAAAACCTGCAGAAACCCGGATGGGTGGAGGCAAGGCCGCGGTGGACTACTGGGTAGCCGTCGTAAAGCCGGGCAAGATCCTCTTCGAGGTGGCGGGTGTGCCCCATGACGAGGGGGTCCAAGCCCTGCGTTTGGCGTCCCGGAAACTTCCGATTCCTACTAAGACAGTTGTTAGAGACAGGTTGGCCGGCGCCGTGGCCAATGGCTTGGTTTAGATAAGATGCGCGTTCACGAAATAAGAGAACTAAGCAACGATCAGTTGTACGAGGAGCTGGTCAAGTCTGGAAGGGAGCTGATGAACCTCAGGTTCAGCTCGGCGACTAACCAGTTGACCAACACCAACGAGCCCAATTCTGTGAAAAAGACCATCGCCAGACTCCGGACAGTGATCAGAGAACGGCAGATTCAGGAGGCTGGTTAGTGGCAAGATTCATGCGCAAGGTCCGCGTCGGCGCTGTCGTCCGGACCAATCAAGACAAGACCGCCATCGTGGAGATGGTCTGGAAGCAACGTCACCGGTTGTACCGAAAGCAGATGCGCCGGGTGGCCCGCTTTTACGTCCATGACCCGGAGAACCAATGCTGCTTGGGCGATACCGTCCGTATCGAAGAAACCAGGCGCATCTCTAAGAACAAACACTGGCGTCTCATGGAGATACTGGAGCGTAAACAGATCGCCGAGGTCCGTCCTATAGATGTCGAGACCGACGTCAGTCTGGAAATGACACAACCTCGCGTTCTAGCCGCCGAAGTCAGAGCGGAAGCAGCGGCATCTGAAGCTGTGGATGAAGAGCCCGCGGGCGAAGAACCCGAAGCCGCTGACGAAGAAATCGAAGAAGAAACGGTGGCCGAAGAGGAACCCGAGGAAGAGGCCGCCGAACAACCTGAAGAGGAACCCGCCGAAGAAGAGCAAGAGCCGGAAGAAGAGGCAATCGAAGAAGAGCCCGAGCCTGCTGAAGAGGAAGCTGAAGCCGAAGTAGAAGAAGAGTCCGAAACCGAGGAACCTGAAGCTGACGAACCCGACGCCGATGATGCTGAAGCAGAAGACGACTCCGACGCCGGCGAGCCGGACGAACAGGAAGACAAGGAATGATTCAGACCTATACCAGGCTGAGGGTGGCTGACAACAGCGGGGCCAAAGTGATTCGCCTCATCAACATCCCCGGCAGTGGCAAACGCAAATACGCCCACGTTGGCGACGTAGTAGTCTGCAACGTGAGAGAAGCCGCGCCCAACTCGCCGGTCCGGAAGGGCGAAATCGTACGGGCGGTGGTCATCCGCCAGGCCCAGGCCCGGCGCCGTCCTGACGGCACCTATATCAAATTTGATGACAACGCGGCCGTGCTCATCGGGGAAGATCAACTTCCCACGGGCACCCGAATCTTTGGCCCGGTAGCCCGCGAGCTGAGGGACAAAGGCTTCATGCGAATCGTCTCCCTTGCTCCAGAGGTGGTCTGATGCGTATCCGTACTGGAGATAACGTCTTGGTGATCGCCGGCAAAGAAAAGGGCAAGACCGGCCGGGTGGAACGCCAGATATCCGGTCAAGACCGGGTGATTGTGGAGGGTGTAAACTTGGTTACCCGTCACATGAAGGCCCGCCCTGGCGTGACCCAATCGGGAAAGATTCAGAAAGAAGCCCCCATCCACGCGTCAAACGTGGTGTTGATTTGTAATAAATGTAACGAGCCGACCAAGCCCAAGACCACGTTCTTGGATACGGGTGCCAGGGTCCGCAGTTGTACTAAATGCCAGGAAGTAATCGACGATGCTCGATGACGAGAGACAACAACCTGAAAACATAGAGGACTCGGAAGATGCCTCCGCCGAGGCGGCTGAAGTCGTTGAGTCCGAAAATTCCGCAGCCGAAGATGGCGCCGAAAACGGCGCTGAGGAAGGCAGCGAGGAATCCGGCGAAGGCGAGGAACAACAAGAATCCCCCCGCCGGCAGCGCCGTGAGCGTGGAGGTGGACGCGGAGCCAGAGGAGGCGAGACCGCCGTGCTTGAACCTCCAACCGAACCTCCGCCCCCGCCTCGTCTCTATGACCAGTTTAAAACCGAAATCATCCCTGCCATGGTGCGGGAATTCAACTACGCCAGTCCGATGGAAGTTCCCCGGCTCCAGAAGATCGTTCTGAACATCGGGGTAGGTGAGGCGTTGACCAACGGCCGCGCCATGGAGGCCGCCACGCAAGACCTGGCGGTGATTAGCGGTCAGAAGCCGATCGTCACCCTGGCCAGGAAGTCCATAGCGAATTTCAAGGTCAGAGAAGGCAACCCCATCGGGACCGCGGTTACCCTTCGCGGCGCCAGGATGTACCATTTCTTGGACCGCCTTGTGAACACCGCCCTACCCCGTATCCGCGACTTCCGTGGTCTGGCCAGGCGCGGCCTGGACGGACGTGGCAATTACACCATCGGAATCCGGGAACAGATCATCTTCCCGGAGATAGATTACAACCAGATAGATAAGATCCGTGGGCTGCAGGTAACCATCGCAACCACGGCTAAGAACGACACGGAGGCCATACGCCTCCTGGAACTCTACGGTATGCCCTTTATAAAAGACACGGTCGAGGCCTAAGGGAGGCGTCGTTGGCAAAGACATCAGTAGTCCAGAGATGGCTAAAAAAGTCCAAATTCCCCGGTCGGGAATACAACCGGTGTAACCGCTGTTTCCGGGCGCGGGCCTACATCAGGCATACCGGACTTTGCCGCATCTGTTTCCGGGAATTGGCCCTGGCCGGGGAATTGCCCGGTGTGCGCAAGGCCAGTCTGTAGCTGGATGCTGCAAATGACATACCGACCAGAAGACTTAAATCTAGGCGGAGACGGGAGATAGACCAGAAATGCCGGTAACCGATCCATTGGCAGACATGTTGACTAGGATTCGTAACGCCATACAGGTGCGTCACGATTCTGTCAGCTTCCCGCACTCCAAGTTAAAGCTGGCCGTGGCCAAGATCCTCAAAGAAGAGGGTTTCATCCGGGACTTCGACATGCCCCGGGGACAGCAGCATCCGACCATTCGGATACACCTCATCTACCGAGAGGGCAGACAGCCGGCCATAGCGGGCCTCAAGCGTGTTAGCAAGCCAGGACTAAGAGTCTACGTAGGCAAGGGGGAGATCCCCAGGGTCTACGGTGGAATCGGCCTGGCCATCGTATCCACCTCCAAGGGCGTCATGGCCGGGCGAAGAGCCTGGCGTGAGGGCGTCGGCGGAGAACTACTCTGTTTTGTCTGGTGATTCGGCTGTGAACGAGAAAAAACAAGAAAAGACCCTCTCCCGCATTGGCCGGAAGCCCATATCCCTGCCCAGCGGGGTCCAGGTGGAAGTCCTGTACGGTGGAGTCAAGGTCACCGGGCCCAAGGGCACCCTCGAGCAGAAGTACCACCCCGAAGTTGTGGTAAAAGTTGGCGACGGGGAAGTATTAGTCGAGCGTCAGTCAGACAACAAATTCCACCACTCGCTACACGGCCTCACTCGAAGCTTGATCGCCAATGCCGTAACCGGCGTATCCGAAGGTTTCACCCGAACTCTGGAGATTATGGGTGTCGGTTACAGGGTTGCCGAAGCTGGTATAGGAATCACACTTAGCGTTGGCTACAGCCACACCGTGGACATTCAACCCGAAGAGGGAGTGACCGTGGAAGTGGAAGGGAACAATAGAGTCCACGTCCGCGGGATCGACAAACAGAAGGTAGGCCAACTGGCGGCCCAAATCAGAAGGGTTCGGCCGCCCAACGCCTACAAAGAGAAGGGCATCAGGTACTCCGACGAAGTACTTCACTTTAAACCTGGGAAGGCGGCGGCCAGAAAGGCTTAACGGTCTGCTGGAACGGCCGATTAAAACGACTATAAATCATGCCTAAAGATAAGAACGCAAAACGACTGAGAAAAGTACGGCACATCAGGCTCCGGAACAAAGTCTCCGGAACGCCTGAAAGGCCTAGACTCGCCGTGTTTCGCAGCCTTCGTCATATCTACGCTCAGGTGATCGATGACACGACCGGCCACACCCTTGCCGCGGCTTCCAGCGCCGATGCCATAAAAGAGGCCGGTGGTCCCATCGTACCCAAGATCGACGCCTCAACCGCGGTGGGCAAACTGGTGGCCGAGAGGGCCATCGCCGAGGGCATCACACAGGTCGTGTTCGACCGTGGTGGCTGTAAATTCCACGGCAGGGTCAAGGCTCTGGCCGAAGCCACCCGCGGAGCCGGCCTAAAGTTTTAATCGCAGGTCCAACTTACCGCAGAGACTGGGAGGTCTAGCCCGCATATGGCCCAATCCCCTAACAGGTTCTTCAATGATCGAGACCGCGGCCGAGGCCGTGAAGAAGACACCGGAGGTTTCTCCGAGAGGGTCGTCTATACCCGCCGTATCGCTAAGGTAGTTAAGGGAGGCCGGCGCCTTCGTTTCAACGCATTGGTGGTGGTGGGAGACGGACAGGGCGAAGTGGGTGTTGGCCTAGGAAAGGCCCTGGTGATTCCGGACGCGGTAAGAAAAGGCAATGCGGTTGCCCGGCGCGAGACTGTTAAGATCCCATTGCGCGGCAACACGATTCCCCAGCAGATCACAGTCAAGAAAGGCGCCACCATCGTGATGATCAAACCGGCCCGTGAGGGTACCGGTGTCATCGCCGCCGGCGCCATGCGAGCCATCCTGGAATTGGGCGGCGTGAAGGACGTTGTCGGAAAATCTCTGGGCTCCAGAAACCCCATCAACATCACCTACGCCACGATGGAAGCCCTGCGGCAGCTTCGTGACCCAGATATCGAACTGGCCCGCCGACTGGGACGCCCGCTTCCTTCTGAAGCCAACAAGGTTGAGACTGTACCCGTTGGGGCGAACCCCGACCCGGCCCAGCCGTCCCCAGCCCAACTCGAATCTAGCGCCGCCATCGAAACGATGATGAGTCAAAGACCCGGCGAAACCCTTGAGGGAGCATAAAGGCCGGACTCCCTAAACGGAAATACGGTCGAAAGATTATGGCGGAAATCAAGATAACCTGGACCAGAAGCACCATCGGACGCCCGCAGAACCAGCGGCGGATTATCGCGTCCCTGGGACTGCACCGCTTGAACCATACGGTAATCCATCAGGACTCTCCGACTATCCGAGGAATGGTCAACAAGGTTAGCCACCTCGTCAAAGTGGAGGTGGCCTAGAGCTCGGCTTCTGATTCACCGGCGAGACCGGCCCAACCCGGATACAGGGGCCAAATAGCAGCTAAACCGGCAATATGGCAACCGCTAAACCATTTACCCACGGCTGTGATGCATCTAAAATTATTCTAGACAGCGTAAGGACGCAATGAGGCTCGCCCCATGATGGCACACCAAGTGGCCCCCAGCAAGGGAGCCAGAAAAAATAGAAAACGGGTCGGACGCGGCGACGCGGCAGGCCAAGGAAGCACCGCCGGCCGGGGCAACAAGGGGCAGAAGTCCCGTTCCGGAGGTGGCCCGCCAGTGTGGTTTGAGGGCGGCCAGTTGCCTTTGATCAAGGGGCTGCCCATGAAGCGGGGCTTCCACAACCGGTTCAAGACCTATTACTCGCTGATTAAGATCGAGACTCTCGAGAACTTCGACGAAGGCGAACGCATCACCCCGGAGCTTCTTCTGGAGAAGGGCTACCTCAGAAACCTCAATCAGCCGGTGAAGATCGTTGGCGACGGTGTGATAAGTAAGGCCTTGACTGTCGTGGCTGCGAAGTTTACTCAGTCGGCTAAACAGAAGATTGAAGCGGCAAAAGGCACGGCGGAGGAGATTTTGGCGTAATGATGAACGCCGAGGCCCAGGGCGGCAAACTCCCTACGCTGATTCAGGCGGCGGTTGACGCATTCAGCCTCCCTGATCTTCGGGCCAAGATTCTCTTTACCCTGGCCATACTGGCCCTGTACCGGTTCATCGCTCACATCCCCCTCCCGGGCATCGACCAGGTACAGCTAGACAACCTCTTCCGGAATAACGAGCTCCTTGGCTTCTTGGACCTGTTCAGCGGCGGAGCGCTTAGCCGCATGAGCATCGTGGCTCTGGGAGTTTTCCCATATATAACCTCGTCGATCATCATCCAATTGCTGACTCCGGTCGTTCCCATGCTTCAGGAGATGTCTCGTGAAGGTGAAGCCGGTCGGGCGAAGATAAACCGGTTGACCCACTACATCACCATCCCCATAGCCTTTGCTCAGGGGTATGGACAACTTATGTTGTTGGAGCAGAGCAACGTCATAGCCGACGTTGGATTCTCCGGAGACGCGTTCCTGCCCACCATCGCGGCGCTGTTCTCCATCGCCGCCGGGACGATGTTCTTGGTCTGGCTGGGCGAGATGATCACCGAGCGAGGGATCGGAAACGGTATCTCTTTGATCATATTCGCCGGTATCGTTGCCGGGTTCCCGAGGCTGCTGACCCAAGGATTTTTGGACCGGGACAACGTACTGGGCATCGGCTTCTTCGCCTTGATCGGAGTGTTGATCATCGCCTCTATCGTGTTGTTCAACGAGGCGCACCGGCGCATCCCCGTGCAGTACGGCCGCAGTATCTTCCGCGGAGGGAGGATGTTCCGCCAAAGCGGCGCGACCTATCTACCGCTGCGCATAAATTCGGCCGGTATGATTCCATTGATATTCGCATTTTCCATCGTGATTCTGCCCGGAACCATCGCGACGTACTTCGCCACCAGCACCACTTGGGTGGGCGACGTGGCCAACTTCTTCGCCGAACTGCTGACGCCCGCCTCACCCATCTATTGGGTCATGGTGTTCGTGCTGGTTGTGATGTTCACCTTCTTCTATACATTGGTGGTGTTCAACCAACAGCAACTGGCCGAAAATCTCCAAAAAAACGGCGGGTTCGTGTTGGGTATCCGACCTGGAAAACCGACGCAGGACTACCTAAACCGGGTGATTGTGCGTAT
>CETR01135825.1_pt1 | contig 13831 bp, 10 predicted proteins | sample 531281 | NCBI WGS metagenome assembly CETR01 (sample SAMEA2622568, study PRJEB7988) | marine metagenome | biome: marine biome (ENVO:00000447); feature: mesopelagic zone (ENVO:00000213); material: "saline water (ENVO:00002010), including plankton (ENVO:xxxxxxxx)" | depth 696 m
TTTGGCAGCTCGAAAGTTCAATGAGTCCTATTAAAAAACTTCATACCCTTTTACAAGCATTTAATATCGCGCATGGCTTTATACACCAAGCGCAAAAAATTGCATGTAATATGGCCTCTTTTGAACAATATTCATTAATGGGTACTAAAGAAACGGCTTTAGAGACCTTAAAGCCTTGTATCATTGCCCTAGACTTTACCGTTAATAACCTTAACTTTAATCATCTTTATCATTTGTTTGATGCTGAATTTTTGTATCATGCTTGGCTGTGGCAAACACAACATACTGATAAAAAATGGGGAAAATGGTTAAAGCGAGTGCTTAATATCGATGCTAATTTGATTAAGTTACCAGGGCTAATTGCGCGCTTAGCCGAACACCCTAGCGCATTAAATCAAATTGCCCAATCCCTTGAATTTTCGACCATTAAAAAACTTGTTGCACAAAATAATGCTGATTTATTTACGTTGATAACTTATCGTCAAGATATTCTATCTTTTATCACACCAGTTTTTTTAGCTCAATATTTTAAAAAATATTTTGCGTGTTCTAGTGCCGATGAGGCGCCCTATCGTACTTTGCCACAATGGCTTGCTCTTTTTACATTTTATCAACATACTCACATTGATTTAGCTTATATAGTTCATCAAAACATCATCGAATTATTGTTAAAACATGCTTACTTAAGTAGTGATCTGGCTTTGCTTGAAATGATGGATGGTTTTGTCGATCATGAAAAATGTGTACAAGAAAAATATGAAACGCTTTGTCAAAGTCTAACTCAAGATATTAATAATTTATTATCAACACAAGAGTTTGATGCCTTAGTTTATGCAGCAATCTATGATAAATGGCAAGATTTTATCTCAAAAACAGAGATATTAGCCAGTATTTCAGAGATTAGCCTGTGCTTTTTAAGCACGCCTGAATCCTTGTATAGTAAAATTGCCGATACATTAATCCAACAAGCCTATAACCCATTTAACCTTAAAAATTTTGTAGAATCACTAGGCATAACGCCTGTTTTGCATGCTCAAGAAATAACAGCATATGAAGGATTGCTGGTGCATTTACTTGTTCATTTAGATGACTTAAAAATACTAGAACAAATACAACAGATATTAAGCACAGTTAGCCATATTGATTTTAACGCTTTGCAATCACGCGGCCATACTCATCTAAATGCTCGCATGTTGTCTCTGCGATTAAATAATGCGATAAACGCACAAAAATGGCAACTTTTTGACTTCCTAGTTAATAATATTTCACCACGATCGATTCATGCCTCTGTGATTAGCCCAGTCATAACCAATATGATTACTGACCCTCACATCTCAGCGATTTTACAAATTAAATTTGTAAAATTATTGATTAATTTAACGGAAGATCCAGTTAAAGATAAATTTATCAAACACCTTTTTTCAATAGCTGCTCATCATCAAACAGATATCATGCACTTTTTTTTACAAGAGCATCAACATCAATTAAATACACCATTTTTGAGTAAACTATTAAAGCAATTAATTCATCATGAGATGTTTATGTCAGCTCAAAAAATTATCGACTACCTAACAGAGGCTAAAATAAAACATGTAATATCCAGTCAAATTAAACGAGCACTGGATGATAACCATCAAGAAAAAATTATTTTTTTGCTACAATTTAAGCACTTATTGACCATTAAATTTATTGAAAAACAATTTTTACACATGGTTACAACCAACCATTTAGATATCATTCGTATTTTTTGTCGTGAGCTTTCATCCATGCTCAGAGCTAAAATCGTTAAAGAAGCTTTTGTTAATATCGCTCGGTCTCAACAGCTTGAAATTTTCGACCTATTAAAACCATATCTATGTTCTAAACAATACAAAGAAGCTCTACAAAAAGCTTTTATAAAGGCGGCTCAATATGGCAATACGCTTATTATGAGTTACATTTATAATCATCATACTATCGTAAATACGCATATTTATAATCAAGCTTTTAAAGCCGCCGTAAACGCGGGAATATTAGCAAGCGTTAAATATTTAGATACGCTAGAATTAGCAATCAGCCGAACAACTCGATGCAGAGCCTTAAAGGTAGCTGAACACAAAGGCTTTAGGGATATATTATGCTACTTAAATGATCCAAGCCCTCAAACTTACTGTCGCGCTTCTGCACGCATGTTTAATCCTTATTTGCCACAATCTGCTAAAAAAGACTCATCAACGCCCACCCATCATCCTTAGTCTGGGCGTTTTTACCAAAATAGTTTTTAGGCAAATGGATTTTGCCTGATTATTGTTGAGTTACGTTCAGAACCGGTTGATAAAATAGCAATAGGTACGCCTAATAACGTTTCTAAGCGCTCAATATAATGTCTAGCGGCTTTAGGTAATGCAGCTAAATCGGTTACATTCGCTGTACACTCACTCCAACCAGGAAGCTCTTCATACACAACTTGAAGGTTAGCAAATTCGTCTGCAGAAGTCGGTGGCGCGGTTAATTCATTATTTTGGCTATCACGATAAGCCACCGCAATTTTAAGCTGAGATAGGCCATCTAAAACATCTAACTTAGTCAGACATAAACCGGTAATGCTGTTTAGTTCAATTGAACGTCGCACGAGTACCGCATCAAACCAACCACAACGTCTAGGGCGCCCAGTAACTGCGCCAAATTCATGCCCTTGACGCGCCAAAAACTGGCCTGTTTCATCGTGAAGTTCAGTTGGAAAAGGCCCGCCACCCACACGCGTGGTATAAGCTTTGGTTATACCTAATACATAATCTAAATAACATGGTCCAAAACCTGCACCATTAACAACACTGCCAACACATGTGTTCGAAGAGGTAACAAAAGGATAAGTACCATGGTCAATATCTAGGTAAACACCCTGAGCGCCTTCAAATAAAATAGCATCTTGTTGTCGCCGATGCTGATGTAATTTGGTCGTAACATCTGTTACCATCGCACGTAATTCATCGCGCCATTTAAGTAAGTTTTCGTACAACGGCGCAAATGCTATTTCAGGTTCTTGATAATAATTGACTAGCATGAAATTATGATAGGCCAGAATATCAGTTAACTTTTGTTTTAACTGTGATTCGTTGAATAAATCATGTACCTTAAGTGCGCGTCTGGCAATTTTATCCTCGTAAGCCGGACCAATACCGCGCCCTGTGGTACCAATTGCCGCACGACCCATCGCTTTCTCACGCGCTTTATCTAACGCCACATGATAAGGCAAGACCAATGTACAGGCACCACTGATATAAAGCCTGTCACGTACACTGATTTTTTTAGTTTCAAGTTCATGAATTTCACTCATTAATGCCTCAGGTGAAAGCACCACACCATTAGCAATGTAACACTGCACATGGGGGCGCAACATGCCAGAAGGGATCAATCGCAAAACCGTTTTCTCACCATTAATAATTAGCGTATGGCCGGCATTATGCCCTCCTTGAAATCGAACCACGGCTTGTACCTGCTCAGTTAGCCAATCAACGATTTTTCCTTTTCCTTCATCACCCCACTGGGTGCCTACAATCACAACATTTTTACCCATAATTAACTCTTATTCGACAAATTGATGAACGATACTTAAAATAATAACCCCTGCACCCATACTAATTAAGCCAATCATACGAATTGTTTTCTCATCATATTGACTGATTTTTTTTAGCAAACTTTGCCATTTAGCAGGTGAGATAAATGGCATCATACCTTCTAGAACCAAAACCAGTGCCAGCGCGCAGAACAGCTCAACCACAATAAAACCTCTGTTCAAAAAAAAAGGTTAAGTCATGCTTAACCCCTTTCAATAAAAAGGCACAATTATATCATTTTTTTACAAAGCTACCATCTTCTTTTAACAAACCGTGCCTAAAATAATCAAAAAATGAAGTATTGGGATTTAGAACAAAAAAATCTTGCTTGGATTCAAAACTTTTTTCATATGCTTTAAGGCTGCGATAGAACACAAAGAAATCTTTATTTTGTGCAAATGCTTGCGTGTAAATTTTGGCAGCTTGAGCTTGGCCTTGAGCACGAATAATTTGACCATCACTGCGTGCTTTAGCAAGAATAAGCGTTACTTTGGCATCAGCTGTGGCTTGAATGGCTTCAGCTGCCGCTTGACCATCGGCACGATGGCGATTGGCAATTTTTTGCATATCAGCACGCATGCGTTGATAGACCGCCTGGCTTGTACTAGGAGGTAGCTCGATTCCTTTGATGCGCACATCCACCACATAAATCCCAAGTTGCTTAGCTTGTTGTTGGGCATTGTTTTTCAATAATTCCATTAAATCTTCACGGCCACCTGATACTAATTCGGCAATTGCACGCTTACCAAATTGCGCGCGCAAGGAGGTATTAAGCTGTTGTTCGAGTAAATTTTCGGCTTTTATTTCATTGCCACCAGTCGATTTAAAATACAAAGGCAAGTTTTTTATTTGCCATTTAACATAGTAATCAACAATCACATCTTTTTTTTCTTTGGTTACAATACGTGATGATTTGATATCTAATGTTTGAATACGCGTATCAAACACATAGATGGTTTCAACAAAAGGCAATTTTAAGTGAAATCCTGGTAATAAAATAGTCGTTTGGCCTTTGTTATCAGCCGCCAATCGCCCTAAACGTAGTAATAATCCTTGCTGTCCTTGCTGTATGGTAAAAATACAAGATAATAGCAACAAAACACCTATACCTAGCACTGTAGATAACACAATTTTTTGTGGATTCATTTTACATACTCCTCCCAGAACGTGTCACAGGACGCACACTTTCTCGCAGCATATCTTCAGATGACAAAGGAATACGCTGCAATTTGGATGATGGTTTAGATTCAACAGGTGTTGAAGCAGATATTGGGTTGGTGAGCTTATCAAGCGGCAAATATAATAAGTTATTCGTGTTATTATCAATGATAATTTTATGGCTATTTCTTAAAACCGCTTGCATGGTATCAAGATACAGTCGTTGTGAAACAATAAAAGGTGAGGCAACATAGCTAGGCAGAAGTGCTAAAAATTCAGCCACATCTCCTTTGGCATTTAGTACCACCTGTTTTGCATTAGCTTGTGCTTCAGCGGTAATCCTTTTGGCATTACCTTGAGCAATTGGCACCACCTGTGCTTGATACGCATAGGCTTGCTCTTTAAAGCGTTTTTCATCTTCTTGAGCTTTAATGGCATCATCAAACGCATCCTGAACATGCTCAGGCGCACGTGCTGGCTGTGGCGAAACGTTCACAATAACAATGCCTGTATGATAGGTTGCGAGAATTTTAACAAGCGTATCATGTACATCATGCCCCCAAGCTTCACGACCTTCGGTAATGATTTGATTAAGCGTTGTTGTACCTACGACTTGACGAAGTGCGCTAGAGGTCGCTTGTTTTAAACTTTCTTTAGGGTCAACAACATTAAATAAATAGGCTTCTAAATCACCAATTTTATATTGTACCGCCAAAGATACGGATACTAGGTTTTCATCTTCTGTTAGCATTTGCGCTGAATAAGAATAATCAAGTACACGGTCAGTATTAACAACAATTTTAGAATCTATTAAACGTGGAATCCAATGCGGCCCGGGCCCAACCGTTTCTTTATATTTGCCAAACCGTAAAATTGCAGCCTGCTCGGCAGGGTCAACGATATAAATACCTGATAAAGCCCAAATAATCAGTAAAAATAGCACCACTGCTAGTATTAATAAGCCACTACTACTTGGCAATGAATCTGGCGTTTTAGTTGAGGAGGAAGGTTTTTTAATGAATTTTTTTTTAATTTTTTCTTGTAGTTTTTTAAGTGCTTCATCCAAATCAGGAGGTTGCTTTTTACCGCTCCATGGTTCTTTTTCATTACCCGGATCGTTCCATCCCATTGGTTGTCTCCCCTTGGCCACAATTAACATAAAAAAAGAATTTTAGGGTGTATGCGTGCTTTAAGCAAGCCTTCTTAAAGGTGAATTAGCGCCGGTAAAAAAGTACATCCCAGATGCCATGTCCAAGTTGTTGACCTCGTTTTTCAAATTTTGTTAAAGGCCTTGTGTCAGGTTTAACCATAAAAGGCGAAGCGCTGGCATTGGCCAGTGTTTGAGTTTGATGTAAAACATCATACATTTGCTCAGCATAATTTTGCCAGTCAGTCGCGCAATGGATAAACCCTTGTGGTTGTAAGCGCGCGACCAAAAGCTCAACAAAAGATGATTGTACTAAACGACGTTTATGATGTTTTTTCTTAGGCCATGGGTCAGGAAAAAAAATTTGAAATCCGGCAACTGAGGATAACGCCACACATTGTCTGATAAGCTCCACGGCATCACCTTTGGCAATTTTGACATTTTCAAGTTGATGCTCGTAAAGATAAGCGGATAAACTGCCAATACCTGCTTCATGAACCTCTATGCCAATAAAGTTTTTTTGTGGCTGCATTTTAGCCATCTCAGCCAATGAACTGCCCATACCAAAACCAATTTCAATGATGGTATCTGCTTGACGGTCAAATATCGTTTGAAAATCCCATACATGCTCGGTTGTTAATTGATATTTAGGATAATAATGCTTAAGGCCGTTTTGCTGACGATCACTTGTCCTGCCAGCACGCAATACAAAGCTTTTGATGGTTCTCATAGGTTACCAACCACTTAAAATTGGCTATTATACCGAGCCATAGCCTTTTTGCTAACATAATTGTCAAGCATTTATACGACTAAATTATCATTGCACCAAGCGCTACTTTTTGGTATAAAAGCGCTTTGAAAATTAAAGCATACTATTTATAGCGGAGTCCCATATGTCTAAAGTCTGCCAAATTACGGGCAAACGCCCTAAAACCGGCAATAACGTATCTCATGCCAATAATAAAACCAAACGTCGTTTTCTACCTAATCTACAATCTCGTCGTTTTTGGGTAGAGGCTGAAAAACGCTTTGTACGTTTAAAAGTTAGCACCAAAGGATTGCGTATTATTGATAAATTAGGTATTGAAACGGTACTAGAAAATCTACGCGCAAACGGTCAAAAAGTTTAGAGGAAAATCATGGCAGCAATTACCGTAAAAATTAAAATGGAATCATCCGCAGGCACAGGTTACTACAAAACAACGACTAAAAACCCGCGTAATCATCCAGAAAAACTAGAATTGATGATGTATGACCCTGTAGTAAGAAAACACGTTAAATTTAAAGAAAAGAAAGTTAAATAAATATTTCATCTATCTTGCTTGGTGCACTGGAATTTACTTCTATGGTATCAAGCAATTTATACCGCTTTGCTATGATGTTTACGGTATTCACTAGGTGTCATATCATTCCAACGTTTAAAAGCTTTCGTAAAGTTAGATAATTCTTTAAAACCTAATAAGAAGCTAATTTCTGTGATGGACAGTGACGTATTAAGTAACAAATCACACGCCTTTTTTTCTCGTATTTCATCAAGTATGTGTTGATAAGTTAATGAAAAAGATAACAAACGTCGCCTAAGCGTACGTATTGACATGCATAATTGTTTTGCCACTTCTGCCATAGATAATTTAGATAAATCTTGTGTATAAAGCATGTGTTTGATTTGATAAGGCAAATCATCTTCTTGTGATAAGTGCGCTTTTAAATCACTAATTTGTAATTTGGCTTGCTGATAACTTAAATCATCGGCAAAGTTAATGGCTGCAGATAACTCTTCATCACTAAAAAAAATTTTTGTTATTGGTGCATTAAATACAACTTCACTTGCAAAATGCTTGTAAAAATACTTATAAGTCGGTTCTGGATAATCAATTTCTAATTTAAGACCTAATGATGGTTTGTTTAATAAAAAAGTTTTAATTTTAATTAAATGGGCAATGGCCATCTCGGTTAAAAAACGATGATTGGTTGCATCAATAGGCATAACATCTAATTCAATATAACGAGATGAAGGTATAATATTATCTTTTTTTAACTGTCCGGATAATAACTTTGTGCGGGTAGCTATGAATTGTAGCATCGTCTCGATTGCCGCCTTAAGCGTTGGGCTTGTCATGGTGGCGTACCCTAAAAAACCATGATTGGCAATTGAAAGTTGCTCACCAAATAAAAGCCCCAGATGAGGCAGCTGGCTGTATTGGTAAGCACGCGCCACAATTTCATTAAATTCGGCCAGCGATAAGTAAGCTTGAGGATCTTCAATGCGCAAAGCCATGCCATGCAGATGATTTAAAAAACCATCCATGCCTTGCTTTTTTAAGCATTTATCTAAAATACCAAGATAGCTTGCTGCAATTGCGTGTTTCACCTAAAAGCTCAATCCCAATACCTCATAAAGCTTGATTTATAACGAAATTTAACACTTTTTACAATCCTTGCTCTCAGGTTTGTCGATGAATCCATTTGAGAATAACAAGCGTTTGTTTATAGATTTTTTTGTAAATCGTTGACTTTATCTAATTTTTCCCAGGGAAATTCATCACGTCCAAAATGGCCATAAACAGCAGTTGAGCGATAAATAGGTCGTAATAGATCGTAATATTCAATGATACCCTGAGGCGTTAAATCAAAATTATCATAAATTAAACGAATAATTTTTTCTTGTGCGATGGTAGCTGTGCCAAAGGTATCCAGACTAATTGAGGTGGGATGCGCCACACCAATGGCATAAGATAACTGTATTTCACATTTTTGCGCCAACCCTGCTGCCACGATATTTTTAGCCACATGACGGGCGGCATAAGCTGCTGAACGATCGACTTTGGAGGGATCTTTTCCTGAAAAACAACCACCTCCATGACGCGCCATTCCACCGTAAGTATCCACAATAATTTTACGACCCGTTAAGCCACAATCCCCAAGCGGGCCACCAATGACAAACCGGCCCGTTGGGTTGATAAAATATTTAGTCTTCTCAGAAAGCCATTGCGTGGGTAAAATCGGCGTGATGATATCAGCTTTAATGGCCTCCACTAATTCAGCATGCGTGATATCGGGCGTGTGTTGAGTAGAAAACACCACCGTATCAATGGCTACAGGTTGATTATTTTTATACTCAAAGGTCAACTGACATTTGGCATCTGGTCGTAACCAAGGCAGCTGATGATTTTTACGTAATAAAGCTTGCTGTTGCATTAAACGATGTGCATAGGCAATCGGTGCCGGCATAAATACATCGGTTTCACAAGTGGCATAACCAAACATTAACCCTTGATCACCAGCTCCTAAGGACATTTTATTATCAACTCCCTGAGCAATATCAGGTGATTGCTTACCGATGGCTGATACTACAGCACAAGACGACCAATCAAACCCCATATCAGAACTGTTATAACCTATATCTTGAATAACTTGGCGAGCAATTTGCTCTACATCTACCCATGCAGAGGTGGTAATTTCACCACCTACCAGCACCATACCTGTTTTTACAAAAGTTTCACAGGCCACTCGTGCTGCTGGGTCATCGGCTAAAATTGCATCTAAAATAGCATCTGATATCTGATCGGCTATTTTATCTGGATGCCCTTCTGATACTGATTCTGAGGTAAAAACTTCAAAACTACTCATAATTTTCCTTTTTAACAGCAATACGCTTGTGCATCATTTTAATAAATTCATCAAAAATAGTGGCGATATCATGTGGACCTGGGCTTGCCTCAGGATGCCCTTGAAAACCTAGCGCAGGTTTTTTGCTATGGCGAAACCCTTGTAAGCTTTGATCAAACAATGAACGATGAGTCACAACAAGCTCATCAGGCAATGAAGCTTCTTCAATAGCAAACCCATGATTTTGACTGGTAATAAATACTCTTTTTAACGTATCAACCGCCACAACTGGATGATTTGCGCCATGATGACCAAATTTCATTTTGCGCGATTTAGCACCCAGAGCTAAACCTAATAATTGAAAGCCTAAACAAATACCAAACAAAGGAATATCATTATCTAAAAAATGGTGGATGGCTTTTATGGCGTAGGTACATGCTTTAGGGTCACCGGGCCCATTTGAAAGTAAAATTCCATCAGGATTTAAAGCCTGAACCTCCTCTGCAGAGGTTTTGGCTGGAACTAACGTAATATGACAGCCGCGCTCATTTAAAATTTTTAGTATTGAATGCTTAACACCAAAATCATACGCCACTACATGCAGTGTTAAGGGTGCGGTATGGCTTGCCCAAGAGCCACGGCTTTCATGCCAGCGTTCAATGGTTTGACGTGTTACCTCAACCGCTAAATCTTGATTAGCAAGACTAGACGTCTGGCGTGCTTTGTTAATTAGAACATCATGAGATTGGGTGATATCCGTGGTGATGCAGGCATTCATAGCCCCTTTTTGCTGTAGGATAAGCGTTAGTGCGCGCGTATCAACGCCGGCGATGGCCACAATATGGTGTCTTTTAAGAAAATCTTCTAGCGTGTTATTGCTGCGATAATGACAAGTATAAGAATTGAACTCTCGCACCACAAGCCCTTTAGCCCATACACGCGAGGATTCATTATCTTCATCATTAATACCTGTATTACCTACATGGGCTGCGGTAAGCGTGATAATTTGCCCACAATAGGATGGGTCAGTTAATATTTCTTGATAGCCTGTCATAGCGGTATTAAAAACCAACTCACCCAAAGCCTCACCATCGGCCCCTACAGCATAACCTGTAAAAATAGTGCCATCTGCAAGCGCTAATATTGCTGGTTTTTCAATCATCAATCATCCTAAAAATAAAGCTTATCCGTCCAGGAACGCATAAGCTTATTTGAAATGTCGCAATTGTAGCGCATGGTGATTAAAATTTCATGTCCTCAAAAAATTTTTTAACACCATCAAACCAGGATGAAGAACGCGGAGAATGAGTTTTTTTACTATCTGATAAAGAAGTATCAAGTGTAGCCAACAACTCTTTTTGTTCTTTTGATAAATTAACCGGTGTTTCTATGACTACTTTACATAATAAATCACCAATACCTTGGTGATGAACGGATTGAATGCCTTTACCGCGTAAACGAAATGTTTTGCCCGTTTGCGTCTCAGCAGGTATTTTTAAGGTTACTCGTCCGCCTAAGGTAGGTACTTCAATGGTGCCACCTAGTGCTGCACTTGTGAAACTAATGGGCACATCACAATGCAAATCACTGCCGTGACGCTCAAAAATCGTATGTGGTTTTAAGCTTACCTGTACATATAAATCACCGTTAGAGCCGCCATGAAGGCCTGCTTCACCTTCACCATTTAAACGAACTCTGTCACCATTATCGACTCCTGCTGGAATTTTAACAGTTAACTTTTTGCTTTCTCTAACGCGACCCTGACCATGGCAACCTGTACATGGGTCAGTAATAACCTTGCCTTCACCATGACACGTAGGACAGGTTTGCTGGATGGAAAAAAAACCTTGTTGAATTCTTACCTGCCCTACCCCACCACATGTTTCACAAGCGCTAGGCATTGACCCCTTCTTCGCACCTGAGCCTTGGCATAATTGACATGTACCATGCCTGGGTACCGTAATTTCAACTTGCTTGCCAACGGCCGCCTCTTCAAGTGTAAGCTGCGTATTAAATTGTAAATCAGCGCCACGTTGCCCACGGCTTTGTCGCCCTTGTGCACGTCCACCTGTAAAAATATTATCAAAAATATCTTCAAACACATCACCAAAGCCACCAAACCCACCGGCGCCACCACCTTGACCTTCTACACCTGCATGGCCAAATTGATCATAGTTGGCTTTCTTTTGTTTATCTGATAACACCGCATAGGCTTTTTGAACTTCTTTGAATTTTTCTTCAGCAGCGGCATCATTTGCGTTACGGTCAGGATGGTATTTCATTGCCAGCTTGCGATAAGCTTTTTTAATTTCATGGTCATCAGCTTGTTTGCTAACGCCAAGCACATCGTAATAATCCCGCTGTTGCATAACGACTCACTTAATAAAAAATAATGGAGCACTTGTTAAAGCGCTCCATGTAGAAATGGTGTCACATGGTTAAGTTATTAATAACTTATTTTAACTTGTTGCTTACTTTTTATCTTCTTTAACTTCTTCAAATTCAGCATCAACCACGCCTTCTTGATTTTTGCTTTCGGTTGAATCTTGTGCAGTTGACGAGTCCTGCTCACCAGTTGCTGCACTTTCAGCATTATTTTTGGCATAAAGTTTTTCAGCAAGCTTACCAGACATATCAGATAAGACTTTCATCTTTTCTTCAATTTGGGCTTTTTCTTCGCTTTTCAGCGCATCTTTTAATGCATTAACAGCAGCTTCAATCTCTTTTTTCTCATCCTCAGCGATACCATCTCCTAAATCAGTCATGGTTTTTTCGCTGTTATGAATAAGACTGTCCGCTTGATTACGCAGTTCAATCATTTCTTTGAATTTTTTATCTTCTTCAACATGAGATTCAGCATCTTTGATCATATTTTGAACTTCATCATCACTTAAACCACTTGATGCTTTAATCACAATCGACTGCGCCTTACCTGTGGCTTTATCTTTGGCCGATACATTTAAAATACCATTGGCATCAATATCAAATGTCACCTCAATTTGTGGCACACCACGAGGTGCGGCTGGAATATCGGTTAAGTCAAAACGACCAAGTGATTTGTTTGCCGAAGCTTTTTCACGCTCACCTTGTAACACATGCACTGTTACAGCCGTTTGCCTATCATCAGCTGTAGAGAAAACTTGATTGGCTTTGGTTGGAATGGTGGTATTTTTCTCAATGAGTTTGGTCATTACACCACCTAATGTTTCAATCCCTAAAGATAAAGGTGTCACATCGAGCAATAAGATATCTTTAACATCACCTGATAATACTGCTGCTTGAATGGCAGCTCCCACAGCGACTGCTTCATCTGGGTTAACGTCTTTTCTAGGTTCTTTACCGAAAAATTCTTGAACTGTTTTTTGCACCAAAGGCATTCTTGTTTGGCCACCAACTAAAATCACTTCGTTGATTTTAGCCACGTCAAGGCCGGCGTCTTTTAAAGCAGTTTTGCAAGGTGCGATGGTGCGCTCAACTAATTTCTCCACCAATGATTCAAGCTTAGCACGGGTGAGTTTAACATTAAGATGTTTAGGTCCGGATGAATCGGCCGTGATATAAGGCAAATTAACATCGGTTTGCTGCGCTGAAGATAATTCAATTTTAGCTTTTTCAGCCGCTTCTTTTAAGCGTTGTAAAGCCAATGGGTCATTGTGTAAATCAATGCCTGTATCTTTTTTAAATTCTGCTGCTAGGTATTCAATTAAGGCTAAGTCAAAATCCTCACCACCTAGGAAAGTATCACCATTGGTTGCAAGTACTTCAAATTGATGCTCACCGTCAACTTCAGCAATTTCAATGATAGAGATATCAAATGTACCACCACCTAAGTCATAGACTGCAATCACTGAATCGCCACGTTTTTTATCCATACCATAGGCAAGAGCTGCAGCCGTAGGTTCATTGATAATACGTTTGACTTCAAGACCTGCAATACGCCCAGCATCTTTAGTTGCTTGACGCTGTGAATCATTAAAATAAGCCGGTACAGTGATCACCGCTTCACTCACAGTTTCACCTAGATAATCTTCCGCTGTTTTTTTCATTTTGCGTAATACTTCAGCTGAAATTTGCGGTGGTGCTTTATCTTCATTGTGTACTTTAATCCATGCATCACCGTTATTGGCTTTGACAATTTTGTAAGGCACCATTTTAATGTCTTTTTGCACAATTTCATCTTCAAAGCGGCGACCTATCAAACGCTTAGCAGCATAAATAGTGTTGTTAGGATTAGTTACCGCTTGTCTTTTAGCCGATTGCCCAACCAATACTTCGTTTTCAGAAAAGGCGACAATGGATGGGGTGGTGCGCAGACCTTCAC